>OGNM01000443.1_pt1 | contig 26296 bp, 30 predicted proteins | sample 1573441 | NCBI WGS metagenome assembly OGNM01 (sample SAMEA2581915, study PRJEB24529) | metagenome | biome: Human gut stool | place: China | collected 2011
TAAGTTTATCTATTTCATCATTTACTGATGAATCTTTTTCAATATAGGTATCGCTCTGAGGTACATAAGCCTCTGGCTGATAGTAATCGTAATATGACACAAAATATTCTACAGCATTATTAGGAAAAAACTCCTTCATCTCCCCGTACAACTGTGCCGCCAGCGTCTTATTATGCGAAATAATGAGTGTCGGCTTCTGCACCCGCTCAATAATATTTGCCATTGTAAATGTCTTGCCCGAACCGGTAACGCCCACCAGCGTTTCAAACTGGTTTCCCTCCTCAAAACCTTTCGCCAGTTTCTCGATTGCCTGCGGCTGGTCGCCGGTCGGCTGATATTCTGATACTAATTTAAAACGCTCCATAACCTCTATCCTCTACTTTCAACACTGCGGCTTCTTTTCTAACTGGATTATACCACACCCATTTTTTAATGTACAGCACTTTCAAACATTTGTTCTATTTTTATTTTCTTTCTATTATAAATGTACTTCATTTAATTATTTCAACATAGGCCACACTTTATACGAATCCGCTTCATCTTCATTTTATCCCGGTTTCTTTCGGCACACATTTCATCTCCACCCGCATATCATAATAAAAACAAGCTCAAGGATTTTCCTATGTACATTTTCTTCGGCATTTTCATCCTGATATGCATTTTTTTTGCGGTCTTTTTTCACCGGCGCAGAAAACGGATTATCCAAAAAATCCGCAATATGAGCCCCTGTGCACAGAAAAAGCAGCTTGACGAACTGATGCAGCCGTTTGGATTTCTCTCCTGCCCACAGCAGAATATTATCACATCCGATATTGATTCGTGGCAGCGCACCTTTGGCTATACACGTCTTTTTGACTACTCTGCACCACATTTTAAAATGGTATTTGACTGCGAACCGGTTTATTTTGACTATGATAACAGAACATGGCTGATTGAATTCTGGAAAGGTCAGTACGGTATCAGCTGCGGCGCCGAAATCGGCATCTACCGTGCCGATACAATTTTGTCACCGAACCGGCTTACCAATGCCCGCTTTGAAAGCATTTCCAATTCCCTCATGCTGCCGCTGTCCATGCAGCTTTTTTATCAAGGCAGACCACTGTTTTGCATCGGACAGACCCACTGGTGGCTGACGGGCTTCCGTCCGGGATTTTTTGCCTATCCGCAGGATTTGTCACTGCGCATTTCCATCACCTTTTTAGACCGTGAAATGGCGGACAGCTTCGCCGATGCACTGATTGCCAAAGGGTACTGCCCTTACGATATTGAACTGTGCAGTGCTTCCGTTGCCTTTACCTTCGGCATACCGCACAGCTTCCAGCCGCGCTGTAAACGTCCGTTTGTTACGCACATGGCACAGCGCGTAAACCGCATTTATTGTCGTATTTTTAATAAAATCACACGACCTTTTACCGACTGTTATGAACAGATTCTATATCTGTACTTTTATCTGCCGTTTGCCTTCCGCCGCCTGCTGCGGATGAAACGCCACAAAACGCAGAAATTCCACCGATGCCGGAGGTGACCTGTCTGTGAGTGCCAATTCACGTATTACAAATGCCTATGAAAACGCTTTCTGCCTGCCCTTAAATCCTTCATCAAAATATGTACTGTTTAGTGACTGCCACCGCGGAACAGGCAGAAGCAATGATAATTTCCTGAAAAATGAATATCTCTATCTTGCTGCCTTAAAATACTACTTTTCCCACGGCTTTACTTATATTGAACTGGGTGACGGCGATGAACTTTGGGAAAACCGTTCCATGTGCCCGATTCGCGAAATGCATGCCCAAAGTTTTGAACTGCTCTCCCGCTTTTATGCGAAACACCGGTTTTACGCCGTCTACGGTAACCACGATATTACCAAACGCAGTGCCCACTTTAGCGGACGTTGTTTTTCTTCGTGCTTCTGCTGGCAGGAGCAGTGTGAAATCCCGCTGTTTCCCGAAATTACATTTTATCCCGGAATTATTTTAAAAGACTGCGCCAAAAGAAAAGACCTCTTTTTACTGCACGGACATCAAAGTGATTTGTTAAACAGCACCTTCTGGCGGCTTTCACGGTTTCTTGTCCGCTATGTATGGCGTCCTTTGGAATCCCTTGGAATCCCTGATCCAACCAGTGCCGCCAAAAACCACACAAAGAAAAATACTACGGAAAAGAAGCTGTCCGCATGGGCAAAACAGCACGAACTGATTTTGATTGCCGGTCACACCCACCGCCCCGTTATCGGAAACCGTACCTCTCCGTACTGCAACATCGGAAGCTGTGTATCCCCCGCCGGTATTACTGCGATTGAAATCGAAAACCGTTGTATGACACTTATCAAATGGTCACAGGGCACGCGCAGCGATATGTGTCTTCAGGTCTTACGTGAACCGCTCGGCAGCCCGCTGTGCATTGACGATTTTTTGTAATAATTAAAGCCCCTGCAGCAGTCCGGGTTCTTTGTACCGCTCTCCAAAAGATTAGATTTTTACGTCTAACCTTTGGAACCGGTACAATTTACCATGTCTGCCAAAGGGGCTTATTCTTTATCCGCTATATATTCATTTTATACAGGTGGAAAATTCGTATCTATTTCTGCATTTCCTCCATCAGATATTCAACCGCTGTATTCCACTGAGTGTCCTCATTTTCATCTGTTCCCTGTTCTACCGCAATATCAGGTGTCACTCCCTGTCCATGGATATTCTGACCGTTTGGTGTGTAATACTTTGCGGTTGTCAGTTTGACAGCACTGCCGTCTGTCAGTGGCTTAATCGTCTGCACAATGCCTTTGCCAAAGGTCTGTGTCCCGATAATTTTTCCCTTGCCGTAATCCTGCATGGCGCCTGCAAAAATTTCCGAAGCACTGGCACTGTTGCCGTTGACTAAAACTGCTATCGGTATATCCAGTTCATGACCGTCTTTGCCCTTATACTCTGTTCTTTTGCCGCTTTTGTTTTCTGTATACACAATCAGCCCATCCGAAAGTGTATAATCCAGCATTTTTACAACTGTATCCAGCACACCGCCCGGATTATCACGCAAATCAATCACAAGTGCCTGCATGCCCTCATCTTCCAGTACCTGCAATGCATCCTTGTACTGCTGTGTCGTTACATCTTCAAACTGTGAAACAGACAGATATCCAATCTGATTTTCCCGCATTTCATATTCAACCGTCTGCGCCTTGATTTCATCACGGACAACATCAACGGAAAATGCCGCATCATCACGGACGGCATCCAAATGCACACTCGTTCCTTTTTCACCTTTTATCAGCGCAACCGCACTACTTAAATCCATGTCCGTAATATCAGTTCCGTCCACCGTTGTAATTTTATCGCCATTGCGAAGTCCCGCCGCATAAGCCGGTGCGTCTTCATACGCGTCAATCACCAGCACTGCACCGTCATCACTTTTCTGGCAGACCGCGCCGATACCATAAAACTTTCCGGTTGTGGATTCCACCAGACTCTGATATTCATCGGGTGTATAATAAACCGTATATTTATCACCGTAAGATGCCAGATACGCCTTGTAAATCATCTCTTTTGCAGTATCCGTATCCACATCTTCCATGTAGAACAAATCCATTAAAGAATCGATTGCATTCAGCTTTGCTTCTACTTCACTGCCGATGCCCTCATCTTCTGTCGTTGCTGTATCCTGCACATAAATTTCACCATTTACGCCTATATGGACAAATCCTTTGTGATAAAAAACATTTAAAAGAACAACACCTGCCAGTATGGCAATTGACAAACCGGCTATCGCACCGAATATCAGACCTCTGCCAAATCCTCTCTTTTTCACCGTCTGCTGATTTTCTTCTAACTCATTCATGCGCTGTCTAAATCCTTCCTGCTGTTTTACGGCTTCCTTCCTTATAAATATGCTGTTATGCAGCTATATATCTTCACCTATGCCGTTCTTTATAAGTAATTTTCTTTACAAATACGACTGTGGATTCACATACGTTCCATTCTTAATCATTGCAAAATGCAGATGGACACCATTTGAATTTCCTGTTGTTCCCATCAATCCAATGGTCTGTCCCTGCGTTACGGTATCACCGACCGAAACCTTCAAAGCTGAACAATGCATATAAACCGTACTGAATCCGTTTCCATGGTCAATCGTAATATAATTGCCCGCAGTTGCACTATATTTTGCAATAATAACAGTTCCTGATGCTGAAGCATAAATCGGATCACCGGCAACACCAACACTGACTGCACCGATATCCAGTCCCTTATGCGGCGAACTTCGATCCTCCGTATCACCAAACGGCGATGTAATACGCTTTGAAACCGTTGGCCAAATAAATCCACTGCTTGACGGTGTTGAACTATTTCCGCTGTTACTGCTGCTATTACTGTTACTATTGCTATTCTGTCCCGAGCTGCTGTTTTGATTCTTCTTTTCTTTCTCGGCTTTTTTTGCTGCCGCATCTTCCTGCTGCTTCTTCGCTACAAGATTTAAGATTTCATTCTCCTGCTCCTGCATCTCTTTTTCAAGCTGCGCCTTTGTCGATGCTGTCTGTGTCGTCTGTGTTGACAGCGCCGCAAGTTCCTGTTCCTTTGCCTGCTGTACCAGAGCCAGCGCTGACTTCTGATCTTCAAGTGAAATCTTCATCGTATCCAGTTCCGCATAATCGCTTTCCAAATTCTGTTTTGTCTGCTCAATATACTGAATCGTTTCTTCATACTCCTGAAGCTTCTGTCTGTCATACTCTGAAATTTTTGTAATATAATCCGCTTTATTTAACAAATCCGCAAGACTCGATGAAGACAGCAAAATGTCCAGATATGTATCTTCATTTCTCTCATACATAAACTGGATTCTTAATTTCATCGAATCATACTGCACATCTGCATCAATTTCAGCCTGTTCCAGATTGACCCTGGCTTCTTCTATCTGATTCTGCATATCCTCAATCTGCGTATTCAGCGACTGCAGACTGCTATCCAGCGTTGACATTTTTCCGTCCAGCTGTTCGATATAACTTTTCGTATCCGCAGATTCCTGTTGGAGCTGTTCCAGCTGTTTTTTCGTATCTTCATACTGACTGCTTAACTGGTCCTGCTTATCTTTTGCCTGATTCAAATCTGTTACTGTATCCCCAAATGCGCGGATTCCATTTCCAAACGGCGCATTGACATAAATGACCAGCATAAACAGAATAAGAACTACGGAAATCCCTCTTTTTATTCGCCTATGTGCCATACTTTCCTCCATTCTTAAGCGACTATGCCCATCCGGGTATATGTTTCGCCCCAAAAACGAAAGGTGCCACGCAAGAGTCATCTCGTGGCTTTCCTGCGACAGCACCTTGTTGTTCATTAAACGTTTGCGTGCTTCCGTACAGCAAAGAAACTGCCCAGTGCACCAATTCCAATACCCAGCGCGATTGCAACCGGTGTAAGAATCCGGAATACTTCTGATACCGGGAGAAATGCCAGAATATTATTCAAAATTGAGAATTTATTCAAAACATATGCAATAACATTCTGATACATATAACGGAAAATCACAATGGGAATAATCGCACCGATGATACCAATTGCAATACCCTCTACGAAGAACGGTGCATTAACAAACGCATCCGTTGCTCCGATAAATTTCATAATCGAAATTTCCTCTTTACGGACTGTAATACCAATGACAATCGTATTGGTAATCAGGAAGATGGAAACTGCGAGCAGAATTATAATCACTGCAATTGCCACATATCCAACCAGCTTTGCCGCACTTGACAGACCGCTCGCTGTTGCTTCGGAACGGTTGACCTGACGCACGCCGTCCAGATTTTCAAGATATGTAACCAGCGTTCCCTGCATTCCCGCATCACTTAAATAAACTTCATAGGATGCCGAATTAATCAGCGGATTATCCTTAAAGCCTTCCGCAAGATCCGGATATGCTGCAAAATATTCTGACTTAAAGTTATTCCATGCTTCTTCAGCCGATGTATAATGAACGCTTGAAACCTCTACACGGTTGCTGATTGTATCACCCAGCTTCTTAATCTCTGTATCCGAAAGTCCTTCATCAAAGAACACCGTAACACAGACTTCATTTTCAGCCTTCTTTACCATATACTCAAAATTCATCATAATAGAATAAAAAACGCCAAACAAAAATACACATGCTGCAATGGTGGCAATTGAAGCCAGGGAAAACAGCCTGTTTCTATAAATATTTTTGAAACCCTGTTTCAAATGATAAAATATTGACCTAATCTTCATAGAAATATCCACCTTTTTCCAAATCGCTGATTATTTTACCTTCACTCATGGTAATTGTTCTCTTTTTCATCTGCTGTACAATTTCCATATTGTGTGTTACTACAAGCACCGTTGTTCCCTGCTTATTTGCCTGATTTAAAATCTTCATGATTTCGGCCGAATTGGCAGGATCCAGATTACCGGTCGGTTCATCGCACAGTAAAATTGCCGGACGATTCACTAACGCTCTGGCAATCGCAACTCTCTGCTGTTCACCACCGGATAATTCATTCGGATATGCCTTATACTTGTCCAGCAGACCAACCATGGAAAGCATGGACAATACACGGCTTTTAACCTGTCTTGTCGGTGCTTCAATGACCTGCTGTGCAAATGCAATATTTTCAAATACATTTCTGTCCGGTAACAGACGGAAATCCTGAAAAACAACACCGATATCCCTTCTTAAATAAGGCAGCTTCTTTCTTGTAATTTTATTCAGATATTTTTTATTAACATAAATCTTTCCTGTTGTCGGGTCTAATTCCTTTAACAACAGCTTAATGAGTGTAGACTTACCAGAACCACTCTTACCTACTATAAATACAAACTCACCCTTCTGGACATGCAGATTAATCCCGTTCAACGCCGGGACACCAGAAGAATACGTCTTTGTAACATCCTCTAAGATTATCATCCGTAATCTCCTCCATTAAAATGTATCAATACTTTCCATATACTTCATATATTTTACAACCATCAGCGCAATTTTAAATGTAATCGCATCATCAAATATACGCAGATCCAGTCCTGTACTCTTTTGCAGCTTATCCAGACGATACACCAGTGTATTCCGGTGGATATAAAGCTGTCTGGACGTTTCTGAAACATTCAGGCTGTTTTCAAAAAACTTATTGATGGTTGACAGTGTTTCTTCGTCAAATTCATCCGGCGATTTGCCATCAAAAATTTCCTTAATAAACATCTGGCACAGCGGCATCGGCAGCTGATAAATCAGGCGTCCGATTCCAAGGCGGTTGTATGCCACCACATTCTTGTCGCTGTAGAAAATCTTTCCGACATCCAGTGCCATCTTCGCTTCCTTATAAGAACGCGAAACTTCACGAATATCATTGACTATCGTACCGTATGCAATATGTGCAGCACTCATCGCTTCCGTATTGAGCATATCAATAATAACCTCTGCGGTCTTATCCAGCTCATCGTAAGTTTCCGTACCTTTGACTTCCTTTACGAGAATGATATTTTTCTCATCGACCGCCGTGATAAAGTCACGCACTTTTCCCGCAAACAATGTACGCACTGTTTCCAGCGCACTCGTATCCTTTTCATGTTTTGTTTCAATAATATATACGACACGTTTCACATCCGTTTCAATGTGAAGCTTTTCAGCTCTTGTATACATATCTACCCTCAGCAGGTTATCCAGCAATAAATTCTTAATGAAATTATCTTTGTCAAACCGCTCCTTATATGCCACAAACAGATTCTGAATCTGAAATGCTGCAAGCTTTCCGAGCATATACACATCGTCGCTTGTTCCTTTTGCCAAAAGAATATATTCTAAATTCTGGTCATCTAATACCTTGAAAAACTGATATCCATTCACTACCTGGCTTTCTGCCGGAGAGTCCATAAATGCAATCGCATCTGCAATGCAGTTTTGCGCATCCTCAAATGTTTTCGCAGCCACTTTACCGTCAGCATCTATTACACAGAAATCAACTCTTGATATAGCCTTCAATCCATCAACTGTCGTTTGTAAAATCTGATTCGATATCATCCCAAACTTCCTTTCCTTTGATTTTAGCTAGTCCTTCTACTATTGTAATGCAATTTGCCAAAAAAAAAAAGAGGAAATGCACAATTTCTATACATTTCCTCAAAAATTTCATGAATTTTAGATTTACATTACGATTCTTGGAACCATTTCTACAGATTTCATATCACATAACTTATTCAAATTAGTGAGTGATAACCTGTTCTGTTTCCTTATCGAATACGTGAAGTCTTGCAATATCCATCGCAAACTTAACTGTATCACCAGGACGAGCTGTTGTACGAGGATTAACCTTTGCTGTACATGTTGTCTGTGCAATATCATAGTGAAGGTTAACTTCTGCACCGAGAAGTTCATATACCTTAACCTGAGCTTCAAATGTATGATCAGCATGAGCTGCAACAAACTCTTCATCATCCTTGATATCTTCTGGACGGATACCAACTACTACAGTCTTACCAACATAACTCTTAAGCTTTTCGCTCTTTTCAGCCGGAAGTGTAATAGATACTGTATCGCTCATCTTTAATGTTACCTGTGAACCGCTCTGAACAACTTCAGCATCAATTAAGTTCATCTGAGGTGATCCGATGAAACCAGCAACGAAAAGGTTGTTTGGTGTGTTGTAAAGGTTGCTTGGTGTATCTACCTGCTGGATGATACCATCCTTTAATACAACGATTCTTGTACCAAGTGTCATAGCTTCTGTCTGGTCATGTGTTACATAGATGATTGTTGTTTCAAGTCTCTGATGAAGCTTAGAGATTTCGACACGCATCTGAACTCTTAACTTTGCATCAAGGTTTGAAAGAGGTTCATCCATAAGGAATACCTTAGGGCTACGAACGATTGCACGACCCATGGCAACACGCTGTCTCTGACCACCTGAAAGAGCCTTTGGCTTACGATCAAGTAAATGTTCAATATCAAGAATCTTAGCAGCTTCATGAACAGCCTTATCGATATCAGCCTTTGGTACTTTTCTTAACTTCAGACCGAATGCCATGTTATCATATACTGTCATATGTGGATAAAGAGCATAGTTCTGGAATACCATCGCGATATCTCTATCCTTAGGTTCTACATCATTTACTAACTTATCACCAATCCATAATTCACCTGAACTGATTTCTTCAAGACCAGCGATCATACGAAGAGTTGTAGACTTACCACAACCTGAAGGTCCTACGAAGATGATGAATTCCTTATCAGCGATTTCAAGATTAAAATCCTTTACGGCAACAAAACCGTTCGGATATACTTTACAAACATTTTTAAGTGATAAACTTGCCATTTTAAAATATCCTCCTAAATAAATGACGCCTTTCGCTTTCGCATCTTGCCCGCGTCTGTTGTTGTAATAAATAATACAATAATCAGCCGATAATTACCATATTGTATTTCAACAAATATCTGCGGATATTTTCGTCAAATTTACTATAGACACTGATTTACTGTAACTTTTGTACAAAACCATTCCCCATTACTTCACGAACATCACCAACAATTAAAAAGCTGTTTTCGTCTATTTCCATTACGATTTCTTTCAGATACGGTATCTGTTTGATTGAAACCACGCACAGCAGCACACTTTTTTCCTGCTGCGTATAGACCCCGCTTGCAGGAAACCGTGTAATGCCACGGTGCATTTTTTCCATAACCACCGGTGCAATCTGCTCATTTTTATCGGAAATAATCCACACTGCCCTTGCCTGCTTCGTGCCTTCCAGCACCGTATCTGTCACCAGCGCCGTGACATAAACGGCAATAATGGCATACAGACTGACACTCATTCCGAATACCAGCACACCAGCAATAATAACCGCCATGTCCAGCACCTGAATAATACTTGCCAGTGCATACTGGCGGAAAAACCGGTGCAGCAATACCCCCAGCATATCCGTTCCGCCGGTTGTAAATCCGGATTTTAACACCAGTCCGATACCGGCTCCGCAGGCTGCCCCGCCATACACTGCCGCCAGCAGATAATCCGCTGCATCTACGGGAACTGCCGGAAGCACCGCCAGGTACAGTGTAAGTAGTACCGCCCCGGTAACAGTGTTTTTTATAAATTCTTTTCCTTCTATATAAAATGCAGCAATAAACAATGGCACATTTAATGTAACATTGGTAATCCACAGTGGCACGCCGCCCGCCCATACACCACCTGTTACACGGTTTACTATGACTCCGATTCCCGAAAATCCGCCGGTCACCATACCCACCGACTGATAAATGCTCTTATATGCTGCCGCCATCAAAAATGTCCCTGCCGCCAAATACAAATACCGCTTCATCCCACACTCCGCTTTCCTTACTTTTCCCACAGTATGCCCGGAAAATGTGCGGACTATACTAACCAGCGAAAATAGTTCGTTCGGCGAAGTTTTCCTCCACCATCCAACAAAGGTGCTGGACCGAAGTTAAGTAACACTATGATAAAATCCCTCCGGGCTGCCACTCTACTCCGGCGAAAATAGTTCGTTCGGCGAAGTTAAGTAACACGTTGAGCAGAACGAACTATTTTTGCCTGTCCCTTTGTATAAAATGTGACATTTTTTCTCTTTTTTCTTCATTTTTTTGTAAAAAAGTGTTGCATTTTCCAAATTCTTGTATTATAATGCATACATAAGATACAAACAGTTGATAAGTTATTTGAAAGAGGTGCAATATGGATATAGCTTCTTTATCAACAGCAATGAGCACACAGAGCATTTTGAACGATGTCGGTGTTGCGATGCTTAGTAAATCGTTAGATACCGTCGAAGATATGGGCGATGGAATGGTAAAGATTATGGAATCTTCCGTTACTCCTTATCTTGGACAGAATATAGATTACTACGTTTAGTTTTTCTTATTATTTTTTCCTTTCTCATTTTCTTATAAAAAAGGAGCTGTTATGAAGTAATTCATATACAACTCCTTTTTTATTTGACTTCTGCATAGAAAAATCCCCTGCATTCTGGCTTTTCTTACAGATTATGTTTCCGGTTGCAATTTAACTTTAATAAAATACTGCCGCCACAATCCACAAAATCACAAGAAATACAACATTCCAACCGGTAAATACCAGCATATACTTTCCTTTTTCACTTTGTGGCGTAAGCGCATACTGCTTATAAGAAATCAGACTTGCCATTGATGCAATCAGTGTTCCCAGTCCGCCGATATTCGTGCCGAGAATCAGCGCATTGATATTTTCCGTAAAGCCCGACAGCAGCACCGCCGCCGGTACATTACTGATTATCTGGCTTGCAAAAATTGATGCTGCCAGTTCGTGTCCGCCCACATGTGTCTTTAAAAAAGCACTGAAGCCGTCCATATTTTTAATGTTACCCACAAGAATAAAAAATGCCACAAATGTTATCAACAGCATATAATCCGGCTTTGTGAACAACTGTCTGTCCAATACAAAAAGGACACCGATAACAATAGCCAGTAACATTCTGTAATCCAGTACATGAAGCACTGTCAGAATACACAGGAAAAACAATAACAAATATCCACACAGCCGTACTTTCTCATCTTTTGCATTTTCCCGGACCATTTCCTCTTTATCCGATACTTCCGCACCTGACATCTTTCTGTCTGACAGCCCTCTGTCTGCTGCCTTTCTGTCTGATATGCCCCTGTCTGCCGCTCCCTGTTCCAAAACAGTGCTCTCCGCCTGCACCTTAATTTCCTTTTTCGGAATACAGAGTGATGTCAGAAGCAGTAATCCCAGTGACACCGCCGTCACAGGAAGCATCAGCTTTAAAAACGCTGTAACCGGACTGCCCGACAGCGAATAAAGATAGAGATTCTGTGGATTTCCGATTGGCGTACACATACTGCCGAGATTCGCCGCAATAGTCTGCATAACAATGACAAATATCAGATTTTCGGACAAGCCTGTCGCCTGCAACACTGCCACTGCAAACGGTACAAAGGTCAGCAGGGCGACATCATTTGTAATCCACATACTCGCAAAAAAGCAGCTGAGTACCAGTACCAGCTCCAGTTGTCTTGCATTCTTTACATAGCACAGCATTTTTTGATAAGCCATTCAAATAGTCCCACACTGCGAAAGCCCGCAACTACTGCCATAAAACAGAAAAGCAGTGACAGCACGCGGTAATCAATATAATAAAAATAGTCTGCTGACGGGGGCGTAAAAAACATACTCACCACAGCCAGCAGACCCGCAATGCAGAAAGCCGTTTCTTTTTTTACAAATGTTACAAAGGTTTTCACTCCATTCATTTTTCATATCCTCATTTCAAAACATTTTCATGTGCAAAAATCCGCGACTTCATTGATTCCATTCACTTTGTTTTCCATTTACTTTTTCGCAGAAAAGGACAATATTATGCCATTTCCGGCACAATACTGTCCTCTAAAATATTTTTATCAAAAACATTTATTAAAAGAATTCCGCTTCAGCAGCAATCAGTGAAATGTATTTAAAAGCTTACTGCCTCAGCAGCCTTTACATAAATTCCGTATACAGCATGTATACCACTGCCGCCGCAACCGTTGCAATCAGTGGTGGTGTTAAAAAACGCTCGCCGTTTTGCGGTTTAAAGCCCTTATGCAGCTGTTCTTTCAGATACTCCCATCGTCCGTTTCTGACTGCAATCTTTTTAAACAGTAGATAGGCAATTCCTAAAAAACCTGCCGCCACAAGCCCAAGTATCACAACCTGTGCAATAATCACCGGCACACTGTTCATTGAACTTTCCGCTGCTTGCGCACTCTGTTCAAGCAGTTCACTGCCGCCTGATGTCATTGACACCAGCTGCATCATAATGATTGAATATGAATTCGCTGCAAAATGCGCCAGCATCGATGAATACATAGAGCCTGTCACTTCAACAAGCAGTGCAAATACAATCCCCATTAACAATGCATAGCTTAACTGATTGATATTCAAATGCATCAGTCCGAAGACCAGTCCGCTAAGAACTGCCGCCCCTAAGATGCCGTTTTTTCTGTAAGAATGATAAATCAGTCCACGGAAAACAAATTCTTCCACACATGCAGGCAGTACTGCAATAATCAGAAGCTGCACAACAAATGGATATGCAATCAGCTCCTGCACGGAATCCTGCACGTAGTTTGTTGAAAACAGACTTGTTAAATTGCTGACAAACAGCATCGTCGGAACAAGTGCATAGCCAAACAGAAGGCTTAACAGCCCGTCCGATATCCGCAGTCTGCGGTACGGCATACACGCAATAATATTAATCTTATGTATTGCCACATAAATCAATGCCGGAAGCAGTACAATTGCCTGACTGAGCAGATAACTACCCCAAAGCGGCATATTAATGTCCATCACTCCAATGACCGCCCCTGCAAGAATGGACAGTAGAATGTAGCTTATAAAAAGAACCGGAATAAATCTGTTAATTCGTTTACACATAGATTACTTCCATGCAATTGCTTCAACTTCAAGTAAAACGTCCTTTGGCAGTCTTGCAACTTCTACACAGGAACGTGCCGGAAACGGTTCTTTGAAATATTTCTTATAAATTTCATTGATTTTGCCAAAATCGTTCATTTCCTTGATAAATACGGTTGTCTTTACAATATTTTCTACCTTAGAGCCTGAATCTTCTACCAGATGGCAAAGATTTTCAAATGCCTGCTCTGCCTGTGCTTCCACACCCTCTGCAATTTCACCGGTTGCAGGATTTACAGGAATGACACCTGATGTAAATACCATATTATTAATTTCAATTGCCTGTGAGTAAGGTCCAATTGCCCCCGGTGCTCTCTTTGTACTGATAACTTTCTGCATAATAATCTCCTTTTCTGAGCGACTTGTCGCGAAGATGCGATGAGAAATTCGCGCAGGCGATTTCTCATCTGCAATCATGGCTATTTGTTTTCGCTCCGAAACAAATAGCTGTGTGAAAAATAAGCGCATCAGCGTTATTTTTCACACTACTTTTTCTCCTTTTTACTTTTTCAGCTTGATACAGCTTTCTGCAATCTCAATTTTTCCTTCTTTTAACAGACGCCCGACCGCACGTTTAAACGCATTCTTACTCATATCAAATTCGGCTTTGATAATCTCAGGCGCTGCTTTATCTGTAAAAGGAAGACTTCCGCCTCTTTTTTCAATTGCATGATATATTATACTGGAATCTTCATCCATTTGTATATAGGCTTTTTGTTTCAGACTGATTGACAGTTTATGGTCATCGCGCACTTTCGATACTCTGCCGTGAATTGTATCGCCTATCTGAATCTTTCCGAACACTTCATTTTTCGGAATCATGCCAAAATAACGGTCATCTACCGCTACGTACACACCGTAATCCGGGTTAATTTCAATGACTGTTCCCTGTACGGCGCTGTCTTTTACATATGGACTGTCACAGCTTAAATAATCATATACGCGCATGGTTGCTGCCAGACGGTTACTCTTATCAACATAAAGTGCCGTCAGACAGGTATCACCTTTTTCCACATGCGTTGTCTGCTCTTTAAATGGAAGGAACAAATCCTTTTCCAGTCCCCAGTCTAAAAATGCACCGATTTTACCGACTTCCGAAACCTTTAACTTTGCAATCCGTCCCAGTTCCAGCTTCGGTGTCTTCGTCGTCGCAATCAGACGGTCACTGGAATCACGGTAAACAAAAACCGTCAGTGCATCGCCCACTTCAATATCCTGCGGAACCTGCTTCTTTGGCAGTAAAACTTTATCTTCTTCTGTACCAAGGTAAATACCAAAATCTACGATTTTTACAACATTCAAACATTGTGTTTTTCCTAATTCAATCATACCATTCTCCATTCCGCAGGCATTTTAATGCCGGAGGAATCGCGAACTGAATCTATTCAGTTCTGCGATAAGGACAGTTTTGTGACGCCTGCGGCACAAAACTGTTGTGTGAAAATCTTAGATTTAAGGATTTTCACACCAATCTCCATTCTGAGCAGCTTGTTGCGAAGCGGCGATGAGAAATTCGCGAAGGCGATTTCTCATCTGCCATCATAGCTATTTGTTTTGCTCCGAAACAAATAGTTCTATAATGCAAAAAATCCCTCGCAATCATGCGAGGGATAAAGGACTGGGCTTGAGGGACTCGAACCCCCACAATGCTGGAATCAGAATCCAGTGCCTTACCATTTGGCGAAAGCCCAATGTCGTTTGCCGTATGTCGTAACGACAAGATGTATTATATAATAACAAAAAACAAAATGCAAGCACTTTTTTCATTTTTTTTGAAATTTTTTGTTATTTTTTTGCATTTCCAGTATTCATGCGGCTTCCCGGCATTTATTTCTTTGTTATTTTTTAAAATGTCATCAAAACCGGAAACCCTTCCCGGTATTCCTTTACAATGTACGGATGCTCCTTCGCATATTCATAAATGGTTTTTCCAAGTCCGTCTTCAACCAACGCCTTCATCTGTTCCAGCGGCACCTGATTAATTGCCGGACAGGTCGGTGTCAGTGCAATGACATACTTTTCATTTTCCTTCATAATCCGGAGCGGCCATATTTTACAGTCAAACGGCTTTTCTTCATTATTTAACGTACAGCCCTTGTGCGCATCCAGAAATTCACAGGCGGCTTCCTCCTCGGAATCCTGCGTACGATATTTTCCTGTTAAATCCATCTGACCGTATTCTTTTCCCGAAACCGTCTGCTTTTTAAACACAACCGGACTGCCCTTCTTTTCCAGTGAATCCATAACCTCTTTCGGAAACAGTGGCGTTTCCCAAAGACTGCATCTTCTGAACGAACAGCAGAAACGGCACTCGGCACACGTTTCTTTTTTCAAAACTTTTGAAAGCATTTTCTCTCCTTCTTTCCAATCAGACCCGCAGATTTATTCTACAATGTCCTGTGTTTTTAAATGTGCATTATATTTCTTAACCAGCATTTTAGGATGGTAGGACATTTTTGCCTTACGAAGCCCCTCAATTCCGATATCTTCTTCGCGATTCAGCCATTTGCAGTTTAACGTCTGTGCAAACAGCCTGTTAATCGCCGCATATGCACCATTTGTCACACATTCACCGACCGCCTTTTCAAAATGAATATCACACGTATCTTCATTAATATAAGAAGCAACCGTCATCGCCGCCGGTGTATCATTGACGTATAAAAGCCCGCCTAAAAGCTCTAACTGTTCAAAATGCTCCAGCGCTTCTTTGACCGCCGCATATTCTTTTTTCTGCGACTCGTCTTCTTCCTGCAAATGTTCATAATACCACATATCTTCCACAAGCACCGCATCCTGCCAGTTTGCCGCGCCTATCTGCTCAAAGCGGTATTCCGGATACGTCCTTACAAACTTTGAAAAATGATTTTTCTTCTTATGAAATGCCTTTCCTGCCAGATTTGCCAGTTCTTCCTGCGAATAAATGTAGTCGCTGTCCCCCGGATTGCTCTCAAATACAAATGTATCCGGGAAAACCTCCTCTAACATCTGCTTTTGTTCTTCCGTGAGCAGACAGAAGCACAGCGGCTCCCTGCGTTTTTTTGCATCCTCTTTTAATGCTTGCAGTGCTTTTTCCTGGCTGCCTGTGCCTATCGGAAAGGTATATCCCTTTCTTCCGTAATAGCCGTTGTAGTGCCGCAGTAAAAAGCCTCTGTAACTGCAAATCTGTATGTCATATTTTTCACGAAGCAGATACATATTGGCAAATGAAACATCACTGCCCATATTTCCTGATTCCGCAATTATTTTCCGAATCCAGTCACCATCGGAAATGGAAGGTATTGACCATTCAAGCATAACCTTAAAGCTTCTCCGTTCTATCATTATTAAGCGTCTTACGCATTTAATATCCATATTTTGCCCTATTTTAGCATATCGACCGGTACTTCACAACCAACGCGCCATAAAATTTCTCTAAAATCCGTCAAATACATTGACCCTGCATTTTGTTTCCAGTAAAATAGATTATTAGCATATTGAAAGGAGCTCTTAAAAAACGTATGAATAAAAAAAATATTTCACTGATTTTAATTGGCATTTTACTGCTTGTGTTACAGTTCTATGTCCGGGTCGGCAATGCCACGATTGATGTCTTTTCTGACGTCATCGGCTTTATCCTAATTGTCATTGGTATTTTACCGCTTGCCCCACGTAATGTGTTATTTAAAAAAGCAAGACTTGCCGCTATTTTAGGAACGGCTGCCGCCGTTATCGGTCAGGCACTGCTTTTTAAGGACTGGGGTGACAGCGCTTCCCAGATGCGCACAATGGCTGCCGGTCTTTCTACTATTTTTACAATTTACTTTACTTATTATTTTACGGAAGCCATCATATTAGAAGCAAAATTTCAGGAAAAATCTGCCGCAACACGTTCTTTCAGAATCGTATGGCTGTTGCTGGGTGCATTGGTATTTATTCATTATATCGCATTTATGTCCAATATTTCCCTTGCCTCGATTCTTGTCGGTGCAGGTTCCGGCATTTGTGCCATTTACTACTGTTCAACCATGCTGACTGCCTGTAAGCAGCTTTATATGGAAGGTCTTCCTACAAAGCATATGGACATTTCCGCAGAAAAAGCTTCAAAAAAATAAGTGCAGGCAATTGCTGTATTTACATTCTTCGTTTCTGTCTGTACCACATTGACAGATACAGCTGTTGTAGATAAAATAAGCACATAGAGATGGAGATTAGAAATGAAAAAGCTTGAAATTATTATAAGACCTGAGCGTCTTGACGATTTAAAGACAATTTTAAACAGCTGTAATGCACACGGTCTGATGATTACCAATATCATGGGATACGGAAGCCAGAAAGGGCATAAACAGGCTTACAACGGTGTTGATTTTGGCGGTAACCTGCTTCCGAAGGTTAAGGTTGAAACGATTGTCGATGATGATACCGCAGAAAAGATTATTGATTTAGTTATTGAAGAAATTAATACCGGCCTTTACGGCGATGGTAAAATCTTTGTCTACGATGTCTGCGATGCGGTTCGTATCCGTACCGGCGAGCGCGGTGTTGATGCATTATAGTACATTTTTTTAACAGAATATATTTTACAATTATCAACGGGGATAATTACAGACTGTTTCGACAGAGTAATTATCCCCTTTTTGTATATTATTTTCGTTATCTGTATCCCATAACCGTACAGATATAGACGGAATATTTTATTCCAAAAAAGTCCCGCAGGATACTACCCAATCCTGCGGGACTTTTTATTTTGGTCTTTTACTGCTTTAATTTTCACTGTATTTTACTTTTACTTACAGCTCATCTGTATCCGCTTCATCTTTTTTCACATACTGCTGCAAAATTCTTGAAAAAATAAATGAATCAATATAAAAAATCAATGGAATCGATATAAACATGATACCGACATACTGCATTGTAAAATAAATCAGTCCATATGTAGCAATCATCATGCTGATGGTCTGTGGCAGATGGTGCATGCAAAGCACCAGTGCATTCTTTATCGTTGCAAATACGGTATTGTCAAACTTTGCAAGCACCGGAAATACATACAGCACAACCGCCGCCAGCACAATTAAAATACCGATTGCCGCAAACATCAGCAGCTGTACCAGCGTACCGCCACCGTCTGCTGCCCATTTTGCACAGACATTAATGTCTACCAGAAGGATTGCCGCAAACGCTGCTAAAATCAGTTCAATCAAAATACTCTGCTTTAAATTCTGCTTAAAGGATTTAAAAAATTCCTTCCAGACATAGCCTTCTTCATCTCTTGCCATTTTCAAAGCCGCATAAAACACCGCCGTCAGCGATGCACCGATTGTAATAACCGGAATACTGCACACCATCGCCAGCAGGGTCAGAATAATAAAATCACCGGCTTTGGTGAGTGTCTTAAAAAATTTACCGTTTATGTCAAATACGCCCATTCTTCTACCTTTCACTCTCTGTATTGATAACATGTATGATTATATATGGATACTGTCGAAAAAGCAAAGCATTTTTCTTACTTTTTCATTAAATATTTCTAAAAGCAAGTGCCTTTTATACAAATTTATGTTACACTGACTAATGTCTTTCAAAACGAAACTGTAAACATTTGCAGAAAGGAGTACTATGAAGCCATTTTTTAAAAAGAAACCTGTAAAAGAACAGATGACTCCGTTTAAAGATTTGACTTTCTCCGAAAAAGTCCACTATATCTGGGAATATTACAAATATTTTATGCTTGCGGCAGTACTTGTAATCATTGCTGTTGTAAGCTTTGTCATCTCTTTTCAGCGTAACAATTATACAACTGCTTTCAGTATGGTTATTATTGACGGTAAAATGACCGGCTACGATACCGGAACCGATGCCATTACGACCGGTTTTACCAGATATCTTGGCATTGACGGCAAAAAGGAACGTGTGGAATGTGATTACAACTATTCTCTGATTCCAAAGCTTTTAGATCAGGATGTCAGCGCCAGCCAGCAGAAAATCTACACACTGGCATCCACCGGCTCGATTGACGGTTATATCGCAAGTCCTGATTATATCGATTACTTCTCTACGGATAAAGAGCCGTTTTTAACGGATTTAAGAGAAGTTTTAACCGATAAAGAACTGGAAACCTTAGCCGGTAAAATCATTTACTATACCAAAGAAGACGGTACGAAAATTCCGATTGCTCTGGATTTAACCGATACCAAAATCAAGACCGAAACAGACTTTACCATGGATAATCCATGCTACGGCATCGTTGTAACCGCGCCGAACTTAGAAAATGCTGTTGCCTTTATCCGCTACGCATTCGACTTATAAATGTACAGATTCATTCCGTCAATATCCTCCGCATAAACTGTAAATCCCAGCTTTTGTGCGAGACTGATTGACGGAATATTTTTTTGATGACAGCATAAAAATAAATAACTGCAAAGCTCGCGCTCCTTTACATAATCAAGAATTGCAAGACACGCTTCCGCGGCATACCCCATGCCCTGCCACGGCTTTCCGATAAGATACCCCAGCTCTTTTTGTAATTCTCCGTCAATTTCGCGGTTTTCAATCCCCGCCCGTCCGATGACTTTATTATCTTCCTTACGGATCACCAGCCACAAACCATGCTCGAAAAAGCCGTACATATTTTTGATGTACTGTCTTGTAAATTCTTCTTCCTCAGTCCTTTCATACAGCGGTTCAATATACGGACAGTCCTGCAGTGTATCATAGACTTCGTACAGACTGTCTAAATCCGCAAGCTGCATTTCACGTAAAATCAGCCTGTCAGTTTCTGCAATCTCAAGGGGAAGTCTGTAATGTCTGCAATAAACGGTTTCCAAGTACATTTTGTCGATTGAATCTATATTTTCCACGACATATTTTGCACTGCCCCTGTAATCAAAGCCGTAACCGATTGACGGAATATTTTTTACAACTTCGGGCAGTTCCGTATCCTGTAAGTCTGTTAAAAGCACCCGCCCCGCCAACGGTTCCAACTGCTTATTAAACATTTCAACCGGCTCAGCCTCAAACTGCTTAAACGGTTCAACCGGCTCAAAGGATTGTAACTGCTCCCGGCAGAGAATTTTTAAGTCACTTAGCTCCGGCTGTCTGCGCAGTTTTTCACATATCTTATATTCTTTTTCTTTATCCTGCATGAGGACTGCGATTTCCCGCACATTTTTCTGCATATTTTTTATCCACTTTCTTATTTTCTCAATCTTTTTTATTTTTTGCCGATACACATAATATATATATATGATATCAGGGTCAAAGGGTTATTCACCCACATGAGCTTGCTCATAGGTGGGTGAATAACCAACACAAACTTATACCGTTATAATATCAAAGATAAGGAGGACCTGCAAATGTCATCTGCTTTTATAAATTCACTGGGCAGCAGCTTTGGCAGCCTTACAACAACACAAACGAAATCACAGTCAAGAACGAAAAAGAAAACTACGCAGTCCGGTAAAATTGTCGTTAAAAAGAACATGACCGCACAGGGGTATCTGATCCGCATGGCAAATGCCAAATCCCCGGCACAGGTTGCCGGCATTATCCGTGCCGCACGCGCCGATGCCAACGCCATGAAAAATTCAGATGCAGGAAAAACAGCCATTGCCGAAGCCCAAAAAATTGCCGATGCGATTGAAAATAAAGGGACTTTAAAAATCAGCCGTTTAAAAAAGGAACAGCAGCTCCGTCAGAAAAAACAGATTGAAGAATCCTGCGGTGCAAAGAAAAAAGCCGCTTTGACGTCCAAACAGCTTAAAAAGAAAAAACGCGCCCGCAAAGCCGAGGAACGCGCCGATGCCGCAAATGCCATAACACCGTATAAAAAACAAACAGAGGAGAATAACGAATCTAATTCCTCATTCTCCTCTGATACGACGGCACCCGGAATCGTCATTGATGTTGCGGTTACGGCTGATACCGGCTGCGCACCCGCTGACGCTTCAAACGTTGTTGTCAGATTATAAAATTTTTTTATCTTTGTACTTCGTTTCCGCTTTCAGAAAATGCGAGCTGGCTGACTTCATCTGCCGTAACAAGGTTAAAATCACCGCTTACGGTATGCTTTAAGCAGCTGGCTGCATTTGCAAATTCAACCATTTTCTGAGCATCGTACTTCTGTAAGCAGGCATAAATCAGACCTGCGCAGAACGCATCGCCCGCACCGATATAATCTAAGATGTGCATGAAATATTCTTTGCTGTAGTAAGCCTTTCCGTCTGTATAAATCATAGACTGTAACTTAAAGGTTGTGATAGAAGTTTCTGTACGCCAAACTGCTGCCACCATTTTAAACGGAAAACGCTTCATGAGTTCTTTTGCAATGTACTCGTTCTTTTCTGTGCCTTCTCCGACCGGCTCAAGCTGGAAAATACCAATCGCATCGTCTTCATTGGCAATACAGATATCTACATACTGGCAGATTTCTGTCATAACCTTGTTTGCCTTTTCACCGCTCCAGAGCTTGCTTCTGTAATTTAAGTCACAGCTGACAGTCATTCCCTTTTCTTTTGCTTTTTTGCAGGCTGTTAAGCAGACCTTAGCCAGTGTATCGCTGATTGCCGGTGTGATTCCTGAAAAATGGAACCATGTTGCATCTTCAAAAATGGCATCCCAGTCAAAATCACTTTCTTCTGCCAGTGCAATTGCTGAACCGCTTCTATTATAAATAACGTTTGATGGTCTCTGGCTGGTCTTCTTTTCCAGAAAATAAATACCAATCTGGTCGCCGCCGCGGACAATCTTACTGACGTCCACACCGTACTGACGCAGTGCATTGACTGCACTCTGACCGATTGCATGTTTTGGAAGCTTGGTTACATAAGCCGCATCCACACCAAAGTTGGATAAAGAAACGGCTGTGTTGGCTTCTCCGCCGCCGTATACGGCTTCAAACGAATGACACTGTGTAAAACGCTCACTGTTTTCCGGTGAAAGACGCAACATAATTTCACCAAATGTAATAATTTTTTCCTTCATTTTATTCTTTCTCCATTTTCTATATATTGATATGAGTGTCAAAATACCTTTTTCCACTTATTTCATTTTGTGTCGTATTATAGCACATTTTTTGATACATTGTATAGTACATTTGCAAAAAATTTACGTTGACTTTTATGCAATGACTGGATACAATAACGAATATACTTGATATTCAGAAAGGAATTATTATTATGGCAAATCAAAATCCAGTTGTTACATTTACAATGGAAAATGGCGATATTATGAAAGCCGAGCTTTACCCGGAAGTTGCACCAAACACTGTCAACAACTTCATCAGCCTTGTAAAGAAGGGCTTTTATGACGGATTAATTTTCCACAGAATTATTGCAGGTTTCATGATTCAGGGCGGCGACCCGGAAGGTTCCGGCATGGGCGGTCCGGGATATTCTATCAAGGGTGAATTTAACATCAACGGTTTCCAGAATGACTTAAAGCATACAAAGGGTGTTCTTTCCATGGCGCGTGCACAGCACCCGGATTCTGCCGGTTCACAGTTTTTCATTATGCATGAAAACGCACCGCACTTAGACGGACAGTATGCGGCATTCGGCATGCTCACAGAAGGCGTTGACGTCTTAAATAAAATTGCCGAAACCGATACGGACTGGAGCGACAGACCTCGCAATCCTCAGGTTATGAAGACGGTTACGGTTGAAACTTTCGGTGTCGATTATCCGGAACCGGAAACACTCTAATCGTTATTGCACATTTTAAAAATTGATAAATTAATAAATTGAACCCGGCAGAATTTCAAATGTATCCGATACATTAAAACTCTGCCGGTTTTTTATTCTGTTTGGCATGATTTGATAGTCTTAATAGTTTTACTGCATCCATGTCTGGCTTTTTTTCAGTGTAATAGTTAAAGTTCACTTTAAGTCAAGCTTTTTACTTAAATTTTACATTTTTATTATGATGAGCTTTTTGCTGGAATGTCCAATATCTATTGTGCATATGGTGGTATGCGTTTTATGTATAATAAAAGCGGTACCGCATAGACATTTTATCTATACGGTACCGCCCTTTTTTCTTTTATTACATTTACAATACCCGTGCGCCGTTTATTCCATAGACACACACCAGAATGTACAGCACGTATCCGGGAATACACACTGCCTTAAAAATCCCCCTGATTCAGAAAGACTGCTCACTTAATATCCTTTACAAACTGCTCCAGCTTTTCCTTATTATCCTTTGCCTTATCACTGTGACGGTCTGCGAGGGCAACTTCACTTTTTAAATTTTTAAGTTTCTTTGACAACTGTGCAATACATCTGTCATTGTCCCCGCCGCCGCTGAATGTAAAGACGGCATTTATTCTATCAGCCACGCTGTACTTCTTTATAAAGGTATTGACCGGAGCTGCCGGTAAGCCCGCCCATATCGGCATTCCCAATATGATTTCATCATAGTAATCTATATTATCGGGAACGCCTTTTATTTTCGGTGTTCTTCCAAATGTGGACTGCATTCCGCCGACAAGCATTTTCGCCGCCGGTTTTCGCGGAAGCGGCTTTGCCAAATCAATCTCAAATAATTTTGCACCCAGCTTTCTTGCAATCTCTTTGGCGGCTTCCTTTGTATTCCCTGTTAATGAATAATAAATAACTGCTTTGCTCATAGTGTCTTCTCCTGTCCTATATGGAATATAATTACAAATTCCTGCTGATTCCCTCAAGTTCTTTTACTGCATCTGCATTTTTTTCACTGTCATATTAAGGTCGTACATATCATACCAATTACGCCAACAGCCAAAAATAACAATCCAATACCTGCCGATTTTTTACGCTTTTCTAATTCTTTTGAGTTACTTTCACTCATATTTACAATAGGATATTTTCTTCTTCCGATTAAATACATAAGCAAACCACTTGAATTATTCCCACTCATTGTAAATACTCCCCAAAATTTAGGATGCTTTAATCCCCTGGCTGTCGCATCTATAACTGTCATCTGATAAATCTGAAACACGACACAAGACACCCCTACAAATGCAGCTGCTCCACAAATTACCGCCAAAACAATATTTAAATCCATAACAAAAACTCCTCCTTAAATTTTTTTGATTATCTGGTACAGCAATGCTGATAAAGTAATAACCATAAAGCAAAATATTCCAACTAAGAAATAGTGGTTATCAGGGATAAACATATTTAATGTTATCAGCATTACTACGACAATGATATTTACAATAATTGCCCCTATCATTTTTTGGTTGCTTTTTACAACATCCGTACTTTCTTCTAAATGTTCAATCATTTTTTCATCACCCTTTAGCAATACGTCAAGACTTATAGAATATAGATTGCTCAACTCTATTACACTAATAATATCCGGGTAGGATTTTTCATTTTCCCAATTTGAAATTGTCTGCCTTGATACATTGATTTTTTCTGCAACATTTTCCTGTGTCATTCCCGACTGTACTCGTGCATTTTTAAGTTTCTTACCTATTTCCATATTCTGATTGCTCCTTTCGGTGCCATTGTCGTATATTCCCCGCTAAATGTCTATCCAACATCTTTTACATAGCCCTTTTTCCTTGTCAAAATTATTTTACCAATACCGTTTTCTTGTGATTTTGGGGCGCAGCAAGACTTTTGGAATTTATTTTTCACAATCCACTTCTACGTCCATGGTTTCATCGCTGCAGTCCAGCTCCGAAGTATTCACTCTTACATAGTACATGGTTGTCGTCCCGCTTGCACAACTGTAATGTCTTTTCTTATAATTGTACCCGCTGTCGGCTTTCCTTGCCGTACCTTTCGTTATAACCCACAGTTCTTTGTATTCCGTTACGAAATCCTGCACCAGAAACTTCCGGTATATAAAAGGTGACAGCAATAAGTCAGCGGCACTTTCTGCTTTGTTAAATCTAAATTTTTCATATCTGCAAACTTGAATTTGTTACTGAGTCTTTTGGAAATGCTTATATGCTAATACACCAATAGGAAGAAAATATACACACCAACATAATAGTGCAATAGTACCTCCGTTTCCATTTTCTCCGCTTTCCATGCTTGTGAATACACCTGTCATCGGCATAATAAAACATCCAATAAAAAAAACGCCATGTAGTATCATCAAATATTTCAGCCACTTGTCCGCTTTCGAACTTGGATTGATAGAAAGACCAATAAATAATGTGGAAAGTGCCATCATTCCGTAACCAAGCAAATCATAATTGAATAACAGACCACCACGTTGAAAATCTAATATTCGAACGGCTTGCTCATTCAAACCGCCCAATTGAACGCTCGTTGTCTGGGCATAATATACTAATAGAACCATCACCGCATAGATAACGGCAATAACAACACCGACACTGGCAGAAACTTTCCGTTCTTCGCAGCTTTCATATTGAAACCCTACTGCCATCATAATGTATCCCAGAGGTAAAAACATACACACGAGATATGAAACAAATGGTAAATCAGCAATCAGACATATAGCAAAAAGGAATACAGTAATTGTTACGACTACTGCTCCAATTTTGGAAATTATTTTGTTCATAATCTTTCCTCCACAACTTCCGATTGAGATTTCACCTGTTTTAAGAAATTTAATAACTGTTATATTTTATTATTAAATTCTTCGCAACCCCTTGAAAACACTGGATTTGTCGCAGGTGAGCTTTCCCTTATTATTTCCCTTGTGTTATATCGTCCCATCAGTGTTTATGCACTCTGATAAGGGCAAATACAAGGGCAAGAAAAATCTATAAGACAGTATAACACAAAATAAAAGTGACATGGTGAACTGATTGAAATGCTTCTTAATTTTTGCTACTACTGATTGATTAAATGATAAGGAGATGGGATACGATGAGAACAATATTTGCAGAATACAATCCACAGTGCA
>OGNM01000506.1_pt1 | contig 23774 bp, 22 predicted proteins | sample 1573441 | NCBI WGS metagenome assembly OGNM01 (sample SAMEA2581915, study PRJEB24529) | metagenome | biome: Human gut stool | place: China | collected 2011
AAACAGCTTGAAACGGAGCCGAAACGGCTCCGTTTTTTCTTCGGGACAACCTACGGACCAGAAGGCCGGGGGTTCGAATCCCTCACGGCGTGCCAAAAAGACCCGAAACCGTAAGGCTTCGGGTCTTTTTGTTTGCATAAGTTGTTGTTTTCTCCCGCTGCTTTTTTCTGACCCAAACGCTGACCCCAACGGGAGCGGATAGCGGAAAGGTCTATACCGCACGGGATAGGATATTGCCCATTGTTTGCGCCGCTTTGAGTTGGGCGTCGGTGGTGACGTGGGCGTAGGTGTCCAGCGTGAAGCCCGCTGAGTAGTGACCCAGCATACTGCTGACGGTCTTGATGTCCACGCCGTTCTGGAGCGCCATCGTCAAAGTAGCGCCGGCGGGAGTACTGGGGACGATAACTTTATCTGTTTTCACCCTGCCGCCCCAGTACGCCGGATTTTTAGTCAAAACTATTTCCGTAGGCGTCAGGCTTTGGACGATATACGGGCCGGTGCCCGAGATTTTGACATCGTCGGCAGTGCCACGCTGCATATCGATGATGCAGCCGTAAGGATCGCATAAATAATTGATCAGCGCCGGCACTTTTTCCTGAGACTTTATCGTAACGGTTTGTCCGTCAGCAGTGATTGAAGCCAGTTTTAAGTCGTCGGCAGCCCGTTTATGGCGCTTTACCAGATCCTCAAGGCAGGCTTTCACGGCGGCTCCGGTAAGTCTGGCGCCGCTGCTGAAATTTACGTCGTCGCGTAAAGTGATTTTAACAGTATGATCATCAAGAAATTCGTAGCCTGTTGCCAGCCAGGGCTGCGGCTGCATTGCTTCATTAAAGCGGAACAGCGTTTCGCCGACGCCGTAGCGCAGTATTGACCAGCCCTTATAGGATTCGTGCGGGTCCATACCGGCGTTCTCCATAGCCACACCGTAAGCTGTGGTGCCGTAACGGAAGACAGATTCTCCCGCCTTGTCAGGAGCTGCGGAAGGGCCGCAGCCGTTGAGCAGTAAAGCGGTAAGCAGCAGACCGCTGCCCAGTAAAGAAAGTTTCATCATAATAGCAATACCCCTCGCATAAAATTATTTAGGATTGAATTTAGGGTCAAGCTGATCACGTAAGCTGTCACCTAAAAGATTGAACAGACTGACAGTCACAAAAATCGCCGCGCCGGGTGCCAGGATCACCCACGGAGCCGTCTGCAGCATACTGCGGCTGCTGCTCATCATCGAACCCCACTCGGCTGCCGGAGGCTGGGCCCCCAGACCCAGAAAAGACAGGCCGGCAAGTTCCATCAGCATCGTGCCAAGATCAAGTGCCGACATTACCAGCAGCGGACTTAAAATAGAAGGGAGGAGATGCCGGAAAATTATTTCCGTGTCACTGCAGCCGCTCAAACGTGCCGCCTCGATATATGGCTGCTGCCGGACAGTCAGCGCCTGACTGCGGGCCAGGCGTGCATATTTGGGCCACGAGATGACGGCCAGCGCCAAAACAGCGTTTGTCATACCGCCGCCCAGGATACTGGCAACAGCAATGGCAAAAACAAGGCCGGGAAACGCTAAAAAAATATCGGACAGACGCATGATAAAATTATCCAGTTTCCCGCCATAGTAACCGCTCCAGAGCCCGGCGGCAGTACCGGTAGTAAAAATGATCCCCACTAAAGCCAGCGCAGAAAAAATGGAGCTTTGCCCTCCGACCAGCACACGCGAAAAAACGCAGCGTCCGTAACGGTCAGTCCCAAAGGGATATTCGGCGCTGGGAGCCTGCAAAGCCAGGTCAAGGTTTTGCAGATAAGGATCGTGAGGTACCCAGTAAGGCGCGCTGAGCGTGACCAGAAACAGCAGCACTGTCAGCAGAAGCAGCCAGCAGGTCTTATGCAGGCCATGCGGCAGTATGTTTTTTGGCATCACCATCCACCGCCTTTAGTAAATTGCCGTGCCTGCGGCTCCAGCTGATGCAGCAGCAGATCGGTGATAAGATTGACACATGTAAAAATGAGCGCGGTCCAGACTACGTAAGCCTGCACGACCGGGTAATCGCGCATCAAAATAGCGTCCATTGCCATTTTGCCGATCCCGTCGATCATAAAAATCATTTCAATAATTGCAGTTCCGCCTAACAGCGAGCCTACCGACAAGGAGAATAAAGTAATGAGCGTACTGCCAAGAGAACGCAGGATGAACCTGCGAAAAACAGTTGCTTTGGGAATACCGCGTACAAGAGCGCCGGCAACATAATCCCTGTTGATCTCCTCCAGGATATTACTGCGGATATGCCGGATATACTTGGCAGACATGGGAATTGCCAGCGCCAGCGCCGGCAGCAGCAGACCGCCGAACCCTGAGCCGCCGAGGACGGTAAAAAAGTTCAGTTTTAATGCAAAGCAGTAAAGCAGCAGCAAAGCGATAAAAAATCCCGGCAGTGAATTGCCCAGAAACGCGCAGCAGCGAATCAGATGATCGCAGCAGCGGTTATGCTTCAGCGCTGCCGCGATACCCAGCGGCACAGAAATGCAGGCGGTAAGCAGCAGGGCCAGCGCCGTCAAATAAAGCGTAGGCTGCAGCTTAGCTACAAAAAGCGCTGTTACAGGCGTGCCTGAAATATACGAACGTCCCATATCGCCGCTGCAGACAGCCAGCAGCCAGTCCAGATAACGTACCAGCAGCGGACGGTCGAGTCCCAGCTCGGCACGGGCCGCTGCTTTGACCGTTTCCGATACCGCCCCGGAGGCCTTATACATCATATCGACCGTATCGTCTGCCGGCAGCTGCATTAGCACAAACGTAAAAAAAGTGATGCCCAGCAGCACCGGCAGCAAAAGCAGAAAACGGTGTTTGATATAAACATTCATCGTGTCAGGCATCCTTTCTGAAAATAAAAACAGCTATGCAAAGTAAACCGCCCTTTCAGGAGCAGCTTAAGCCTTCATAGCTGTATCAATAATACTGTTGTTCAATAAGAATGAGGGCAGCTTCAACTGCCGGCGGCTGCTTCAGCAGCCTGATATTATTTTATCATATTTTAATACTTTAAGTTAACTTCAAGTCAAGCTTTCAAAGAAAAAATTTACAAAAAAGTTTTTTCTTTGTGAGATTTTTGTAGAATCACAAAACTTTCCTTGAAGCTATACCAAGGTAGATGTATAATAGTAAAGAATCAAATTGACCCTAATATTCAAAGAGAGCCGGAGGTAATTATTAATGAAAAAAATTCTTTTAATGCTGACAATGGTCTTAGTGCTTGGTTTCAGTGCTATCTGCAGTGCCAGCAACGGTAAAGTGCTTGACGCTGAAGAAGCCATGGTCAACAAGTTTTTGGCAGCTTCCAATTATTCTGCCGTAACTTCCATGATGACTGACGGTATGAAAAAAGACTTTACAGAAGAAGTTTTTAAAAATTTCAAAGAGCAGATGGATAAAAACTTTGGCGCTGTCAGTGAAAAACGTTTAGTAGTGATAGAAAAAGGCGCCGATGCTGATATTTTAAGATACAGCATGAAATTTGCCAAACAGCCCGAAGCAATGATGAGCTTCCTGTTTGCAGTCAAAAACGAAAAACCTTTATTAGGTGATTTCGGTATTGCTCTGCCGCAAAAAGAAGAAAATAAAGAAGCCGCTAAATAAAACGGCGTAAAAAAAGGACTGCTAAAAGGTGTTCTCAATAAGGAATTTTTAATTTCTTAAAAAATTCGGCATAGTCGGTAGAAATATTGGCTATGCCGTTTTTCTATGCTTTCGGTGGGCGAAATTCACCAATGCAGCTATACTCAATTTGTATCCCTTTTTCGGTTCAGATATATTGGCGAAACGGATACCTGCAAGTCTTGCAATATCCTCGCTTGGGGACTGACTGCTGATATTGTTTTTCTGTGCGATGGCTTCAGGGTAACAGCTCTGCCATAATCACCCGTTACGGAAAGAACACTTTCGTCAAATGTTCCTTTGCCGTTTCTGGTGGTGGATCTGTAATGGATAAATATACATTCATAGAGCGTTTCGCCTGTTATTTCATACCCTTCGGTTTTCTGTAAAAATCGTGTTTTCTCCATATCATCACTCATGATTTCCTTTACAAACTTCAGAAATCTCTGATTTTGGGTATTGGGGGCATAAAGCACAGATGAAATTTTTGTAATAAAATCCTCTGGTCTATGCTCGCAAAAGTAGAACGGCTGTAATTCTATGGTGCCGTTATCACAGTCGAACAGCAGGCGGTTGTTATCAAATTCGGTCATAATCCACAGCACCGATGTCGTTGAACACACCAATTCCGATGCCTTCATAACCGTTAGCCGATACCTCACAGGCTGTTTTGAAGTCTGTAAAATGCTTGGGATTGCTATGTGATGCCTCCCATTTGCCCGAAATGGCTTCTTCTGAATCTTGTTCTTTTCAATCACTCGCTTCCAAACGCAGAACAGAGCCTCATTCTTTAATTTCTGTGGTATAAGCTCGTACACTGTTTACACCTCATTGCCTGTCTGATTTTGTAATTCATTGGTCTTGCACCTCCTTCTAATAGTTAAAGGACACTCGTTTTGCTTTTAAGAACCGATTTTTGCAGAATGTTTTATATTTTGTCTATATGCGAAAAATTAGCAGCAATCAAACACCTCTATGTCGCAGGCAGAGAAAAGTAGGCAGATTTTAACCTTGGACAAAAAAAGTGCAAAAAAATATTCTCCAAAATTGATTTGGAGAATAATATATAAGATATTTTGTAAACAATGCTTTGCAGAGATAGTAATTATCAACGAAATCATTTATAATTAAACACAGAAGTTTGATGGAGGTGCGATATGACAACAGCAGAACAAATCAAAGTGCTTTGTGTACGAATGGATATAAGCATATCCGAACTTGCAAGGCGTATTGGTCAGTCACCTCAAAACTTTAGTGCAAAGCTAAAGCGAGGAACTATCACCGATACGGAACTTGTAAAAATAGCTGATACATTAAATATATCCTATGAGCAGTCATTCATACTGTCTAATGGAGAGAAAATAGAATTAACTAACGGAGGAGCTGCTAATGAGTAACAATAAAAAAGTTCAATCTATTGAACCTAATATTGCTGATTTAGCTAACGGATGGCTTAAATCATATGGCTTGAATTATAAATTGGAACAAGAAGCATTGAACAATGCCATAGATACAGCACTGAATGATTATTTTTCAAAAAATGGCGGAACAGGTGGCAACAGACCTGATGTAAAACTTTTATTGCGTGATTCAAATTTATGCGATTATCCTATTCTTATTGAATACAAAGGATATAAGGACAAGCTGATTAAACTTGATAGCAACGGACAGATTGATAATAAAACTGCCAAGAATGAGCCTAATTTCAAGAACATAAATTCTTATGCTGTAAATGGGGCTGTGCATTATGCCAATGCATTGCTTCATTATACGAGTTATACAGATATTATTGCCATAGGTATGACAGGATATAAAAATGGCGATGGTAAAATTGTGCATTCAATCGGCGTTTATTATGTTTCAAAAAGCAATTTTGGTGTTGGTCAAAAGGTTGATGACTATACCGACTTTTCTTTTCTGAAAACAGAAAATTTTGATGCATTTATAGAAAAGATTAAGCAACTCCAACTTCCACAGGAAGAAATAGACAGATTGAAGGAACAGCGGGAAAGAGAAATTGATGCAAGTCTTGTAAGATTGAATAATGATATATATCAGAACGAAAAAGGCTTAGGTGAAAATGACCGTGTCTATCTCGTTGCCGCTTCAATTATTGCAACTCTTGGTATACCTGGAAAGGTTGCTTCTCTTGAAAAATCGGAGTTGAAATCTTCCACAGAAGAAGGAAACACAGATGGCGATATTATAGTTCGTAAAATTAAAGCTTTTCTGAATGAGAAAAAACTGCCGAAAGAGAAAAAAGAACTGATTATCAGAACGCTGCAAAATACACTTACAACGGACAATATAAATAAAGTTGAGAACGGCGAAAGCCAGTTGAAACGAGTATTCACTAAAATTGTTGATGACTTGGGTATCTACTATAAAATAGGATTAACAACCGATTTTACAGGAAAATTGTTTAATGAAATGTATAGCTGGCTTGGATTTACGCAGGATAAGCTAAATGATGTTGTTTTAACACCATCTTATGTAGCATCTCTGTTAGTTAAGCTGACAAGAGTAAATAAAGACTCCTATGTATGGGACTTTGCCACAGGTTCTGCCGGACTTCTTGTTGCAGCGATGAATGAAATGCTTGTAGATGCAAAGAGAACTATTAAATCACCAGATGACCTTGTGAAAAAATCTGCCGAAATCAAGGCAACACAGCTTCTCGGGTTGGAAATACTCTCAAGCGTTTATATGCTCGCTATTCTGAATATGATTCTTATGGGTGATGGCAGCTCAAATATTCTCAATAAAGACTCGTTGAAAGACTTTAACGGTAATTACGGATTTGGCGAAACAAAGAAAAAGTTTCCTGCAAATGCTTTTGTTCTAAATCCGCCTTACTCAGCTCCCGGAAATGGTATGGTATTCGTTGAAAAGGCACTTTCAATGATGAGCAGCGGTTATGGAGCGATTATCATCCAAAATTCAGCAGGTTCCGGTAAAGCAGCTGAATATAACAAAAATATATTAAAACACAGCACTTTGATTGCAAGTATAAAAATGCCGATTGATTTGTTTGTCGGAAAATCAAGCGTACAGACAAATGTGTATGTTTTCCGTATCGGAGAAGCTCATCAAAAGGACGATATTGTAAAATTTATTGACTTTTCAAATGACGGATACACCCGTACAAACCGCAAGAAAGCAAGCTGTAATTTAAGAGATACAGACCATGCAAAAGAGCGTTATCAAGAGCTTGTGGATTTGGTGCGTTTCGGTAAAGGCAAGCTGAATATCTTTACCGAAAAAGAATATTATGAGGGACATATTGATCCGGAAAACGGTGCTGACTGGAATCAGACTGCACCCATAGATACAAAACCAACGCTTGAAGATTTTAAGAAAACTGTCAGCGATTACTTAGCTTGGGAAGTATCCACACTGCTTAAAAATCAGAATACGGAGGATGAGCGCTTGGGAAAATAGAAGCCTCACTCAATGAAGAACTCAAGGCTGTTGAGTGGGGCGAATATAGATTAGGGGATTTGTTTGATAGTTTCAATGGGGATTTTGATATACAGAAAGAACACATCAATAATTGCGGTGAATATGTTGTTACATCTGGTCTTACTGATGATGGTATTTTGGGAAAATCTGATGTAAATGCAAAAATATTCGATAATGGCACAATTACTGTGGATATGTTTGGAAATGTTTTTTATCGGCAATTCAAATACAAAATAGTGACTCACGCAAGAGTATTCTCACTTAAGCCCAAAATGAAGATAACAGATAATCAAGGTCTGTTTATTTCTAATGCATTGTTTTTTTTGAAATTTAGCTATGGCTATGAAAATATGTGTTCTTGGGAAAAGATTAAAACAAAGCAAGTACAACTTCCTTGTCGGAACGGCAATATTGACTTTGATTTTATGGAAAAATTTATCGCTGAGCTGGAGGCTCAGCGTATCGCTGAGCTGGAGGCGTATCTTTCAGTCACAGGGCTGAAAGATACGTGCCTGTCCCCAGAAGAGGAACAGGCACTAAGGGAGTACGATAATGTTAATTGGGGCAAGTTCAGAATGGGCGAATTATTTGAAAGAATAAGCACAAAAAAATTACCATTCAAAGCAGACGATCTTCCTAAGCAGATAACTGATAAATATACACTCCCATGCTTAACATCCAGCTTTAGAAATCAAGGATTAAACTATTTTGCACCGAGAGAAAATGCTACCATTTTAAAGAATGTAGTTTCAATTCCTTCTAACAGTGATGTTTATCGAGCATATTACCAATCAAATGAATTTACTGTTTTGTCAGATGCTTATACTATTCACTGGACTTACGATAATAAGCAATTGTTGCCATCTCAATATCTATATGCAGTTGCTTGTATTAATAAAGTAACTGACTTGCCGGTATATTCGTATAAAAATAAATTGGGTGGATGGAATGTAGTGCAAAACAAAAATATCCAACTCCCAATAAAAAATGATAAGCCCGATTACAATTATATGAAAGTTCTCATATCTGCTATTCAAAAGCTTGTTATCAAGGATGTGGTTTTGTATGCTGACAGAAAAATCAATGCAACAAAAGCGGTTATAAATAAATAACACGATAATTGACAGGATTATCAATCTAAGTTTGATAATCCTGTTTTGTTTGGCAATAATTATTGACAAAATGACAAGTGATGTAATATATTCAGGCTTAATAATTGAAGTCTAAATAAAGGAGGAAACCACATGAGCAAGGAGTTAGGTAAACGAATATATGAATCGTTAAAAAAAGCAATACGTAGCAGAAAGAACTAGCTGAACGCATTGGAATTACTGAGGGTGTTATGTCTCGCTATATTTCCGGAGACAGAGAGCCGAAGACTGAAACCATAGCTAGTATTGTAACTGCATTGTATACAATCTCTGATTATCTGCTTGGGATTGAAAATGATGAATTTGATTATCCTCGTGTTAGCAGAATACTGGAGCAATGTATAATTCAAAATGTACTATTCTTCCTGATGGTGAAGAAGCTCTCTTTGGTGTTGATAGGTTCAGTGCAATTAAGGATTCAAAAGGACATGAATATTCGTTGATTGGTGAATATTCAGATATGGAAAATCTGCTTAATAATTGTACGATTGACGGCATTAAATTCAGAGATATAATAATGGACGATAATACTCAAATGATTGGCAAAGATTGATTTTAACATATATAAGCACAAAAGCGTAGTTTCTCTTATACTTATGTGTATAGCTATTTCCATGCTTCGTTGCCAGAAAGGTTTCGGAGCAAAATCTTTCTTGAAGTTTTGTACTCCTCGCCGATGAAACCGAGGCGAAGCAGGAAACAGAGAAATGCATATTTTTCATTCTCCACATGTCTTACGATTGCCAAAATGCGTTTCTGTTTCTTGCTGATTTTGCAACGTGCTGCGATGAACTGTGGGTAGGCAGTGACTTCATCAGGTTCTGGCATAGTGGAAAACCAAGGAAATGAAATAATGTCCTCGCCAATGGAAAGTGGCAAGTTTTCAACACTGAGTGCTTTCTTAATTAGATTTCCCTTTGCTTCTAACAAGTTTGTAAGGTTTCCCACAGCTACATTATCAAGCGGAATGTTGATGACGAGTCCTAAAACTTTAGGAGTATCGTATAGCAAGGAATCATCCTCTGCCGATTCCAATGCGTTAATATCTGGCTGTGGTTCATCACATTCTGCACTTTCGTAATGAAACGCTTGGCAAGATTATCAAGCACACACTCAATTTCCTCGCTGTCAGCCATATCGTTGAATACGAGGTTGCTCTCTCTGGTAATGGTGAAATAATCTACTTCGTAGGCGTAGTTATGGGTTCTCTTGTATATTGCCTTCTTCCAATTTCATGGTATGTGTACCTCTTTGATTTTTTAGCTACTACATATATCGCTCTAAAATGGATAAATAGCAAGTCTTTGCTCGCAATAACGTATACAAAGATTTTGCACTAAATCTGATATAACGAAAACGGTCACACAGGAGCGTAATTGCTCTTGTATGACCGTTTCTCTTAATAAGGTGTCACTCAAAATTTACTTGTTTTCATAAATCCCTAAGTGAACGCTCCAAACGGCAGTCCTTTTTTTATAACACTTGCGGAGTTTGTCCAAGGATTTTAAGCGATGCTTGGTGACATTGCGCAGACTGCATCATAATGAGCGCATCAACGGCATGAACATTGCCGGCGTATCGGCGTTTTATATAGATAAGGTCTGTTACCAGGTGAACCAGGTATAGATGCTGAATACTGTCAGCAGCATGACTTCTAAAATAAACATCGGTTTGAGGGTCTTGAAGAAGTCGGCTTTAAAATAATCCAGGGTGACGATAAAACACATATGTGTCGGCGTCAGCATTTGTCCGGCTACGCCGAAGGCCATGGCCACGCCTGCCAGGTTCAGGTCGCCGGGCGACAGGGCTGCTACGATGGGCATAACGATCGCTACATGACCCTGTGACAGACCTGTCAGGATGCCGATAATAAAGGAGATAGCTGCGATAATGACAGGTACGGGCAGCGGCGAGGCTTTAAAATCTTCCACGATGGTATGCAGAACGTTGGTATCGGTCAGGATCTGGATAAAATAGAGGATGCACAAAACGTTCATCAGCATTTTCCAGTCGCAGGCGCCGGTAAAAACTTCTTTGATGTTCAGGACGCGGCTTGTCATACGCAGGACCGGGATCATGGCGAAGGTGACCAGAGCCATAGCGGTGGAGGCGTTAAGGTCGCAGAAAACTACCAGCAGGAAGTTGATTACGACCGGGGAAAGCGACAGTACTAGGTTCATAATGTCCTGACGGCGTTCGGCCGGATCGACATCTACATTGCTGTTAGCGGGCATATCCAGCGGCCGGATGAGCACCAGCCAGCCCAGGGCAAATGCCAGCAGGGTCAGCCAGCACAGGTGGGCGATAAAGTCGCTGAAGGCAACGCCGGCGATGCTGCAGGCCATGATCATGCCGGGTATGATGGGACTGGAAAATTCAAAGATATGCCGGAACCAGAAATTGATGGCGGCTTTATGTTCTTTGGTAAGGTCTGTATTGCGGCTGGCCGCTTCGACGATGGGCGCAGAAAAACGTGCGCCGCCCAGCGAAGGCAGCAGGCCGAGAAAAGCTGGCATAATGGCCAGTGTAAATTTTTCGCTGGCAAATAAGCGCTGCAGGGCGCGGATCATTCCGTCTAAAGCGCCGCTGGTACGCAGCTCGATTTCCAGGCACATGACAAAATAGAGCGCCAGGATCAGGTCGTAGGTGCGCTGCATGGTAAGCGTGGTGGTGAAGGCGCTGACCAGATAATGGAACTGAGGGGCTACTAAAGCCCAGATCAGCAGGCCGCCTGCCAGGATCGCCGGACCGATGGGGATGTGGCGGCGCAGCAGGATGATGATCAGCAGCATTGCTAAAGCGATCACGAGAAAAATATTCATTTTAAAACCTTCTCACTCTCAAATAATATATCTATTATACAAAGAATGCAGAGAAATTTCCATATTCGGCTAAGAAAAAACTTAATAAAAGTCAATAAAATTTTGGAGGTGTGCAGTGTATATCAGTAGCTTATGTTTGCAGAATTACCGCTGTTATGATAATTTTGAGATAGATTTCAACAAAGAACTGACTGTTATCGTAGCTGAAAACGGTAAGGGCAAAACAGCTATTCTAGATGCGGTCGCTGTAGCTTTAGGGCCTTATCTGGCGTGCTTTGACGGTGTTAAGGCCAACCAGATCAGTGATACGGACGTACGCCAGACCAAAGATACTGTAGGCAGGGCTTTGGAGCATGTGCTGCGGATGAAAAGCCAGTATCCCGTTGTGATCGGGGCAGAAGGCGTTGTTGACGGCGAAAAGATCACCTGGAAAAGAGAATTGAAGGCGGCCGGGGGGCGGACGACGATCCTGAATGCGAAGGCTTTGAGCGAGTATGGGCGGCATATGGTCAAGGCGCTGCGGGAGGTCAACGACAGTAAAATAATTTTGCCGGTCATGGCTTATTATGGTACCAGCAGGATGTGGAAGGATAATAAGCTGTTCGAGCTGCGCAAGGATATCAGTCTGGAGCGCGGCAGCGGCTACGTCGATTGTATGGAGCCTTCGTCATCATATAATACTTTTGGGCAGTGGTTCAAATATGCGGCGATGAGCGCGATGGAATTTGACCGTTATCTGGCCGAGAGCGGTAAAAAGGATGAAAAGAATCCGTATACGGAAGTGCTGAAGGCTGTGCGTCAGGCGATCATTACCTGTATCGGCAGTATGGGCTGGACGGATATAGATTACAGCTTTGCTTTTCAAAATCTGATCATTATGCATGAAACGATGGGCGTATTGCCGCTGGAGGCTTTGAGTGACGGTACCCGCAGCGTGATCAGTATGGCGGCAGATCTTGCGTACCGGATGGTGCGGCTGAATCCTGACCTTGGCGCCAACGCCGGGCATCGTACTGATCGACGAAGTCGATATGCATTTGCATCCTTCCTGGCAGCAGGCGGTAGTGTATGATGTGCGGAAGGCGTTTCCCAACGTACAGTTTATTGTGACGACTCACAGTCCGCAGGTTCTGAGCACGGTCCCTGCTGAGGCTATCCGTATCCTGCGCTGGGACAATAATCTGATCAATATCGATAAACCTGCCTTTTCTTTAGGCGCTGAAAGCTTTCAGCTGCTCAAGGATATTCAGAATGTCGACACGCGCCCGCAGGCATTGCCGATCGTGAAGGATCTGTACAGGTATCTGATGCTTGTGAGCGAGGATAAATGGGATACGGACGAGGCCAGGGAGCTGCGCAAACGTCTGGACGAATGGTCTAAAGGGTGTGAACCGGCTTTGGTCCGTGCTGATACGGAAATCAGGATGAAGTCTTTCAGGAGGAAGAAAAAATGAAACGGGTGTACAAATCTCCGGCTACACCCGAGCGCCTGTGCAGTTATGTGAAGGCGTTCCCGGACGAGACCTGGGAGCATTTCCGCCGGCGCAACCGCAGGGGCTACCGCGAAGTAAAGCAGCAGCTGCTGCAGGATCAGCACGGTTTATGCGCGTATTGTGAGATCAGTATCAAGCTGGCTGAGTTTGAGGACAATGTTGATGATTTCAGGGTGGAGCATTTCTTCCCCAAAGTAGCTACACAGCTTGAAAAACACAATTATCACCTGGACTGGCATAATCTGCTTGGTGTTTGCCATGGCGGCAGCCAGCCCTATGTGTCGGACCCTGAATGGCGTTATTCCAGCAGGAAGAATGACCGGAGCTGTGATGTACCAAAGGGCGGGAAACCGATTTCCGAGCGGATACTGAACCCGCTGAAGATACCGGCGTCAGTCAGGCTGTTTCGTTATCAGGAGCATACCGGTAAGATGATCGTTGACGAAAGTTCCTGTCCGAAAAAACTGCAGGCCAAGGCGCGCAATACGATCCGCGAGCTGAATCTGAACGCGCCGCGGCTGCAGCGGATGAGACTGGCGCTGATCAGGATACTGGAGGACGAGATAAACAGTGCTTTGGCTGGCGGAGCGGTGCTGGAGGAGTTTTTGCCGCTGCTGGCGGAAAGTATCCTGCTGCCGGATGAAGATGGCAATTATCAGCCGTTTTTTTCAGTGGCGCGCTGGTATCTGGGTGAATTTGCCGAGGATATTTTAAGGGAAAATAATTATGCGATGTAACGCACTCCTGCTTAAAAATAACTTTTTAAGCAGGAGTTTTTTTGTGGAGGTAGAAAGTAATAATTATCATGTTTTCAGATAATTGCAGAAAGATATAGGGGAGCGGAGAAATATGGAATTAACTAAGAAAGCGTTTAAAGCGTATGATGTGCGCGGCGTTGTGCCGACAGAGGTCAATGCGGAGATGGCTTATCGGGTAGGGCGCGTTTTTGCGGCGATGTTTGCAGCTGAAAAAGTTGTAGTCGGGCATGATATACGCTTGAGCGGGCGCGAGCTGGTCGATGCTTTGACGGAAGGGCTGCGGCACGGTGGCAGTGATGTGATCGATATCGGGCAGTGTGGTACGGAGATGATTTATTTCGCGACGGCACATCTGGACGCTGACGGGGGGATCATGGTAACGGCCAGTCACAATCCGGCAGAGTATAACGGGATGAAGCTCGTGCGCCGAGGAGCCAGACCGATCTCGGCCGATACGGGACTGATGGAGATCGCTGATATGGTGGTCGACAGTAAGGATTTTCCTCATGTCAAGGTGCCGGGCAAGACGGAGGGTGCTGTAAGACGTTATGATATCATGCCGGAATATATCGAGCATTTGCTGGGATATATCGACATCAAGGCGCTGAAACCGCTGAAGATAGTGGCTAACCCTGGGAACGGCGGCGCCGGTCCGGTCTTGAACGAACTGGCCAAATATCTGCCTTTTGAATTTATCAAGATCAATGAAATACCTGACGGGACTTTCCCGAACGGGGTGCCTAATCCGCTTTTGGTACCAAATCGCGAGGCTACGGCAAAACTGGTGCGCGAATATCAGGCTGATCTGGGCGTGGCCTGGGACGGCGATTTTGACCGCTGCTTTTTGTTTGATGAAAAAGCCGAATTTATTGAAGGCTATTATATAGTCGGTTTGCTGGCAGAGGTATTTCTGCGCAAGCAGCCGGGCGCCAAGATCATGTATGACCCGCGTCTGACCTGGAACACGCAGGAGGTTGTGGATGCGGCCGGCGGTGTTGCTGTGCGCTGCAAGAGCGGGCATGCCTTTATGAAGGAATGTATGCGTGCCAATGAGGTGCTGTACGGCGGCGAAATGTCGGCGCATCATTATTTTAAAGATTTTTCCTACTGTGACAGCGGCATGATACCCTGGCTGTTGGTGGCGGAGCTGTTATGCACCAGCGGTAAAACTTTGTCGGAGCTGGTCGAAGCACGGATGGAAAAATTTCCCTGCAGCGGCGAGATCAACCGCAAGGTTGAAGATTCAGCGGCCGTACTGGCGGCGATCGAGGCTGAATATGCGCCCGGCGGTCAGGTCGATAAGCTGGACGGGCTGAGCATTGATTATTCCGAATGGCGTTTCAATGTGCGTGTTTCCAATACAGAGCCGGTGATGCGCCTGAATGTTGAGACCAGAGGCGATAAAAAGCTGCTGGCTGAAAAAACAGCGGAACTGCTGGAACTGATCGGCGGCGAAGAAGCCTGACAGAGCCCGCGTCTGATCGGTGCTGGCGGCAATCAAGGTAAGTGTTTATCTAAAAATTTATTTCCTGTTCAAGTGGAGAAAGAGTGATACAGATGACTGCAATCAAACAAGTACGCAAGGCTGTTATTCCGGCGGCCGGATTAGGCACGCGTTTTCTGCCTGCTACTAAAGCTACACCGAAGGAGATGCTGCCCATCGTGGACAAGCCCGCCATCCAGTATCTGGTGGAAGAGGCCGTGCGTTCCGGCATCACCGACATCCTGATCATTCTGGGCCGCAACCAGAGCGTGATCGAGGATCATTTTGACCGCAGTATCGAGCTGGAATTGAACCTTGCGGCCGGCGGTAAAGCGCAGGAGCTGGAGATGGTCAAAAAGATCTCTGATATCCGGATCCACTATATCCGCCAGAAAGAGCCGCGCGGATTGGGGCATGCTATTTTATGCGCGAAGCAGTTTATCGGCGATGAGCCTTTTGCGGTGCTTTTGGGCGACGATGTAGTAGACGGTGAAGTACCGGCGCTGAAACAGCTGATGGATGTTTATGATAAAACCGGGGCCAGTGTTTTGGGCGTACAGGAGGTGCCGCAGGAAAAGGTATCGTCTTATGGTATCGTAGCGTCCGAGCCTACGGCCGAACCGCGCACCTTTACGGTCAGCGATATGGTCGAGAAACCGGGCGTTGAGGAAGCGCCTTCGCGGCTGGCTGTTTTGGGGCGTTATATCATCAATCCCGAGGTGTTCCCGATCCTGGAGGCTACCAAGCCGGGACGCGGTAATGAGATACAGCTGACGGACGCATTGAAGGAGCTGGCTAAACTGCAGAAGATGTATGCTTATAATTTTGAAGGACGTCGTTATGACGTCGGCGATAAACAGGGCTTTTTGGAGGCGACGGTGGAAATGGCGCTGAAGCGTCCTGATCTGAAGGATAAGTTTTTAGCATATTTACAGACTATTGTCAGTAAGAACTAAGGAGATTGAATGATGAATGTTCTGGTTACCGGCGGTGCCGGTTATATTGGTTCACATGTAGTTGAAGAATTGCAGAAAAACGGTTTCACACCGATCGTTTACGATAATCTTTCCACAGGCCATGTGGCTGCAGTGCCTGAAGAGGTGCAGCTGGTGGAGGGCGATATCCATGATGTTGCTTTTTTGAAGCATATCATGGCCCAGTTTGAGATCGACGCGGTCATTCATTTTGCTGCCAGCAGTCTGGTCGGCGAATCGATGGAAAATCCTTCCAAGTATTATTTTAATAATGTGGAGGGGTCGCTGCATCTTTTAGAAGCAATGAAAGGCGCCGGCGTAGATTATATCGTTTTTTCGTCGACGGCGGCAGTATACGGAGAGCCTGAGAGCGTTCCCATTAAAGAGGACAGCTGTCTGAACCCGACTAATGTTTACGGCCGCACGAAGCTGATGATCGAAAAAATGCTGGCTGATTATGATATGGCTTATGAGATGCGTTATGTGGCGCTGCGTTATTTTAACGCCGCAGGAGCTTCGCCGAGCCGTGATATCGGCGAAGACCATGATCCTGAATCGCATTTGATCCCGCTGGTTTTAAAAACTGCGCAGGGCGTACGCAGGCAGGTTGCCATCTATGGTACTGATTATGCTACTGCAGACGGTACCTGTGTGCGTGATTATGTTCATGTCTGCGACCTGGCAACGGCACATGTTCTGGCACTCAAGCATCTGCTGGCTGGAGGAGCGAGCCGCGTGTATAATCTGGGCAGTGAAAATGGTTTCAGCGTGCGCGAGATCATCGATGCTGCTAAAAAGATTACGGGGATAGACTTTACTGTGGTGGAAGAAAGCCGCCGCAGCGGCGATCCGGCTGTGCTGATCGCTTCTTCGGAGAAGATCAGGGACGAGCTGGGCTGGGTGCCTAAGTGCAGTACTGTCAATGAAGTTATCAGTACGGCCTGGAAATGGCATAAGGGACACCCGCAGGGCTATGAAGGCTGAAAATGTAAGACCGGTTTGCCTGGGCAGCCGGTCTTTTTGCTTTCAAGCCGTTTTTTTGTTAAAATAAGAGTTCAGGAAGAAGAAAACAGAGGACGAAAAAATGCAGCTTGTTGTAGATAAAATTGCCAGGAGTTTTGGCATTAATGAAATATTTAAGGATATCAGCTTTATGATCGATAAAGGTGAAAAAATTGGGCTGGTAGGCGTAAATGGCAGCGGCAAAACAACGCTGCTGCGCTGTCTTTTGGCTCCGGAAACGGTTGACGGTGGTGTGGTGCGTTTTGAACCCGGCTTGAAGATCGGTTATGTGGAGCAGGGGTTTCAGAATATCGGCACCGGCAGTTTGTGGCAGTTTATGCTGCGCTCCTGCCCGGAGATAGTGACGATGCGTGAAGAACTGGCGGCTTTGGAAGCACGTTCTGCCCAGCTGGAACCGGGTACGGAGCTGGATGGGGTTTTAGAGGAATACGCCCGTGTGACCAAACGTTACGAACATGTCGACGGATATAATTATGAAGCGTTTATTAAAAGAGTCTTGATTGGCCTGGGTTTTGAAGAAGCGGTCTGGGATAAGACGGCGGAGCACTTTTCCGGCGGACAGAAAACCAGGATGATGCTGGCGGCGGCCCTGGTGCGGCAGCCTGATTTTCTGATTTTGGATGAGCCTACAAATCATCTGGATATTGCTATGACTGAGTGGCTGGAGAAGTATCTGCAGGAATTTAAGGGCGGGCTATTGGTAGTCAGTCATGACCGTGCGTTTCTTGATAATATCGCTACACGGATACTGGAAATGGAAGGCGGGCATCTGACTTCCTTCAAAGGCAATTACAGCAAATATCTGGTGCAGAAAGAGCTCCAGACTGCAACACTGGAAGCTGCTTATGCTTCGCAGCAGGATTATATCGCACGGACGGAAGCCTATATCCGTCGTTTTAAAGCGGGCATCAAAAGTAAGATGGCGCGTGGACGCCAATCTCAGCTGGATCGTCTGGAGCGGATGGACGCGCCTGTGCAGCATGAGGAATTTGCCCTGCGCCTGCCGCCTGCGCCGGAGTCTGCTGAACGGGTGCTGATTTTGGATAACCTTTCTGTTGGTTATGGCGATAATGTACTGCTGCATGATATAGATTTGGTGCTGCGCAAGGGTGAAAAGGTTGGCTTGCTGGGTCCTAACGGTACCGGTAAAACGACATTGCTGAAAACTGTTTTAGGCGAGCTGCCGCCGCTGAAGGGAACAGCGCAGATCGGCAATCGTGTGAAGGTAGGGTATTTTTCGCAGAGCTATGAAAGGCTTGCTCCCAAACAGACGCTGCTGGATAATTTTTTGGTGGAATATGGCTTTACTGAGGAACGTACGCGTTCACTGCTTGGCGGGATGCTGTTTCACGGCGACGACGTTTTTAAAGAGATCGGCACTTTGTCAGGCGGCCAGAAGGCACGTCTGGTATTGCTGAAGCTGGTGCTGGACGGGGCAAACTGCCTGGTGCTGGACGAGCCGACCAACCATCTTGATATTATGGCGCGGGAGACTGTGGAAGCTGCTTTGACTGCTTTTGACGGAACGGTGCTGGTGGTCAGCCATGACCGTTATTTTATCAACGAGATCGCTGACAGGATCTGGGAACTGGAAGATCACCGGGTCTGTGATTATAAAGGCAATTATGATTTTTATTTAGAAGAAAAGGCTAAAAGACGGCTGCTGCAGGCTGCCGTGCCGAGCAGCGCCCCTGTGCAGAGGAAGGCTGCGCCTGAGCCGATAAGCAGTACTGTAAAAAGTTCCGGCAGGCATAAGCGTGCCTACAGCCCGCAGGAAGCAGAAAAGCTGCTGGCAAAAGTTGAATTGAGTATTCGTGAACAGGAGGCTTTGCTGGGGGTGCTGGAAGGACGAATGGCCGATCCTGACAGCCATACAGACCCGGAAGCCAGCGCTGCTTTGGCGGCGGAGCATGCTGCCCTGCAAGCGGAAATCGAGAAGCTGATGCTGCGCTGGGAAGAACTGATGACAGCGGCAGAAGCGTTACAGGAGTAAGCAGAAGATGTTAAATGCAATGACGGACGAAGAATATATGCAGTTGGCGCTGCAGGAAGCCCGGGCGGCTGACGTGATCGGCGAGATACCGATCGGCGCCGTACTTGTGGTTGAAGGTGAAGTTGTAGCGAGGGCGCATAATATGCGCGAAACCTGGAACGATGCGACGGCGCACGCCGAGGTCATCGTGATCAGGGAGGCGTGTAAAAAGCTGGGCCGCTGGCGTTTAGAGGGGGCCGTGCTTTATGTTACGGTCGAGCCCTGTCCGATGTGTTCGGGCGCTATCGTCAACAGTCGTATCGACAAGGTTGTTTACGGCTGTCCTGATGCTAAAGCCGGAGGGGCAGAGTCGATCTTTAATATCATCAGTAATCCCAATCTTAATCATACGGCACAGGTCGTCAGCGGCGTCTGTGAAGCCGAATGTGCACAGGTAATGAAGGATTTTTTTAGACGCAGACGTGCGGAAAACAGGCTGGCAAAGGCTGGAATAGCTGCTGACAGTGCGGAAAATTAAGAAAAACTCTTTGCAAAATACGGATTTATGATATAATATATAAGGCTGGTTTACGCGGAGAGGTGTCCGAGTGGTCGAAGGTGTTTGACTCGAAATCAAATGTACGGCAACGTACCGTGGGTTCGAATCCCACCCTCTCCGCCAGATGATTATGCGGTTCTTCATTTATTTGAAGGACCGTTTATTTTTTTGCAGCGGCAGACATCAGCAAGAATAAAAAATATTTGACAATAGTTAGATATCTAATTATAATTAAGATATGATGAAGCAGACAAAAACGATTTTTTTGATCAGTAAAATAAGAGAGAAGGCCAATAAATTCATTCTGGCAGATCTGGCGCAGCATGGTATTACCAAGCTGGCTCCCTCACATGGAGATATTTTAGCATGTCTGTATCAAAGGGAACGGGTGACGATGAAAGAGATTTCAGACTCTATCCATCGGACGAAACCAACGGTGACGGTGCTCGTAAATAAGCTTACAGAGCTGGGGCTGGTGAAGAAACTTCAGGCAGCGGAGGATTCCCGGGTCATTTATGTGGAGCTGACTGAGCAGGGAAAAGCATTGCAGAAGCTTTTTGAAAAAATTTCAGCTGATTTAGTTCAAAAAGTTTTTCAAAATATGGAACAGGAAGAAATGAAAAAGCTGGAAATATCTTTGCAAAAAATTCTGGATAATCTGGGGTAAAATTTTTTAAGAAAATAGTTAGACCTCGAACTAATTTTAGCAGCTGATAAACAAGGGACAACAATATTTTTATGATAGATAAACATGAGATTTACGCAGGGAAAGGAGGCTGGCAGATGAAAGGTCTGCGGCAGTGTTTCGGAAATTCAAAGCAGGCTGCGGCTAGGTGTGCAAGCGGTTGGATCGAGTGATTACCAGGCCCTGAAAGGGGTAAATAAAAGAAAGCGAGTTGAGTTTTATGAAAAAAGAAGTATTGGATTATGTTATTGAAAAGACACATGAATTGATGAATGCTGCTTCCTGCAGCAGTGAAGCTAAGGCAGCGGCGCAGAGCTGGCTGGATGCGGTCGGTACAGAACAGGAAGCCGATGAAACAAAAAAATATATTGCCGAACTGGAAGCGGATATTATGCCGATCGACAATCTGATAGCTTTTGCAGGATCAGAGGCCGGAGCTGGATATTTTGGTGCCGAACTGGCAAAGAATATTACCGCACATGCTGAAGAAATAAAGCTTGCTGGGGCTGAATACTGCGATTGCCCTGCCTGTGCGGCTGTGGCAGAAATACTTGCCAGAAAAAAAGAATTGCTGTGAAGGTTTTTAGCAGGTTGATTGCGACTGCTTGCAACAGAATATTGCTGATAAAAGGAGTTTCATTTATTTGAAGCTCCTTTTATTTTTATAATTAAGTATTGATGCCGGATTTTTAATTTTAGTCAGGCTTCGGAAGCTGTACGGCAGATTAAAATTTTGTTATGATAATATCATCAGCCAAATTAGTGATGGAGGCATGAAGTGAATAATTCTGTGGTAATAGATAAAAAGTTTTACTGGGAACTGTTTAAATCTACGTTCCTGATCAGTGCTTTTACAGTGGGTGGTGGTTTTGTCATTATCCCGCTGCTGAAAGCCAAATATGTCGATCATTATAAATGGATGAGTGATAAGGAAGCGCTTGATCTTGTTTCAGTAGCGCAGTCGGCTCCTGGAGTGGTGGCCGTCAATGCCGCTATCATTATAGGTTATCGTCTGGCAGGGTATACCGGCGCTGCAGTTACTTTGCTGGCTACAGTGATGCCGCCGCTGATCACACTGACGGTGATTTCGTATTTTTATGATGCTTTTGCCCATAATTATTATGTGCAGATTTTGCTGCGTGGTATGCAGTGCGGGGCTACAGCGCTGATACTTGACGTAGGCATAAATCTGCTGCAGAAAGAGCTGAAAAAGAAGCTGCTGCTGCCGTGTTTGATTATTTTCGGCACTTTTATCGCCAATTATTTTTTTCAGGTCAATATCATGTATCTTATTCTGATCGATGCCGTTATCGGTTATTTATGGCTGCAGGATGAAAAATACAGCTAAGGAGGTATGGAAGTGATATATATAAGTTTGTTCTGGAGTTTCTGTATGGTCGGCGCTTTTTGCGTTGGCGGAGGTTATGCTTCCATACCGCTGATCCAGACGCAGGTCATTGATGTCCATCATTGGATATCATTCAGTGAATTTATGGACGTTGTTGCTATTTCGCAGATGACACCGGGGCCAATAGGTATCAATGCCGCTACTTTCGTCGGGACAAAGGTGGCAGGTATTGGCGGCGCGGTAGCGGCGACGGCAGGTTTTGTTACGCCTTCGCTTATTATTATGATCGCATTGGCAAAGCTGCTGGCAAAATATGGAGATATGGGAGCGATCAGGGGTGTTTTGAACGGCCTGCGCCCCGCTGTAGTCGCATTGATAGCTTCTGCCGGTGTGATGTTTTTAACTCTGTCTTTGTGGAACGAAGAAAAATTGCCGGCTGTCTGGAGTGATCCTGATCTGGTCAGCACGATCGTTTTGCTTGTTTCACTGGTCCTGATCAAGAAGAAGATCTGCGGCGTGATCCAAACACTGGTTGGTTCGGGGTTATTGAGTTTGGCGCTGCATTTTTTTATAAAATAATATGGTTGAAAAGTAATTAAAGGATTCCTGACTGTTTGCAGTCAGGAATTTTCTTTTAAAATAATATTTTAATGTTAAGAATTGTTTTTCTTGTTTTTTAATAATTCATTTAATATAATTAAAGAAAAATGACGGATAAGAATACGGGAGAGCTTAATATGATCAGTGCCGGGCAGAAAGTAAACAAGCTGATGCAGGACTTTTTTACTGCTTATTTTAATGAACGCGATTATAAAGCTGCCGCAGGCTTTCTGCGTGAAGACATCAGATGGATAGGTCTGGGGGCAGTCTGCAGTGCCAGAGATCGCAGTGAGGCTGTAAAATTTTTGCAGGCTGAAATTGCAGCTGCACCATATGCGGTTTTCTTTGAATATGAAAATGTTCAAAATACGATGCTGTCTGAAACGGCGGCAGTATTTCTTTGTGATCTGCTGCTCAAAAAAAATAAAGATGGGTATGACAGTGACATAAGCATACGTGTAATGGCAGCCTGCAATTGCTGTGATTCTGTATGGAAAATTGCGGCGCTGCATGTTTCACCATGTGAAGTTCGGTTACGATCCGAGCAAGACGATTATCAACGATTTCTCCGCTTCGGTGAAGTCCGGTCAGAAGGTTGCGATTGTTGGTCCGACCGGTGCCGGCAAGACCACGATCACGAACCTGATCAACCGTTTCTATGATATTCAGGATGGTAAGATCCGTTATGACGGCATCAATATCAACAAGATCAAAAAAGCGGATCTGCGGAAGTCTCTGGGTATCGTATTGCAGGATACCCATTTGTTCACCGCTACCGTTATGGACAATATTCGTTTCGGTAAGCTGGATGCTACAGACGAGGAAGTCATTGCCGCAGCAAAACTGGCTAACGCGGATACCTTTATCCGTCAGCTTCCGGATGGTTACAACACAGTCCTCACCGGTGACGGTGCGAACTTAAGCCAGGGTCAGAGACAACTGCTTTCTATTGCCAGAGCAGCCGTAGCGGATCCTCCGGTACTGATCCTGGATGAGGCTACCAGCTCTATCGATACCCGTACCGAGAAAATTGTACAGGACGGCATGGATAAGTTGATGAAAGGAAGAACCACTTTCGTCATCGCCCACAGACTTTCTACTGTCAAGAACAGTGACTGCATCATGGTTCTGGAACAGGGCCGCATCATCGAGCGCGGCAACCACGATGAACTCATCGCCCAGAAGGGCAGATATTATCAGTTGTATACCGGTAATGCGATCGCTGAGGGGTAAGTGAATAGATATGCTATACCAAAAAACAGTGCCTGGATTGGCACTGTTTTTTGTATGAAATAATTTTTACATTTTCTTATGATTTTTCAGGCAAAGAATGAACGAGACAATATTTACCTATTATATAGTAAAAATAAATCAGCAGAAAGACCAGTAAAACAATTCCTGGGAAAATGTATCGCTCATGCATACGAACGGAGAAAGTGAACATTGTAAGTATGATAAAAGCGCTCAGTAAATAGTATTTATAAGGTGTGTTCTGACTACATAAAAACCTCCTAAAGTAAGATATTATAAAAATGACTTAACCCGAGATCAACACCCAGGTATCCCGCCAGCGTAAGTATTTTACTACAAAATCCACATCCACCGGCTGACCCGAAAGGAGAAGATAGAACAGCAGGAACAGACCGAAGGCCAGCACGGCATAGGCACAGCAGATGACTGCAAAAGTGCGGTTGGATACCCGCTTTTTCAGCTGCATCAGGCTGTACACGATCATCAGTACCACAAACGGTGTGCTGGGGAAATAGTGGTAGATGAAGGTGATTCTGGTGACGAAGAACCAGGG
>OGNM01000524.1_pt1 | contig 23115 bp, 24 predicted proteins | sample 1573441 | NCBI WGS metagenome assembly OGNM01 (sample SAMEA2581915, study PRJEB24529) | metagenome | biome: Human gut stool | place: China | collected 2011
AGGTAAACAAGATAAAACCGAACAAAGAATATAATGTTTCAAATTGACTGACAAGTATTGTCAGTAGAATTTAAGTAGAATAGATGAAATCTACCCATGCTCTACCCTATTGACAAATAGTTTTGAAAGTTATTTACAATTCTCTTTCGTTTTACAGCTTTCAAATCCCTTACAATCGTATTGGATAGAATCTCAGAATAAATTTCCGTAGTTTTTACTGATGTATGGCCGAGTAGTTTCTGAACGGTTGTTATCGGCACACCCTGATGAATCAACAGAGTAGCACAGGTGTGTCGAGCCGTATGGTAGGTAATGTGTTTCCTGATCCGAGCAAGAGTTGCCAGTTCGACCAGTGCTTTGTTGGTTTCCGAATTGCTTCCCAGGTTGGCGAAATTGGATATATCGTATCTGTCCAAAATGGCCAATGCCTTCCCATCAAAGAGCAGGTGTAACGGAAGCCGGATTTCTACTCCTGTCTTGATAGACTTAAAGTGTAGCCATCTCTTACCGTTCACTCGGATAAAGTTGGCCGGAGATAGCTGGCAGAAGTCAGAGAATCGAAGTCCCACATAACAACAGAACAGGAACGCATCGAGCACATGACGGAGTCTCTTATCAGACACCTGCAGATTTTCCAGCTTCCTCAGTTCGTCTGGAGTAAGGAACTCGTGTCTTCCCTTTTCCTGCTTAATCTTGAATTTCCGGAAAGGATAAGCGTCTGCGTGGATATATCCCTGGTTAATGGCTTCGTTGACCAAGGTCCGCAGCTGGCGAAGATGCTTGGCTATAGTGTTCACGCTGTTCCCTTTCTCACGCAGGTAGGTTTCGAACTCCTTGAGGAAAGTATAGGTAATGTCCTTGAAATCTAATCCGGAACGAAATTCCTGAAGAACAGTTATCGTCGTCAGAAGATTCTCCTTGGTGCTATCTTTCCGGTCAGAAGAATTCACATAGTCACGAGCAAAGACTGGGAATGTAACATTGACGGGCTTATCTTTCACAATTGCATCTTTAAGAAGTGAAAGTGTGGCCGGAACTCCACGTTTCCATAAAGATAACTCAATCTCCTGTAACTGGAGAATGAACTCATACAACATCGTATTGAGGTCATCTGCTTGCGGATGATTATATACCTGAGAGTGACGGCTGTTCCAGTGCTCTGGTTTGAGATACAGATTTGTTTTAAAATAAACTTTCCGTTGATTGAGTGAAGCTTCGATTTGAACTAAGGCTGTTCCTTGCCGGTTAAGATGCTTCTTGCGGTTATATACAAGGCGGTAACGAATCTTTTGCATTTTTAGGACGAAGATACTACGTTGCTACAAAGTATACAAATGTAGGGGTTGTGGAAGAACTGCTGCCTATTTCTCCAATGAAAGATGTAACATTTAGAACAAGAATCATACATATGTTCACAATAAAAAAAATAACACCTTCTTGGTGTGGGGAAAGTGCTTTAGTACATATAAGGACAGATGCCAAACCTCTAATATGGTCTTTTATTATAGATGCAATCTGTAAGAGCGATGAGGTAACGCACAACATTGTATGGAAAGTACAAGTGCACAATTTAATTGAAGGTCTATCTATAGCCAGTTTAAAATTGTATATGACTAATAATAATGACTCGTTTGATTTTTATATCCAAAGTACAGACGCAGCTTTATATTTTTTGACAATACAAAAAATAGGATTAAACCCTACACATACAGATGGTAACGTTAGTAAATCATCAGAAATGATTATTCATGCTGATTATGTTTCAGCGTTGCCGGATGGGGCAGAGGAAACATTAGTAGGAGGTATTTAGCCTCCTTATCCTATATCACCCGAATCGATTGTTCTTCGTATGTTCCATCTATAAATGATACATCAGAAATGATTTCATACTCAACATCAGTGCATACAGTACATTTTATTCTTTGGCTATTTCCTATATTAAACAATAAAATTATCTCGGTATCCTTTTTGTACAGTTTGAATATTTGTATTTTTCCTTTAATCGACACTGCATCATTTAGTAATACTGCACCTTCATTCCTTGCTGACATAAGAAGATTGATAAGTCCACTATTATATTGACCATCAATCTTCACAAATGAAAGTTCGTTTTGTTGTAAAGAAAACTTTAAACAAAAAGGATTTGTTTTTTCAATGGACTTATTGGCCCATTTATATAAGTCCGTACTAAGCAAGCCTGGTTTGTCCTTGGTTGCCACTGGCAACAGTTCTTCCACTGGTAAATATTATTACATAAACGTAATTATTTATCACCGTGGAAGAACTGATGTCTGAAAATAAACTTTTCCCTTTTATGACGAGACCAATTATCTCAGGAGAAACCTCTCCAGATGATATACGCATAAGTGGAATGTATGATGTTGGCTCTTCCAGCACAATGCCTTTCCCATTTGGGGGATTGTTAGTTTTTAATACTCATACTCTTGTGTTCCAAATAGCCATAGAAATGGGTGGGAAAAATATGTATACTCGCGTTTGTTGGAACAATGGTTCATGGAGTTCCTGGGAGAAATCCTTTATTACAACCTTATAACGCTGATACATGTAGGAGGCTAAATGCCTCCTATAAAACCTTAATACCATCTTCTTCTGTAGGTTTTGTTTTTCCATCTTTGAAAAGTTCAAATGATAATCGGGCACCCCCAAATGGTTGTACAATAGTAATTTTTCTATAATCAGTAGTCCCAAGATAAATCTCTTTAAGCTCCAGATTAACATAGATAGGAATTATACTCCCATATAATAAATAACAATATACATTTAGCAAATTTATTTCAATGAAATAAGCACTCTTTTTAGTTTCAACACGAATGAATACGTAATTATTATTGCCAATAAAATCGACAATAATCTTACGATATTCTCCGTCATAAACAGATAATGGGCAGGCATAATGATAATATCTTGAAGGGAATAATCCCTTATCTTCAGAACTTACTTCTGGCAGCAGTTCTTCCACAACTTCTATTACACCCGGATCTTTAAGTGCTTCTTTCAATGTTTTTGTCTGTATCATAATCGTAATTTTTTTGTTAATAAATCAATCATGGCAATTATAGCCTACGCATATGCCATCTTCAAAAATAATATCTCCCTTACGGAATCTACTTTCATTGGGGTCCCATACATGTTGCACACCGACTCCACCTGAATAGCCTTTTTTCCCACTAACTTTAACTCTGCCTACAAGGTCAAGAGCAACATCATTAGCACCATTGCTTGTTGTCACTTTTATGCCACATTGTCGATTTGAGTCGCCAATATTAGCACCACCTCCACTTACATTAACAACAAGAGTTGCTTCGACACTACCATGGTTCTCATAAGGGTCAAGTGTTTGCACAAAGGAAGCAGTCGTATTATCGTAACCTGATACAAAGGCATCTCCTAAACGTACTGTTTTTTGGGGGCTATAATACATGAAACCATTACTTAGCATGGCAGGTCCATTATACCCAGCTTCTGCACGCCCGATACGAGTTGTTGTCACGACAAAGCCACCGATAGTTCCACCCGTGATATTCATATTACGCGCATCAACTCTACCGGTTTTTGCGTTTACCATAAAATTTGGTGAGAAATCCGGATTGGTATAATCGGAACTATCTTCATCTTGAATAGTACCCTGCTGAGACATCTGAATATCTCCGTTAAAGATAAATGAGCCAAGCTTTGCCCACTGCGCTAAGAAAACCTGCGTAGCCAGCAGCGGCCAGTTCTGGTAGGCTACCCATGAAGTCTGTTGAGGATTCTGTTCTATGTCTTCTTTAGGGGAAAGAGAACTGTTTCCCGGCACCGGATTGCACCACATGTAGACAATATTATCTATCATAAGGTACTCTCCGTTTCGGTAGGTAAGGGAAGCAGACCATTCTTCTGAGCGGGGAAACGGTATCGGATTGCGACGGCTGATAAGTACTGCCAGCTCAGCCAGCTTCTTTTCATAGTTATCTACTTCTTCTGTTTCCGGATCATCGAGATAGGCTTCCACGAGAAGCTTGTCAGCGTTGCCATATCGGTCAGTCGGCAGCCTGTAGGACAGTTCATCCTTGACTACGGTCTGGTCGATTGTCTCAAGGATAGTATTACCGGCCATAATCTTCAGGCGAAACCATGCCGGTACCAGCGTCTGTATACTACCATCTATTTCCATCAGACGAAATACAGCAGCATCACCCTGCACGTTGTTCTCATCCACAGTAACAACAGGCAGGGAGCAGGTGAGTTGCATGTAATGTGCATTCTCACCGTCCACGACTCCATATAGATAAAAATTCCCTGTCAGCATATCAACCAATATCTGCTGTTACATAGCCTGAGATACCCATCTTGGCACGTTTGATGTCTTCATAGGATATCTGGCAGTTAGTGCCGGAGAATGATGCGCTGTCTTTGCCTGTCAACGTAAAATCAGCCCCTTCATTATCCTGGATACGGAATGTCCAAGAAGATATTAGTCCAGACGCTTCTTCGCCACTACTGCGCTTCACGGCCTTTGGGGTAATAGTAGCAGTCTGCCCTTTACGGATAGCAGTACCGTCAATACCTGTAATATCCATGCGAACGAAATACGGATCGGAAAAGTCTGAGATTTCGTCGAATCCGGAAGCAATCAGAATATCGCCCTGATATATATCACAACGCACAACCAGTTTATTGTCGACGTCCGATGCTGCGATAGCTTGCGTCTGAGCTGTACCCAGGGCAACATCTCCTTCAGTAGTCACTTTGAACCACTTGAATGAGAACCCGGACACATCGGAAATCTTATTGCCATCCTTGTAGATATCAGCCCGTTCAGTCAAACTTTCTCCAGCTTCAGTGATTGCAGAACCCTTGTCGTTACTGATTACCACATCGTACTGATTACCGGTCGATTCCTGAATGATGACTTCCTTGGAAAGCTCGTTAAACGGCACACTCTGACCGCCAACTTCCACAGTTCCGGACACACTGATTCTATCGTTATCATAACCGGAAATCGGCACAAGGTTCTTCATCACGCGCAACGCCGGCAGAGAATATGACTGGGAGCCTACAGCTGCCTGATAGTCTACCAGCTTTTTGAATACGCCCTCCAATCCTTCGTTAGTACACAGATTGTCTCCACCAAAAGTTAATTCCAGTCCATTGTACATGAACTTAATGGAGTTCGGTGTGACTACATCTCCCGTAGAAGCATCGCGAAGGATGGGAACAACTACCGGACGGCTGTTTTCAGCCATCTTTTCAAAGTCTGGCACAAAAGAATTAGTACCCGTATTGTAACGCTGCACTAACGGAGTATTGTCTACACGTACATATCCGTTAATTGTGGTACCGTCTATGATACCCACAAGGGTAAAGCTACTACTCAGTTTGTCCATCTGTTACTTCCTCCTCTTTTTTATCAGTTTCTGTTTTGCTTTCATCTTCGCCTGCAGTATCTTCAGTACCATCACCTTCCACAACTTTGTCCGGATCTTGAGAAAAGTCAGGATCTACATTCACATCTTTATCCGGGTCCTGTGAGAAACCGGGGTCTATATCCGGATTGTTATCTTCCATCTGTTTCTTCTGCTCTTCAATGAGTTGTTTCAATTCGCGAGCTGTAGAGATAATATCCACATCTTTAAGTGTGCCCAAAATCCGTTGGTCGGACATCGGCACAATACTTCTTCCGTCCGGCATCGTTTCGTATCGTCCGGAGCGCGATTTCAGTTGCTCTGCGTTCACCAATAAATACATAATTCACCTCCTGTTATTGATATTGAATATTAATTATCACTTTACCATCGTCTGTTGTAGCGAGTGTACCGTCTTCATTCTTCACTGCATAATAGTGGCTATATAGCTTTACACTGGCATACGCGGTATAACCATATCCTTTCTCAGCACCGAAATTCTTTGGAATAAATTCAATTCTACGACCTACTCCCAATTTCTGTTCCTTGCTGCCTGCCTTTGTTGATTTGCCGAACCACTCGATGTAGAAGAAATCATCCTTATCCTCTCCCACCTCAGTATTGTTGTAGCTTATCATCGCTTCATAAGCTACCGGAGTAGACATGTCCGATTTGACGCGTGCTCCTTTAGTCTGACGAGTTTCAACACGCAAGGTAGTTGGCATCTCTACGTTGACACTGGTCACTACCTGCAGTTCTTCCGATGTAGGTGCTGACGGATATTCATCCAGGTAATACGCTGCACGTGCTCGGAAGCTGATATTTCCCTTAATCATTCGGGCATCAAAGCTGAGAGCCTTACTCCAGTGACCTCCTTCTTCCGGACCGGCCACCAACACAGCCAGTTCCTCGTCATTGAACTCACGCCATCCGCTACCATCGTTGACTTGCCACCAGTATGCCGCATTTTCATCCGGTACAGGATTCTTTCCGGAATAAAGTTGTGCGGTTACAGTGCGCATCCATCTGCCTTCTGAATCAGGCTTTTCTATCATCGGGTTAATAGTCCACGCTTTCGGGGCGTCAGTCAACTTTACAGAGTAGTTCTGTGAGTCGTATGTCGAGGTGTATACCGGAAGGCTACGCTCCACACGAACCTCAGTATTTTTACGCTTATCGGTAAAGAAGAAGATGGCAAAAAGTTCAATCGGGCTATCTGCCGGCACATTCTTCTTCACCTTCAAGGCGTACTGCGGAAATCCTTCCACACTGCCGTCACCTATCTCGTAGTTGTCATTGGCGGTAATACGGTTACTGCCGTCTTGCTTGGGAGAGCCTTCGTACCATTCCACTCCGGTAAGGGGCTGCTCGCCGTTCATCACTTTTTCAGGGTCAGATACCGCCACTTTGGGCAGGATGGCCATAGGTACCAGACTGCGATCCGGTACGTATTCTTGAATGTCCCGGTTGTAAACCTGCACATTGTTTCCACTCAGAATCACTATCTCGGCGGTGAACGAGAGCGGGTCTACCTGTACATTTGCATTTTGAACTTGCGTTTTAATTGCCATATAATCAAATATTAAATCCTACATAATTTTCTATTTTCTGCGTCTCACCTCCTACCGGAATAAAGATGCGGCAGACGAACATCACCGTGCGCACCTTATATCCCCATTCGGGAGGCATATCGTCATTGGTCAGACGGAGTGTATTCAGTTTCCCGTCAATGTGTACCGGCTTCCATGAGTTATCGGAGGGAATATTACCGCTATCACGAAGCCACTCTATCTCCAGCCCTTCAAGAGCCATCACATCGTCTGTAATATCCATTCCGGAATAGGTGATGTAAGCAGTAATATCCGTATTTACCTGTCCACGGAAAAACTGCCATCCACGCGAGGAAACGAACTCCATGCCGTAATTCTTGTCACCCTCCAGCATTTCCCATGCCGGACTGTTCCATTTTGGCTCCAACTGTGTCTTATCTACCAGACAACCCCACTTGCATCCAAGATGGTATACCGTATGCTGCTCGAGCAGTGTATATGTACTTCCGGTGGGTGTCTGCGATTCGTGTGTTACCATGCGATAAGGAGAACTTCCCTGTGCGGTCGCAAGACTCCACGGTCCACGGTCTACCTTATTAGGAACCACATCGCCATTGTAGTCGTACTGGTATATCTTCTCTGCAATGACTGTCTGCGCCACGATACCCACATCATTGGTCGTTACCGGAAGTTTCTCAAGTGCCTTAATGTCCGGCAGCTTTCCTATGGTCAGCGCATAGTTATAGTCTTCCAATATCGGCTTGTAGACATTGGACAGGAACATCATGCGACCTTCACGAGAGGAAAGCATCCATGACTGTGCCCGTTCGTTGAATCCTCCAGCTTCGGGAAGCGTACTATTTCCACGGCGTGTCAGATTGTAGCCGGCTACAGGCGGATAGTTGGTACCGCCGGGCACTTCGCTGTCCGGATAGAGTGATACCGTGATACTATTCTCCTGCGTGTTGGTGGTAAGAATACGCATCCAGCTCGTATAATAGTCAGAACCACCCGTCAGAAGGGTATTGATGATGGAAAAGCACACATCATTGTCCTGGAACTTCTGGAAGTCGAAGTCTGTACGCTTCTCGATGCTGAGCCGATAGGTATTATCTCCCAAATTCTCCACGTAAGCAATCTTACCGATTTCGGCGAAGGAATAATCTGATTCCATCCCTTGAATCTGGTTGATTATCATATCCATCACCATCATGGAGCCGCGTACCTGCAGACTTTCTACCTGTGCCCGGCCATCCGGAAAGATTCCCGCACCTTTACCGGCAAGCATAGAGTCGATAAACTCACCGAATTTTACTATATCAAGAAAGGTCTTTTCTCCCTTTGCCGTATCAGCAACATCCTTTCGGAAAAACTTGATTAAAGAGTTCAGTGCAGAAAAAACATTTCTGTCGCTGGGCTGGGTGATGTCATTGGTACCAATCACATATACAGATGTTCCTGTTCCACCGGAAGAACCGCTTCCTGAATAGGTCTTGCCTCCGTATTCAAGGGATTCTACTTTCTTTTCCAATGCACCAAGCCGTGAATACGCAGGTTTATCCCCTACGGTATAGATTGGGTGGTCGTATGGGAAGTCAAGAGGATGTTCATAACCTAATATTCTCCCCTCTTTACTTCCTTCAAAGTAAGCCTTGTTAATAAGATTTACCTTATCTCCAACTTCAAATCGCTTAGGCTCACCATTGTTCCACATGTATTCAGTAGACATGGTATTTGCATAGGTATGCGAACGATTATACGCTTCATCTGCAGCTTTGATGGCTTCTTTTTTTAATTCCTGCTCGGCTTCGGGTGTCATAGACTCTGAAACGAACTCAGGATCAAATCCAGATAAGACATATTTGTCTCCATCTTCCGGGAAGGCGATATTGTCAGGCAACGGTCTGCCATAGTCCTCATTTCTTACAATTTCCCATATTTGACTGCCTTTTTCAGTTCCATCCGGCTCAAAAATAACGACGAATGTCAGTCCGTTTAACTTTCCTGATTGAAACGTGACTTTCAGGTCTTCTCCGGCTATCCTGTAGTCTTCGCTGAAGATTAAACCTGAATCCTTATATTGATAAGCCTTGAATGTTCCTTCTTCTTTTCCGTCCTCATTTTCTACGGCACGGTCAACGGTATTAACATCTGACATTGCCCCAATCCGTTTTGGATAAATATCGTCAAAGACGACTACCTGTTCGACAATTTGTGAATTATTAAGACCGGCAACCGCATCTATGTAAGGGGTGTCTTTAGGTAACATTAGCCGTTTTGATACCACACCTTCAATTGTAACCTCTGTTTTGGGGTTTGAAAAGTAACTGTCTGGTACTCGAGAGCGCACAAGGTTATTCACTGCATATTGTTCTCCTTTGGGTAGTGTACCTTCTGACAGTTGTATAATATTTGCCGCAGCACCACTTTGGAAATAAGGATTAAAAATTCCGTTATAGATTTTACCTTTTTCAATTCCTGTGAGTACAGTGATAGATGTGCTTGCGGAAAGTCCTGCTAGTTTATACTTAACTACATTATAAATGTAAAGTTTAATATTTGCTCCTACTACATTTCCAAGGTTGACTTCAGTGGTTACAGCTACTAATGTATTATCTTCTTCAATGTCAAGAAATAATACTTCATCAAGATTATCTATCTCATATCGACTTCCTGTCCTTTTGAACTCTTTCTCAAAGATTTTCTGCTCATTTCCATTAAAAGAAATATAGGTTTTTGCTTTAGCAGGAGATGGAGTGTGGGCGGTTAGTATATTGACTTCAATACGTCCTGTTGTATGAAATGCATACTTACCTTTATTTAGCATTATATTCCCATTGTCTCTTTTATAAGATATAGTGGAAGTTGTACTATTAATATTTACTTCATTCTGTGAATCACCATTGGGAATTATTTGCTCTTTATCTTCTGACAAAGCAGATTCTGGGAAATAATCATTTGATAATTTACGAAAATTATCCTGAATGGAATTCCCATCTCCATCATTGATGAAAACTAAATCCTTACGGTATTTTGCTGGTATATTTTGTTCTCCTCCAAATGCAATAATTCGCGTAGCATACTTTGTCTGTGAATCGGTGCGAGTCATGGCTGACACCTCAGCCCCTAACTCGAATTTAACCGGAGTTCCGTATTCACAACGCCCAAAGTGAATTACATTATCGGTTATCCACCATTCACAGCTCCACGCTTCGGCCATCATGGTCAAAGCGTCAATGAGGTTTGTATTTGAATAAGTCAGAGATTTGGATTCAGCACCATAGCCATCTTGTATTTCATAAATAAAATCAGATGTACGGTACTTAAATCCCCATGCCTGCAGGTTTCTCAGAAAGACATTCAGATGTGTGGAAAGATTTGCAGTGAGAGACCATGATGCTTCATTTCCATAACCTTCCGGAGTATACTTGAATATCTTATTCTTCCATTTCCAGTAGTAGGCATCTAACCGAAGTTCATAATCATAACCACCGGTTGAGGTGTTGAACGATGGAGAGTAAGGATCTACAAGCTCGAATATACCGATCTCGTTATCTATCCCATCGCCTAGTTGAAAATAGACAGGATTCATGAGGGAGAACTTCAATGTGATGTAATCCTCCTTCATCAATTCAAACTTCCGCTTACTGCCATTACCTGGTAAAGTGGAAAATCTTATTTGGCCGGATATGTCTTTGATATTAATCATATCTCCAAAGTTCATAAATAGAAAATGGGAATCCCAATAATTGAGACTCCCATTTGAAACAATAAAGGGAATGTTTGTTATTCGCCTCTATCAGTAGGGTTTGGCTCTTCAAATTTACTGGAAACCTTACCAAAACAACGGTCAGGGCTTAGCCCATAGGAAATACTTTTCCCTAAATAAATCAGCTTGTATACTTCACTTCCTAGAGCCGGAACTTTAATATTTATTGCTCCTTTCTCCAGTTCCGTTTGGAAAGCTTTCTTCTTTGATCTATAATCACTCTCAGAATTGCTTTCAATAGTAAATTGCAAGGTGATTTGCCGTGAAGCTATTTTTACATTCTCGGTTATCACTCGTTTACCATGTTCGAGACGGCTTTCATTCTCGATATATTCTTTTATTTCATTGAAGCCGTCAATGGCATCGAGAAATCCATCACCCATGCGAATGCCCCATGTTGTCCAAGCATCCTTGTTATTTATAAATAAATCTCCTGTCATAATCTTGATGTATTTTGTTTAACTTCTGCGATGTCAGCCTGCATCTTTTTGATTGGTTTGATTATTTCACCGGTATTCTCTCTGATTTGCTGCAGTTCCAAATAGGAATTGGCTAAAATGGTACGTGTTTCATCAGCTATATTATAAAGGCTAGAATTCTGGGATATCAAAGCCGTGATAGAACCACGCAACTCTGTAATAGCGATGGTTTGCTGCTGTTCAGCTGCCTCGATGCGAAGGTTAGATTCATACATTGCAGTTGTACGACCACTTAGTTCATCAATACTATCTTGAGAAGCAGTAGCATATCCTTTACTTGTAGCAGACTGTTTTTTCGAGGAAGTATCCCATCCCATGGAATCTATTAACATATCTCTTTCAGCTAAAGCAGCATTTACCATCTCATCCCACTGCTGTTTAAGGCTGTTTTGTTCATCTTTTGATATAGAACCATCGTCTTCCATTGAATCGGCAAAATTCTTATACCAATCCTTTAATTTTTTTGCATAAGTATCTGAAATCATGGACTCAATAATAGCTTCCTGCATCATTTTCTCAAATGATTCGGCGAAATCCTTTGTATCAGACTCCATATCAAGAAGTATACTTTTGAAGTCATCCCTTACAGTGTCAAATGAGATAGAAGTAAGCTTCTCATAATAGGCTTCTTCCAACTCTTCAAGCTGTTTCCAATAACTAATATATTCATCCATGTACTGGGCAGCATTCTCATGTCCGTCATCGGCATAACTTTTAATCTTGGAGTACAAGTCCCCTGCCCCCATCAGGACATTGTACATCTGTTCACTTGTTAGATTCCAGAAATCTCCAACGTCCCGTACTGTCGTTCCTGCTACTTTACTAATGCGTTCCCAATCAGTAGATGACATTGCATCATTAACCCGTTTGTTACTGGAATGTGTTCCACCCATACCCAAGAAGCCATTACTATACGCTGCACCGGAACGACGCATCATTTCTTGAGTATTGGCCATAGACTGCTGAATATTCTTTTTCTGTTGCTCGTAGAGTTCGGGGGCATCAGCGACAGCAGAGTCTTCCATCTTTTCTGCAAGATTGTCAAGAGCCATCTTCAAATCCTGATTGGACTGGGTAAGCCGTTCCACATCTTCCTTCAAATGCTCATCGCTTTCTCCACTTCCGAGCCATGAGCTAAACCCTCCAAAAGTGATTGCGTCAAGAATTTTTCCTACACCTGTCAATAAGGATTCTCCGATAGTTACAAACAGGTCTCCTGAAAATACATCGTCTATGATACCTGATACTGCATTGAAAACAGCATCAAGCAGTCCACCGACAACATTGCTTAATCCATCTTTAAATACATCAATAATTGAAACTATCCATCCTACAACAGGGACTTCTTCAAGTTTTTTTGAAACTTTAGATGCTGCACCACCGATTCCTTTTCCTGCCTGAATCAATCCGTCATAAATAGAAGACAATCCACCGGATGCTAGCTTTTGAAGACCTTGCGTTACATTATCCATATTGGTCTTTAACCTCGTAGCAGTATCTGACATTCCCTGTTGGGCTTTTTCAGCGTTTTCTGTCTGCATTTGTACATTTGCAGAAGCCAGATCTGCATTATTTCGTGCATTTGTCAATGCTTCCTTTGCTGCATTCTTCTGCTCTTCAGTGCCATTTTCTAGCGCATTCTTGTAATCTTCCTGAGCTTTTGCAAGACGTTCAAGTGCTTCTGCTTCCTGCTCTTTTGCAAGATTAAGACTTACAACTGCATTTTGATATGTCTGTACATCCTCGCCAAGTTTCTTGAAGTTCAGTCCTTCAGCACCCCCAAGGGACTTTTCCATTTGGTTGACAGCATCCACTATGGCTTGTTGGCTTGACGCATCAGAGGTTTTAAACCCATCTGTCTGCATGTATCTTTTTACATCTTCAAGAACTGGTCTTATTATATCGGAGAACATACCACCAAACTCATCGAATACAGTTACCCAATCGATATTTTTCTTTAAAGCCTCTGTTTCCATTCCTGCGAGTTTACTGTCTCTTTCCTTGCCGAGCAATGCTTTTTCTGCATCGGATTGAGCTTTTACTATCCTATCTGCGTACTCCTGAGCAATGGCATATTTACGCTGCTGGAATGTTCCGTATTCCTGAAGATAGGAATTTAACGCTTTTTTTTCAGACTGGAGTTGTTCCAAATCTACACTATAGAGAGATTGCTTATGCTTATTCTCGGCATTGGTTTTCATCTGCTTCACCTCATCAGTTTCGCCATACTTGGCTTTAGCCTTGTTGTAAGCGTCAATCTCTTTCTGATAGTCCAATTCAATCTGTCTGCGCTTTTTCTCGGAGTCTTCCTTCATGAGATTGATTTCATCCTGCTGGTTCTTGAAGCGGAGCTGGAGAAGCTCATCATAAAGTTGTTGTCGTTCCTTCTTTTGTCGTTCGGCATCTTTCTTTGCCTGATTCTCTTGTTTGGTTAGGGAAGTTCCAGTTACTCCACCAAGTTCTTTATAAGCTTTTTCTTTGGCTTCCATTTCCTCACGGGCTTTTTTCACCTGTTCGGAAGTTGCTTTTTGGTCTTTCAGGATATCTTCATAGCCTTTCTTTGCTTTTTCCCATGTCTCTTTAGCTTTCGCCAAATCTTCCTGATAGGATGAAGGTGTTTCCCTTTTTCCCAATTCTCTTTCAATAGCCTGTTTTTCGGCTTGTAGTTGTTCGCTTGTTTTTATTCCCGGCAGTATTCCGTTTGAAACTTTAGCATTGTTCACAGAATTGCCTAACTTTTGGGCATTCTCCAAACGCTTCATCAAACGCCCCCTCACCTCCACTTCTTTTTGAAGTTGTTCGTTAGAATAGCCAGATAGGTTAGATAAAATCTTGTCATGCTTCTTTTTATTGACTTCCTCATGCTTGAGGGCACGTTGTTTGACAAGATTGTTCCTTTCATTCACTAACGATTGTACAGATAATCCAGCCCCCGATTGTGATGCTGATTTTATAGCTTTATTTAGTTTTTCAATCTCTGCGTTCAGTCTTTGAAGTTCCTCTTCATCCGCAACCTGTTTCCGATGTTCATCCTCTTCATTAATTTGTTTTTTGATATTTAAAATGTCACGAAGCATATCGGCTTCAGTCTTGTATTTCTTAAATATATCAGGATACTTTTGTTCAAGACGAATCAAGGCCTCCTTTCGGTCTTCGGTAGAGGACTGTTCATCCTGTGCAACAGATAAGAGTTTTTCAATTTCCTCCCTATGTTTGGCCTCTTTCTTTGTTGCTTCTTCAACAGACTTATTATACGCGTCAATACCTTTTTGGCATTTATCCATACTGTTGGCAGAATTTAACAACGCCATGCTTATTGCGACAATGGTGGTTGCAACAACAGCATACGGATTCGCTTTCATGACAGTATTCAATGCTTTTTGTGCTACCGTCTGAGCTTTAGTCACCAATATGGCAAACTCCATACGTGCAGTCAAAGTGTCTTGAGCTATACGTGCCACAAAAAGAGCCGTCTTATAAGTTCCATAAACGGCAATCAAGCCTACTAATATCTTACCGATAGTTTCATAGTTTTCAATAAGTCCTTTCAAGCCTGAAATACCAGCAGAAGCTACCCCTTGTGTATCTTTTCCGATCTCATTAAGCATAGTATCCCAAGCATCCCCCAAGTTGCTAAGCTGGCCAGTAAGGGACTTAGACTGTTCCTCCATCAAGTTATAATAGATTCCGGATTCACTTGTCATATTCTTGAATGCTTGCTCCACCTCCTTGAATCCTACTTTGCCTTCTGTAACCAAGCCTGAAACCTCATCTTTTGTTACACCAAGAACTTTTGCAAGTTCTTCATATATCGGAATACCGCGACCTGCGAACTGACGAATATCGACCGCATATGCCCTGCCTTGAGTCCTTAATGTTCCATAGAGATAAGCTATCTCACTCAACTGAGATCCAACCCCTGCAGCAACATTGCCTAGCATGACTAATTCATCTCCTACATTTTCAGCAGAAGAACCATAGGCAAGCATCTGTTTGGCTGAAGACGCCACGCCCTGAAGGTCAAAAGGAGTTTTAGCTGCTATATCTACCAATTCGCTCATTAGCTTATCAGCTTTCTCTTTGCTTTTAAGCATAGTTGTAAAGGCTATCTCTAACTGTTGGAACTGACCACGGACATTGACAAGTTCCGTAACAAAGTTTTTCAAGGCAGTAACCCCTCCGATTAGACCCAATACTTTGCTTAAGGAGACCGACATTTCTTTATTGGCTTCTACAGTCTCACCTGCTTCCTCTTTGAATGCTGCATATTCATCTTTCAATCTCTTAACTGAAAGGCGAGCTTCTGCTTGTTGTTGGGTAAGATTGAATAGAGTATCCTTTTGTTCTCTCAACTTGGTTGTCTGAGCTTTTATCTGTTCGGACATACCAGTAGTATCACCACCAGATTTTACTGTCTCACGGTATTTCTCTTTCAGTAAAATAAGTTCATTCTGTAATTGTCTAATAATAGTTCTTTGTGATGTAATATTCGCGGAAAGATTATTTACCGTTTGCGAAGCGTTGAATATTCCATTCTTGAAATCGCGTTCCATCACAGCCCCTGCTTTAGCTGCTTCTGTTATCAATCCCACCATCTGTTGACGTGTGGATGCCAGCTGTGTTTCCAGAGCCTTGGCTGATGCTGGAGATTTATTTACGTCCATCTTCTTTAGTTGGGCTTCCAGTTTCTCGCATTCCTGCCTCAGACGGATAACCTCTTGATAGTCCGAACTGACTTTAAAGTATAGTGTAGCCATTTTATTTCTTGTTTCTTCTTCTGCGTGAAGCCATGTCCTTACCCTTCACCTTCGTAATCTTCGTGCCGGTAACGGTATGTAGCTTATCACGCTGCATTAATACTAAGTTTCTGTACGGTATCTCGTAAACCACTTCTTTATAGGACAGATGCAAATTTTCCATGAACGATGCTATCTGCCCAAGAAGTGTATCATTTCCTACGGTTTCGGTTTCGCTGCCAACAGACTTACGTTCCTCGCCAAGCTGACAGCTTTCAGAAAAACCTTTGAATCAATCATAGAAAGGGCTTCATCCAAAGCGTCCACGTTTTCCTCGTATGTTCCTTTGGAAAGTTCTTCACTGAGGCTTTCATCTCCCTTAATCAACCACGAAAGAGCCTTGCTGTATGCTTCGCTTTCGCCCAGCGAGAGCAATACGTCTTTCAAATTTTCCGCATCTTCTGTACCCGCTAAATAGGATATGGCTCCAGCTAACCTATGAATGGTAGGAGGAAAAACCGTATAAGCCCTGCCGCCTACCATGACCGTCTTGAAGTCCAAGCCTGTAATGGCTTCCGATATGATTTTTGCACCTTGATTCATAACTAAAAGAAAAAGGGTGAAGCCATAAGCCCCACCCATTAAATAATCCTGAAAACTAATCTCCGCTTTCTTGAACGAGAGTGATCTTTTTCTCTACGGTCTTGAAAGCATCAGACAGAGAGGTAGGTATATTCCCTGACTGTGTGGTGTAGCCTGCCTTCGACACCTCATAGGCAACGGAAGTCCCAGATTTCACCCTCTTGGTCTTGACCGTCTGCCCGTCCAGTTTCACTGTTGCGTCAGAAGGCGTAGCTACTACCGTAACATCTGTTCATGCTTCTTTCACTTCCTCTGCATCAAACCAATATTCTGGGGCTACCGTAGCTACTTTGGGCTCAAGCTCCACAGCACTAACAGGAATACCGATAGCCTTATCGGTAGTAGCCTCACGGGCACCTATGTCTGCACGCGGAATCACGCAATACTGGTCGTCATCAGTCTGAGCAACGATACATTTTTCGATATTCACCTTTCCTCTTGCACGCTTCCAGCCCTTATCTGTATTGATTACGTCACCGCCCATAAGGTCTTTCTTGGTCGGATAATCGTATTCACCGATAGTAAAGTTGACGGTCACATCGCCCATATCCTTATCGCTGCGATAGGTCTGACCCGTGAGCTGGTTTTTATAATTGGTACGACTTGCTTCCGCTTCTTCTAGCGTCCAAGTATCTTGATGAATATTCTTTACTTCTTTCAAGGTTTCACCCTGTAAAAGAGTATGCAAAGCCTGTCCTGTCAGGTCTTCTGTGATAGCACTTGTTTCGCCATACCAAAGTTTCTTGATATTTACAGCTGTGATTTTCTTTGATTCTGCCATATTATTTCACATTTAAAACTTCAAACAAAATTCTTACATTCACATAGTGACACTTTAAGGATGTGTCCTCCTCAGTCCCGATTGATTCGATGGAATAATGATAGGTGGTATCATCATAGCGTCCGGTCACTCCGTCAAACAGACTTTGCGCCTGCTTCTCCAGTTCATTCAGCCGGATGGTGTTGGCTTCACCTTCTTTTAAGTCAGGAACGCAAAGATTCACCTCTACGAAAGACTTCTTCCAGTACGTCTCTGGCTGTTGCTTCTTAGCGTGAATGACAATCCTTTCTGATTTCAATTCGCCAGTTAGCTTCTTTCCGTGAGGAACGATTTCAATACCGAAGGTCTTGCAGTCACGGTAGAGAATGTTCGCTATGTCGGTAGTTGTTATCATTCCAATGTCTTGATACGTTGATTAAGAATGTTGAGATATTCACCCATGTAATCACGTTGCTTAATAAGCAGTTCTCGTTGATTTTCATCTTTCACAACATCCATGAATTTTGGAGAATCTGTAAACAAACATAGTTTTTCCAACTTTTCAGCCAATTCCTTGCGCTCAATCATTAATCGGTCAAGAAAAGTTTCGGCAACCCTGTATGCCTTTTCAAAGACATCTTTAGGAGACCAGCTTTCGTAACCGTCCTCATACACAACTTTGTAACCATCTTCACGGTTCATAGAGCGAGGTACTTCTCCATCTTTGGGGTAAACCTTGCCATCAATACGCCACGCAGGGGTGGCACTTACTTGTTTTGTACCAATGTATTTCTTCATTTGATTTCCTCCTTCAATCTTCTCTCAGCAAACAGGGCTGCACCAGTCAAGACTTCGTAACCTTTAGATTCCACGAACGAGGCGTATTCGGCTTCATTCCTCAACTCCAATCCGTCATCCTCAACTGAATACTTGTTTGATTTACGTAGTGTTCCAGTCTGATTCTGATAACTACCATTCTTTACGGCATAATCGACAGCCTCCTTTCCAACCTTTTCCTCAACGGCTTTTACCTCGGCATACCCTTGGTCGAAAAAGCTATCCACGTCCGAAAAATCAAACTTCACATCCATATCTCTGAGTAACCAAAATAGTTTGTATTCTTCACCATGTAAACTTTGCCAGTTCCACGGACATTCTCACCGTCCATACACCTGACTTCATCACCAGCCTTCAGAGAGATTTTCTTCTCACAGACTACATGGTAATTCGGTCGGTACACATCGCCGTTCTCCGAAGTAAACTCTTTGGTGGAGTTATCGTCACACCGGCACTTGCACACGTCCTGCCAGCTTTCTCCACCGGTACCAGGAATGGGACGGCCGAACTCGTCTGTTTCCATCTGAGTGGTGGTTTTAACCTGCAATATGTGTGGAGCGAATATCATAGAAATCTGACTTTAGGTTTATCTGACAGAGTGTCTTCAAGTCCATATTTCTTACACAAGAATGAATAGTATTCTTTTACTCCTTGAATATTCCAGGACATAGAAAAACCATTCTCGCTGATGGAAGTGGCTCTAAGTAATAGAGAGGGGATAAACTCCGCCATCGCTACCGAAATCAATCCGATGTTTGACGAGTCTATCTCATCCTCTCCGCTTATCATTGAAGACAGACTTATCTCCAAAAGGTCAGCCTCCGACAAGTTAATGCCGAAGGTCTGAAACTTCTGTGATATGTAGTCGTTTACTGTCATGCGTTCATGGTTGACAAATCAAAGTTCACAATCAGATTCGGGTTCGTAATCTGCGGAATCCACTCTGCAGTGTATTCCAGATAACGGCCGTTCTTGTCCTTGTAACCGGAAATAAGCATATCACCGTCTGCCTGGGTGTAGTTACGTCCCGGTACGCCGTCCACTGCTTCGTACGGAGTGTGGAAGCGCATGTAACCGACCTTATCCTGCGGAAGCAAGGTGATACGGTCGTCGGCGTAAATCTGTACGTTCTTTCCGGTCTGGTCTTTTACGTAATCTTCCTTGATTTCGATGGCTGGAAGTCCAATACCAGTGAACACCTGAGAAGCCAACTGAGATGTAATCAAACCGGTTGAAAGATACATCTCATTTCCTGTGAGCTGCATCTTAAACTTATCACCAAACTCAGCCGAGCCAATGATATTTTTCACGAAAGTTCCTCGTGACATAATCATCTTCTGGAAATTACCGTAGTCCGCTTTCAGTGCATTAATTTGCTGTTGCAAGTAGGTAATGAAGTTAGTCTTAGCACCTGTATCAGGCTTGATAAACTTGAATGGCAATCCAATGTCGAGAAGGTCAACACCTCCGGCATTGTCGTCCTTATTTTTGACAGTCGCTTTCCCGGTCATCAGAAGTGAACCTACGATAATATCCATACGCTTGTGAGCTGCCAGAAGTACTTGGCGGTAATCGTCATAAATGAAGTTCACGATTTCCTGTATAGCTGCTACCTGATCCGCCGGCTTTGCTGCGTTGAATTTGTCAATCAAGTCCTGAAGATCGGACAATCTGTCAATTGAAATCTGATAAGCATCACCCAAATAAGCGATTTCTCCGTATCCAGAACCAATGTTTCTACGTTCACGAATAGGTTTTTCACCATAGCGTGAATTAATAGAACCGGCCATAACTCCACTTACTGTACCGATGTAGTCCTTGAACACACGGGTAGTCGTTCTACGGAAATCAAGATACTGTTGCCAGTAGATTGTGTCCTTACGAGTCAGAAGGACACGCTGGATAACGGCGTTAACAATATTAGGGTCGTTAAACAGTGTATGAATAGTTAGCATCATATCTTAGTCCTCCTTTCTTTATTCGTTAAATTGGAAATACGGTAATTTTTCTTTATCCTTTGCATGGAAAGGCATAGCCAATTTGGTTGGTTCAATCTCGAATGCACGCATCAAAAGTGCAACCAAGACAATATCATTTTCAACAAGCTTTCTTTCATACAAAGCGGAGTTTGCAACTACTTTGGGAGTAGTACCGTTTACTGCTGTTGCTTCAAAAAGAACTGTTCCAGTTTGCAATGTTGCACCGAAGTCTGCCGCCAATGTCAATTTATCGAAAGCCTTATCAGACTTGTCAATAGCGTTGATTGTTGCACCATGAGAGCCATCACCGATGTGCATACCCACATAAGCAAGTGAGTTCTTTTTGATTTTCATTGTAGTATTGGTACCAGTTGTAAACTTTTCATACACCTCTACTCGGATAGCTACCTGAGCTGTTTTCTTTATCAGGTCTGCTGCGATAGGGGTAAAAGACGGAAGATATGTACCTGCTACAAGGTTGGTAGTATCCAGCTTATAAGGCCCTCTGCGCCTTACTCCGGTAGAAACATCATAGCGTTCCTCGATGGACGGTTCAGGTTCAATGTTGTACTTAAATCCTGCTGACATAAATTACTTGTTTTGTTGTTCGACAATAGATTTTGTGTCCGCCTCAATCATTTTGGCGAACTCACTTGCTTCCTTCTCCTGCTTCTGTTCGGCAGTTTCCGGAGCTTTAGCGAATTGGAATCCGCTGTTAGACATATCCTGCTTCATGTCCTTGAAATAAGTATCCAAGTCTGTGTTCTCAGGAATATTACGGTCTTTCAGCATAAATTCGGGAATACCGTACTTCTTCGCCACTTCCAAAATCTGAGAATTGCGCTGCGCCTGCGCTTCCCTTGCCTCATAAGCGGATAGCTTGTCAGCAAACGGCTTGATACCAGCTGCAATGCCATCGGCAATCATCTTTGCGATGTCCGTTTCCTGCGGCTTTGGAGGGTCGTTTGGTTTCGGATTCTCAATTGGTTTTCCGTCTTTCAGTCCATGCTTCTTCTCGTAGTTGGAAACAGCGGAAGTCTGCGCCTGTCCTGCACGGAAATCACCATAGTTTTGCATCACGTCCTGAAATGAGATACCCTCAACAATGGAGTTTATCTGCGTCTCGTCCGTTACACCCTCTGCCTTCTTTGTGGCAATACGGGTAAGTGTGGCAGTGTCCACCCCAGCAAATTTCTGTTGTAGTCCTGCCAAGATTTGTTCAAATATTGTCATACCGTATGAGTTTGATTAATAATTTCATACGGTAAATTTACTGATAGAGAAAGGGAAGGAGAAATTTTAAGGATAACGATACGAAACAATTAAGAGAATGTTCGTTTTTAGGCAAAAAGAAAGCGTGACTACCGAAGTAGTCACGCTGGAAAGGTTATTATTTTACTTTTATGCTACCGAAATAGAGCACAATTCACGTCCAACAGAACGTATTGTTTCAAAAATATCTTCCAGTCGTTCCTTAGAAGGCTTTTTTGTTCCACTGATATACTGAGCAAATAAACTCTGTGATATACCCAATCTGCGGGCAATAGCGGAAGCATTTAACTCTGGATGTGCTATAAATACATCATATAAGGGATTGGAAGGTTTTTCCATAAAGAACCCTTCAAAACTCAAATCCTCATCTATCTCTTCCCAATGGATACCATCATCACTTAATGTGAAATTGTTCCGTTGTTCCGGTGTGGCAAATTTCAGTCTTGGAAACTCTGCTAATTGCTCGCAAGCCTCCTTGCCATCAGTCGTGCGTATCCACACTGCTGTATCAGTCAGCCAAACTTTTTCTACTACAATGTTTCCCATAACTTTATTATTTAGCTTTGTTAAAAAATTTATTCCAATGTTCTGCTATTATTTCTTGGTTTTCTTCTATTACAGATTCTACAAGTTTTATTTCAGACGATTTCAAACCATTATTCTTTACCAATGCTACAGGGAATAATGTAAATTTTGCACTTACATTTCCTTTGATTACATGAACATGAATAGGTTCATGGTCATTTGCATAAAACATAAATCTAAAACCAAATAAAATAAATATTGTAGGCATAACTCATTTTTTTATTACTTCACAAATATAGGTAATTATTTTATTACCTACAAATATATCAATAAAAAAATAGCGATACCATAAGATACCGCTATTAAAATTAATCTATTCTTTAGATTTTTGCCAGTTTATTTTGTATAAACCCCGTAACTTTTCTGACTTAATTGTTCTATTTTTCAGATTTACTACTGGAACTTCTGAGAGAGGAAAGCTGTTTCTGCTTCTCAATGTCGTTCTTTTGCTTTTCAGCCTGCTCTTCCTTAATGGCTTCAATCTCGTCTATGGCGGAATCCACGTTCCCAACAAAAGTGATAGCACGGTTCTGCGACCAGATTTCTCCATCCTTAGCTTTGATAGCAGTATCTATCTTGTCCTTGATGTCCTCCAGTCTGTAGGGCTGCATCTGCACGTCCACGTCAATAGTCTCGGAAGCTGCTTCAAGAGTCGTGTTCACGGAGCCTAAAGCGGAAACGAGAAAATTTACACGCCGCTGCATAAACTCTCCTACCGTTTCATTCAAGTTCTCTACATTCAAGTGAGTGGACATGAACACATAATCAAATGCTACACCGGAAACAGCATTGCCAGCTCCTTTCAAGGAATCAAAGGAAATACGCGGAGTATTAGTCAGTCCGTAAATCTGACTTAAAAGAGTTTCCACCTCAAATTTTACTGTATCTGGAACCTGGCTCCAGGTCAGATACTGGGCGTTCGCTCCTTGTCCGGTCAGTTCCACTACCCTATTCTTGAACTCTCCGGAAAAGTTCTGTACGTCACCGAACAGCATCAAAATCGGGAAGAAATGGTAGTCGATACAGTCTGCATAGTTGGAAAACAATTTTTCCAATCTTACACGGAGGCTTTTAATTTTCTCGCAGTACGCTTCCGGACGC
>OGNM01000528.1_pt1 | contig 22985 bp, 26 predicted proteins | sample 1573441 | NCBI WGS metagenome assembly OGNM01 (sample SAMEA2581915, study PRJEB24529) | metagenome | biome: Human gut stool | place: China | collected 2011
TGGTACGCATCCCCATGTTCCACGGAGTAGATTCACTCAATGTAGCCGCCGCTTCGGCCGTAGCTTTCTGGGAACTTCGTGTGCGCTAAGGCAGTTTCCTTGTGTGCGCACACGCCCTGTACGTTATGCGATGCCCAGCAGCTCGATTTCGAAAATCAGGGTAGACCCTCCCGGAATGCCCGGTTGCGAGAATTTCCCGTAGCCCATTTCTGCCGGGATGTACACCTCCCATTTGTCGCCCACACACATGCGTTGCATGGCGATAATCCATCCCTCTATCAGGTCGCTCAGGCGGAAGGCGATGGGTGTTCCTCCGCGGCTGCTGTCGAATTTCTTTCCGTTGATGGTACGTCCGGTATAATGTGCGGTCACGATGCTTCGCGGAGTAGGATGCTTTCCGTCGTTTGCTCCCGAAGCCAGTACCTTATAATAAATTCCTTTTGGCAGAGCCATTACACCTTCTTCCTTAGCTTTGGCAGCCAGCCATTCTTTGTTGGCCTGTATGTATTCCTGTTTTCCCATTTTTAATGATGATTTGGTTTCTGTGCAAATTTATCACTTTTTTCTCATTCGGAAAGAGCGGATGTGCTTCTGGTGTGTAAGAAAAAAATCCGCCCCGGGAGGAAGGTGCTTCCCGTGGGGCGGACTGATTCTTGTGTATGGCTGGTTTAGCCGATACCCATGCAACTGGTGATTCCCAGTGTAGTTCCGATGGCGGTCAGGATGGTGACCAGTGTCTGAATGACGATTTTCCAGATGTTTTTCTTTTCGGTTTCCATAGGTTAGTTTAAGTTTTTGAGTTTTAAGTTAGTTGACAAGGTTTCAGTTGACAAGGTAACAAGGCGTGTATTTAAGTTTTAAAGTTAGTTGACAAGGTTTCAGTTGACAAGGTAACAAGGCGTGTATTAAGTTTTTTAGTTTTTAAGAGCTTGAGTTTGTTGGAACAAGTTGTTGTTTTTTTTTTGAGTGAATCAATCTGCAGACCTAAAATCAGCAAACCCACATCTTGTCACCTTGTCACCTGAAACCTTGTTCCCTAATTCAAAAACTTACAATCACACTCCTCCTCCCTCTTCGGTCTTTTCTCCCGGATAAACAATCAGTTCCTCCAGGCGACAGCGTTTGCGCAGTTCGGTGTTGCTCCATTTCTTGGTATTTCGGACGTTCAGATGTACGTCTCTCACCAGATTGGCCGTCCATGTGTCGCGGGTGTCGGCCCCTTTTCCCGAGATACCCAGCGAGAACAGTCCCAGTTCGCCCAGACGCACCGACTTTCCGTCGAGCACCAGCTCCTGCAGGCAGGAAAGCATATCGATGAGCACTCCGTGAATCACACCGCGCGAGTAGGGGGAGTTGTGTTCCGACATGTGGGTTACGAAATCTTCGAAATCCACCGTGCGGTCTTGTACAGCGCGAGCGTACCATTTCTTCGAAGCTTCGGCATCGATGGGATCTTTCATCTCTACCAGGCGGTATTTCAATACTCCGTTTGTTGTAGCCATAGTCTTGTGTTTTTAGGTGGTTATACAAAAAGTTTTCTTCGTTCGAACTGATACAAAGATAGGTCTTCCGTATGCGGCATCAAAAAACGGAAGGGGGCTAAGGTGTGAAAATCTGTTAATGGGGTTTTAAGTTTGTTGACAAGTTGACGAGGTGACAAGTTGACGAGGACGTATATAAAACCTTGTCCCCTTGTTTCCTGATACCTCGTCATCTGACTCAAAAAACATAGTTTTCCTCCCGGCAGGACTGTATTTTCTCTTCCCGAAATCCCCTTTCTCCTCCCGTGACAATCGTGACAATTGTGACAAATGACAGAGAGAAGAAAACACATCTCTAACTTTTATATTATATATATTATAATATATATAATATAAATATATCTATCGTGTCACAATCTTCATTTGTCATTTGTCACAATTGTCACATTGTCACGGAAAAAAGATAAAAAGCAATACAACGTTATAAAATGTCAGCGTTTCTGATATTTTTACAAATATTATTAAAAATTTTTATAGCTTTGTGTCCGCTGCCGCGGAAAGGGCAGATTTGTTTAACCTACTAAAATCACACATACACAGACCTCTATGGCTCTATTTACCGTTTATACCTATCAGTTTTCTCCCGTTACCGAAATCCAGGGAGAGTTGTTTCCCGACACTTCCTGCAAGTCGCTCACACAACTTCATGCAGAGCGCCATCAGATACTCGGAACGTTTTTCAATACGCGGTCGCGTTATTTTTCCCTGCATGCGGGCGGCACGGACTACGGCTGCATGATGCTGGCCAACCGCGACGGGGTGGTAGTGCTGCGCATTGCCAACGAGAAGCACGACAAGCGGGAGATTCATTTCAAGGTATTCAGCCAGGAAGACCAGCCCTCGTGCCTGGTCATTATCGACAATCGTGAAGGAGGGATGCAGACGGTATGTGTGCAAAACAAGTCGAAGTCGTTTTCCAAGACGCAGCACGTGGCCATGATACTGGAATCGGCACTCAACGACTATCTGCTGCGCTACCGCCAGCGCGTGAGTATCAAGGCCAAATATGTCACTTCGGAATTCTGGAACACGCTCGACAAGTATCCGCAGGGTATCGAAAGGGTAGAGTTTCATTTTCCTTATCCCAACATGCCGCAGATAAGCAGTCTGGTGAGCGACATCGAGCAACTGGCGTGGCAGACCAATACCGAACCGGTGCTCGACCTCAAGGGACAGAATCGCGAAAACGTGGTGCTGAGCCGCGACATGGAGTTCATTCTCCGTGCCATTGCCGCCTGTGCCGCCAGCGGACGCCCTATTCTGATCAAGCCCAAAGGGAAGAAGCGCGTACAGATTGGTACGGAAAGCCTGGTGAAGGAGGAACTGCCCGACGGGGTGTTCGACAATCTGGAGGAACAGGATTTGTTCGACGGCAATTTTACACTGATACTGGAATTTTTAAAAGGAATCAAGCTGGTGTATGAAGAATGAGTGTGCGTATCGGAAAATGAGCTGGGAGATGAGACGGAGTGTGCTGGACGTATGCCTGTGCGACCAGTTGTTCTGCGTGGTGTATCAGGCACTGCTGGAGGTGGAGACGGAGAGCGGACTCTCGCCCGAGGAGGTGTGGTGCGAAGCGCTGGGAGTGATGCACCGCATCGGCCGTCTGCCTCGTCCCGACCTTGCCTTCCGCCAGGAGAAACGTTATCTGATGGCGCGGTACGACACGTTTGCCGGTACCGACGGTACGTGTATCGTGCGCGGGCAGGAAGCGGCAGGACAGAGTGTCTGTACCGTGTGTACGGTGCTGCTCTATATGCTTGCCACGGCTTCCGGACAGGTGGCTTCCAATCCGTACCGCGAGCTTTGTGTGGGCATTGTGCGCGAGTTGGACGGACTGGCGCTCTACCGGTCGTTGCGCGAGCTTATCTGCACTTCGGAAGGCGAGGAAGAGCTGGCGGGGCGCTATGTGCACGTGCAAGACTATGCCGCACACGATGCGCCCGAACCTTCGCACACCGAAGCGCATACGCTGGAGGTGGACGAGCTGGTGGAGACCGTGTGTAGCATGCACTCGGCTTCCTGCTACGAGCAGGTGATTCTGTTGCTGAGCCGTTACAACGATTGCCACGGTCATCGCCTCCAGCAGGAGGTGGACTTGTTGCGCGAGCGCCTCGATGCCTTGCGCCGCACGCTCTCGGAACCCCGGCTTACCGAGCAGATTGTGGTACAGAAAGGAGGCATGAATATTTCGCGGAGCAATCTGGAAGGTACCTGCTTCAATCTTGCCGCGCAAGGAGCCGACGCCTTGCATAAAAGGCTGGGCTGAGATGATTTTATAAAAAAAGACAAGAAAATTTACTATGGATTCACAGAAAGAACACTTGCACGAAGAAGCGCAAACGGCTTCCTCTGCTACCTATACTACGGTAAACAATATTTACGGACTGGCCTTTCAGCACTGCACCTTCCACGACGCAACGTTTCAGACACTGGTGCAGGGAGCGGAGGGGGAGTCTGCTCATTCTTGCAAGGGGGCACGCAAAGCAACCTCGTCTGCCGGAGCGGAAAAGGCTGCTTCACTCCATACGCCGGAAGCCCGCATCCTGATGGAACGGCTGGTAGAAGCAGGCTTGCTCGATGCAGACTGGCAGCCCGTGGCTTTGTCGAATGCCGAGAAAGGGGTACTGGCCTCATTGCTTGCCCGCCGTCTGGACATTCCGAACCTCTGGCAGGTGTTCGGCTCCCTGTGGGGCATGAAGCCGGAAACACTCCGCACGGCCTGCAACAAGGGGATGGACCAACGCCGTACGGCAGAGTTTATGGAGCGGGTAAAGGGGGTGATGGAGGGGTGAATGTTTTTTAAAATGGTAAATCATAGTTGCATTCCTCTTCTCCAAGCAACTCGTTGTTTGTTTGTATGATGAAGTTTATATCTTTTATTTTACTCTGATATTTGGCAAAAGTATTTATATTTTCTATTTCTGCTTTCCGGTTCTTGCTGATTGAAAGATACTCTTCTTCTTTGTCGATACCTAAAAATTTTCTACCCAGCAAATTGGCCGCTATACCAGTGCTGCTACTTCCGGTGAAAGGGTCGAGAATCCAGCTTCCCCGCCGGGTAGAAGCTAAAATAATCCGCGCCAGTACAGCTAATGGTTTCTGGCAAGGATGTTTTCCGCATGTTTTTTCCCATGGAGCAATTGCCGGAAGGCGCCATACATCGCTCATCTGTTTGCCTTCATTGATGCGTTTCATCAAATCATAATTGTAGTAGTGAGGTACTTTTTTTGATTTTCGCGCCCAGATGATGTATTCGGCAGAGAACGTAAAATACCGGCATGAAATGTTGGGTGGAGGATTGGTTTTAGCCCAGGTGATGACGTTCAGAATTTTATATCCCAGTTCGGTCAGCTGGTTGGCAACAGAGAAAATATTATGGTATGTTCCGCTCACCCAAATGGTGCCATTTTCTTTTAGCTTGTCACGGCATGCCGCCAGCCATTCATGATTGAAGAGATTAATGCTTTCAGGATTTCCTCCTTTGTCCCATTCTCCTTTGTCGACACAGACTACTTTCCCACTCTGAAGGCTGATGCCTCCGTTGGAGAGGAAATAAGGTGGGTCGGCAAATATCATGTCGAATTTGAACTCAAATTGTTTTAAGAGTTCGATGCAATCACCGTGAAGAAGAGTGAATGCCCGGTCGGTGGAGCGGAAGAAGGGAGGATTTGAAAGAGAAGTATTTCTTTTTTGAACAAGATTCTCTTTTAGATTTATAGTTTTAAAATCAACACCGATAAAATCGGATGCATCTAATACGATTATTTCTTTCCGATATTGATTCTTTATTATTCCCTCGGCTTCCGGCAAAGAAGAAGCATGGACTATAACTTGTCTGGATAATACTTCTGTTATTTCAAATTCGTATTTCATTTCTTTTTTGGATACAAAAGAATATAAAATAAGAAATGAATTTGAAGAAAGATCATTTTATAACTTTTTTGATCAAAGAAAAGCAGTTGTAAAATGTAGATTATATGTGTGTTATGTTTGTTTTGACGTATTTTGTTTGTTAAAAAATGATCAAAATATAGAGTAGCTTTTATTTGTGATGGTTTGGATATATATTTTATGAAGTGAGTCGTAATCTAAAAAGCAGACTCGTTTATTCTCAAGTAAAGATTTGAATGCTCCAAAGTGAATTTTATATTCATATTCTTTTTCCCTTTGCTTGGAAGCAACAATATACATTTTGCTATAAAAATCTTGAAGGTCATAAAATTTCAGTAATGAATTCTGAATATCTGTGCTATGTTCTACTTCGAAAAAGTGGCTTGGCATTCTTCTTTCATTGAACCAAATGACATCTATTGTTGAGCTTCTCTGTACTAATTCGGGAAAAGAAAATGGAGGAATACTTTCTAATGAACGTATCTTTTTTAGTGTTGTATTAGCAAACTTTTTGTTTTTGTCCTGATTGGGTACGAAAGTTTGATAACCTTTAATATTCCCTATTTCCAGTAAAATCCCCTGATGGTATGAATGGTTAAATTCTTCCATGATACAAGAGTTTTTATTTTCTTCTGTTTCTATAATAATACCATTATTCTCCAGTTGCTTACGATGACTCGTTAAACCCCAAAGTCCAGGCTTAATTCGGTAAATTTCTTTACGTTCTTGAACAATACGTCGTATACTTGCCAAAGGAGTTTTTGTATTCCACTGGCATTCTTGTATTTTAAAGACTTCCTGATAGAGCGTTCCTAAAGTGGCGATACCTCCTAATTTTTCTAATGTCTCAATAACGGCTTCGTATTGTTTCATAATTTTATTTTTGTATTTCACATTGTGACAAAGATATAACTTTGATTACTATTCTGGCATGTTCTTCATTAATATTTTCTTTATCCCCTGCACCCGCTACGCCGTACCACCTGCGTAGCGGGTTTTATTTTTCGGGCGGATATACCTTTGCCTCTGCAATCGGGAAGAAGCCGGTTGCGGGGGCATTTCGTTTTGTGTGCCTCCAACTTTTAATCGTTTAGTTTTACTCATGGAGACATTTGTGACCATCATTGAGCAACGGCCGCTTCAGAGCCGGAACTTTCAGGACAATCAGGGACAGAACCGCACGTTTCATTCGCGAGGCTTTGTGCTGAGCAACGGGATTGATGAATTTTATGCGGAAATGACGGGCGAACAGGCTTTGCAATGTGGAGAGTTCGACCGTGCACTTCTGCACCGCTTTCAGGGGGTTGTACGCCAGCGGCGCTTTACCGACAAAAACGGACAGGAACGGTTTGAGAACGTAATTTACATTACAAAGTTAGTTTGATAGTTACAAAAAGAGCGTGTAGACCGGATGTGAAAATCTCATGAAGATGTAAGGGTGGCCACCGTTTTACTTTCCGACTTTTCTCACGTAAAAAAACGTTTACATTATGGAAATAAAAGTACAGATCAGCGACAAGGCTTACGGAAGACTTATGTCATCGGGAAGCCGTATTCAGGGTACCATCGGACTGGTGAGCCCTACGGAAGGTAATTTTAATGAACACATGCGTTGGACACCCGCACCGGGTACGAAGTATATCAAGTTGCGCCACGGAAGGGCATCGGTGGGAAGCGAACGGGTAAGGCTTACGCTTAACATCGCACTTGACGAGGCGGGTATCATACCTTCTGATGCTATTACCGACGAGAGCCGTCAGGCAAGTGATTTTGTAGATAATGCTCTTGATACGTTTAATGATACATTTGGATATTAGAGGTGACGAGTTGACAAGGTGACCAGTTGACAAGGTGACGAGTTGACGAAGACGTATATAAAACCTCGTCCCCTTGTCCCCTCGTTCCCTCGTCCCCTTGTAACCTAAAAAAAGAAAACTATGTTTGGAATAAGCAATAATGTCAGAAGCCGGGTGGTACGCGTATGTACTCCCGAGCTCTTCCACCAGGTGACACGTTCGCCGCTGGTGGGCAGGATATGTGCCGAGATAGCCGATGCCCTCGAAGCGGTGCGCCGCGGCGAAATGGCACCGGAAGATTTCGAAACCCTGAAAAGTGAGCGCAAAAAGCAGCTCCCCATTTTTACTCCTCATGCCACGTTCCCCGGCGGGCGTCGTCTGAACTCCGATGCCGTGCCCAGCGGTCTGTCGATGTACGATGTCGACCATATCCCTGCTCCGCGTGAGTTTTTCCGCGAACATGTGGCGGCACGGGTCGGTGAACTGGGCATCGTGCTGGCTCATGTCACACCTTCTACCGAAGGACTTCGCCTCTTCTTTGTCATCCCTCCGGGTATGGGACTGGAGGAAGCCCAGCGCTGGATGTCGCACCAGTTGGGCAACGCGGCCTACGACCAATGCGTGAAGGATTATGCACGGAGTTCGTTTGCCGTGCCTGCCGACTACATTCTTTACCTGAACGAGGCGGAACTGTTCCGCGAGCGGGAAGTGCAACCTGCAATCCGAGACGGAGGAGCCTGCGCACAAACTGCATCTTCCATTCCCAATGCGGCAGACCATTTCGGAAAAGCCCAAACGAGTGGGGCAGAGGAAGAAACACTTCCGAAGAAGAAAACTCCGGTGGGGAATACCTCTCGGCGGGAGCTGCCCGAGGCCGGAGATTCCACGCTACCGGCTTCGGAAGAAGATGCCGCCTTCGCACCCGATGAGCTTGCCTTCAAGGGCATCCCTTATGCCGACCTCATTGCCCGCTGGTTCCGCCATACGGGAGGAGAGCCCGTAGCGGGTGAGCGCAACGACCGCCTTCATCGTCTGGCTTCCCACCTGCGCTACATCACCGATAATGACGAATCGCTCCTCTTGTGCATCATGCCCCGCTACGGACTCGACGAGGAGGAAATGCGGGCACTCATCCATTCGGCCTGTACGTCGAAGTTCTGTTCCATGCCCCGTGTGATGAAGGAGGTGATCCGGCTGGAGGAGGAAGAACGAAGCGAACCTCAAACGGAGGATTCCTCCGGCATGTCGCTTCCGCCACCCATGCCCCGCAAGCTTCCGCCTCTCATCCGTCTGCTGGTAAGCCGCACACCCGAAATCTATCGTCCGGCCGTGGCACATGCCGTCTTTCCGTCGTTGGCTACACATCTTTGGAAGGTAAAATTCCGTTACATCGACAACGTAGAGCACGAGGCTACGCTGATGAACGTGCTCATGGCTGGAACTGGTGCCGGAAAGGATTGTATCTCGGAACCTATCAACCGCATCATGGCCGACATCCGCCTGCGCGACGAGGAGAACCTGCGCCGCGAGCGGGAATGGAAGAAGGAGGTGAACTCGAAGGGAGCCAACAAGGACAAGCGCCAGCGTCCCGAAGGACTGGTGATTCAGGAAATCGATGCGGATATGACGAATCCGGCTTTCGTAATGCGTACCGCCGAAGCAGACGGACATTTTCTCTATACGAAGCTGAACGAGATTGACCAGTTCGACGCGCTCCGTGGAAGCGGACGGGGAGGCCAGCAGTTCCAGATTATGTGTCTGGCGTTCGACCCGGGCAACCGTTACGGGCAGACGCGTGTGGGCACGCAGAGTGTTACCGAGAAGGTGACCATCCGCTTCAACTGGAATGCGGCTACCACCATTCAGAAGGGCAAGCGTTATTTCTCGCGTGTGCTGACCGACGGACCTGTGTCGCGCATCAACTTCTGTACTATTCCCGAGCGGGAAATCGGGGCAGACATGCCCGTGTATGGCACGTACGACGCATCGTTCGACGAGCAGCTCCGTCCCTTCATTGAGAATCTGACGAAGGCACACGGCACGGTAGATTGTCCGCAGGCCTATCGCCTGGCCGAGAAGCTCCGCGAAGAGAATGCCGAGTTTGCCCGCCTTTCGCAAAGCCGGGTGTACGAAAACCTGTCGTTTCGTGCCAATGTCATCGCCTGGCTCAAGGCGTGTGTGCTATTCGTGGCTTCGGGATACCGCTGGGATAAGAGCATAGAGGACTTTGTGCGCTGGAGTCTTCAGTATGATATGTGGTGCAAGATGGAGTTTTTCGGAGCGGCTATCGAGGAAGCGCAGAGCGGAGCTACGGAGTCGCGCACACCGGGGCGGCGCAACTTGCTGGAACTGCTCCCCGACGAGTTCTCGCTGGCCGACGCCATACGTGTACGCCAGTCGGAGGGTATGGATGCGGAAGGCACACGCGGAATGCTCCGCCAGTGGGTGCACCGGCGTTACGTGACAAATGTGACAAATGACAATTACTCGAAGCTTAAATACCGAAAGGGAGTTTGAAGTTAAGTTTTTTAGTTTGTAAGGTTTTGAGTTTTTAAGTTTGCCGGTTAATTAACTTACAAACTCACACCTTGTCACCTGATACCTTGTCTCTTAACTAAAAACTCAAAAACTAAAAAAAACTCAAATGGAACTGATATTAACTCGTACATTAAAAGAAAAAGACTATACAGAAGGGCGGATAGAAATAGACGGAACCCCGTTTTGTGATACACTGGAACCCACCTGGCGCGACATAGGCTGGGGACGTCCCGGACGTAAGGTAGCCGGACGCACGGCCATTCCCGAAGGGCGCTATCCGGTAGTTATCACCCGTTCGCCTAAATTTGGAGAATGGCTCCCGATACTCCTTCACGTCCCCTTGTTCGAAGGCATCCGCATTCATGCCGGTAATACGGTGAGCGATACCGCGGGATGCATCCTCGTGGGCTGCCGCCGGAAACCCGGCTTGTTGCTCGACTCCCGTCTTTGGGTACATCGCTTGAAGCGGAAAATAGTAGAAGCAAAGGCACGCGGAGAGGGGGTATGGATTGTGGTGAAATAAGTACCACTACCCCTGATAAGGCTTCCTGCACAAAGCGGGGAGCCTGTGCTTTATCCGGCTGACCCATGCTTGCAGGTTTTTTCGGGCGGTTTCGGGGCGCATAGCCTCTTCGATAGGCATGTATGCAGGAGTAATACCGTCGGCACGGGCAAACCCTGCTCTGAGGAGTGATTCCGTATCGCTGGTTTGTCCGGCTACCAGCCAGACGGGGATGTGCTGCTTCTGTGCGCTTCTCAGAATACGTTCCGGCAACTTGCCCATGAGTGTCTGCCGGTCGGCACGTCCTTCGCCGGTGATAATAAGGTCGGCATTGCTTATTGTTTCGTCGAAGCGGATGAGACGAAGCAAGAGGTCGGCTCCCGATTTTACTTCTGCCCGGAAGTACTGTATGAAGGCATAGCCCAAACCTCCTGCCGCTCCGGCACCCGCTACTTGCGAGGCATCTCTTCCGAGTTGTGCGGCCGAGTGGCGGGCAAAGAGCCGTGCCTGCCGGTCGAGCTGTTCTACCATCTGGGGAGTGGCTCCCTTTTGAGAACCAAACACAAAGGCTGCTCCATTTTCTCCGTAAAGCGGATTGCGCACATCGCTGGCCAGGAGAAAACGGCATGCGGGCATACGGCTTGAGGGCAGTTCGTCGATGCTCTTGCTCCCGGTGAAGCGGTCGGCCAGTGCCTGCAACATACCCTTTCCGGCATCGCTCGTTCCGCTTCCGCCCAGACCTATGATAAACGTGCGGCATCCCCGGCAGAGGGCATCGGCAATGAGTTCGCCTACTCCGTAGGTGGTAGCCACGAGCGGATTCCGTTCGTCTTCTTTCATCAGAGTCAGTCCGCAGGCTCTGGCACTTTCTATCACGGCCGTACCGTCGGGGGCAATCCCATAAGGGGCAGAGATGCGTTGCATGAGCGGATTGTGCACTTCTGTTTCTACAATGCTTCCGTGCAGAGCCGAAACAAATGCTTCGAGCATTCCTTCGCCTCCGTCGGACATGGGCAGGGTGAGCACTTCTGTGTCTTCTCCGCTTAATGCTTGTGCAAGGGTGCTTTCTACCTCTTCCGAAGTAAGACATCCTTTAAAAGAATCGGTAGCTATTACGATTTTCATAATCAATTCATAGAATGGTAAGGATATAATCAGTGTTTATGTGGAGCGATAACCTGTTGGAGAAATTCGGCAAAAGCCAGTGTAGATTTCTTCCGGTAGACGCCCTGCGGCCAGAAAAGAAAGCCTTGCGTGGCAAGCCGTTCGACCGATAGAATAGGGATTTTTACCAAATCGGGTTCCTCGTGTACGGCGGCTTCGGTCAGTATGGTAGCCCATTTGCCTCCTTCGAGCAGGCGGATGATGGTCTGTACGTCGTTCACCTCCATGCCGATGTGCAGATGGAGTTTCTTGTTGGTGCAAATTTCTTCAATTTTCTGCCGTGTGGCAAATCCTCTGGCAGGAAGAATAAGAGGGGTTTGCGACAATTTGTTCAGTGTGATGGATGAGATGGAAGCCAGCGGGTGCGACCGGTGGGCGATGAAATACAGACCGGAGGAAAACAGAGGCAATGTATCGAAGTTGCCATCCAGTTTTTCCGGAAGAAAAGAAAGTACACAATCCATGCGGCCTTCTGCCAGTTGTGCCAGAAGTTCGTCCGAAGTAGCAAATGTAATGTTTATCTTTATCTTGGGATGAGCCTGTGTAAATACCATCAGAGCATCGGTAAGCAGGGTACTCAGACTATATGTGGCACCGATGTGCAGCTCTCCCGTTTCCAGTCCCTTTAAATCTTTGATGATTTGTTTTCCGCTTTCTGCATCCTGTATGGCTTTTCTGGCATAGGGCAGGAAGGCTTTGCCCGCTTCGGTGGGTACTACCCGCTTTCCGATGCGGTCGAATAGCAAAATATCCAGCTCTTCTTCAAGTTGCTTGATTTGTTGCGAGAGTGTACTCTGCGAGATAAACAACAGGCGCGATGCCTCCGAGAAATTCTGATACTCGTAGGCTTTCTCAAAGTATTTCAATTGTCGTAATTCCATCCTTTTATCAATCGGTTTTATCGATGAATATCATCGAAATATAGTGTTTTGCAAATATAGTATTATTCTCTTCTCCTTTCTATTTTTGCCTCACAAAATAAATGAACCGATAAGGTGATACGAATCAATTTCTAAAATCTGAATAAATGATGAAAACTTTGTTGAGTATGATTATTGCCGGTATATCGGTGTTTACGATATCGGCACAGAGTGTAACAAAAGAGGTAACAGACGGCATACGCTATTGCGAAAGCACTTATCCTTACGAAGGAGGCATGCTAATAGCTAACTTTGGTACAGAGCAGCTCAATCCGCTCAATAGCGAAGGAAAAGGATACATCGTGTGGCACAAAGACGGAAAGAACCAGGTGCTGATAGCGGCCGACGGACATCTGTCGGCTCCCAAAGGTATGTGGGTGCACGAAGGCTTTCTCTATGTATGCGATGTGAATAAGGTGATGGTCTACAACCTGAAAGACAAGAGTGCAGAGCCTTATACGATTCAGTTGCCCGAAGGCCATCTTTTTGCCAACGATCTGGTGGTGGACGGAACCTATCTGTATATTTCCGTAACGAATACGGATACTGTTTTCCGTGTAGATATAACTCGCCCGTCTCAGCCGGGAACTCCCGAGGTATGGCTTTCCGTACCGGGACCCAACGGCCTGTTGTTGTACAAAGGTGCGCTTTACGTGGCTTCTTATCCTGCCGATGGGAATACGGCCGACCGGAATGTGGTATATCGTGTAGCCGATATGAAGAATCCTTTGCCGGAGAAGTGGGTGGAAACTCCGGGACAATACGACGGACTGGCACTGGCTTCGGATGGTAAGGCTATTTATTTGACGAACTGGACTCCGGCTCAAATCTGCAGAGTCGATTTGGCGACCCGCGAGATGAAGGCTCTTGATGTAGACCTGGCACAACCTCTGGTAGGACCGGCAGACATTTCCGTGATGGACGGTTGCATCTACATTCCCGATCTGCCCAATAGTCGGGTAGTGGTTGTAAAAGAAACGGAATGAGAGTGAGAACTGGAAAACGTCCTTTTGTTTCGTGAATGGATTTTGAAACGGCGTTGTCGGCTATGCGGTCGGCGACGCCGTTTCCATCATCAACGCCGTTGAATTTACGTCCGGCGTCGTCGGATATACTTCATTGTCAGATGATGTCTTTATACCGTTTGAACCTTTCTGCTAATGGAATGTTATTTCGTAGAAAATGATAACTTTGTATATTCCCTTATTCTAAAATAGAATCTTATGATACCTCCTAAAATTGAGCAATCCACCAAAGAAGAACGTCAGGCATTTGTAATCGAGGCATGGAAATGTTTGCACGATTGTGAGTCGTGTGGAAAATGTCACATCCTGAAGGGAAAGGATGCGGAAACCCTATATGCCGATTACATTGAAGGAAAACGGACCTACATGGATGTGACACTGGATATACGGAATAAAAGTTACTGATAGGGAGAGTCGTACTTTCTTTGGGGAGTTTGACTTATCGTTTTTACCGATTAGTCTTATCGGAAAAAAAGATTTTTTCAAATAAACCGACTCCTGTTTTTCTTCGTTATGTTTTTAGATCATGAAATAAAAACATAATGAGCACTCAATCTATACATACAAAAGGAAAACGAGCCGTTGTTTTATATTATAGCCATAAAGGAAAAACAGCCGGTTATGCCCGCGAAATAGCCATGTATCTTTGGTCGAAAGGACTGAACGTCAGTTTAAGTGCTATTACGGATTATGATCCGGAACGGCTCAATGAAACGGACTATCTGATTTCGGGATGCTGGACATGCGGATGGTTTGTCGTGGGTCAGCATCCACATGAGCGTTGGAAGACTTTTAGCCGGAAAATAGCAGGGCGAGTACCTGCAGAGCATACGCTTCTTTTTACAACTTATAAAATTCGGACCGGCAGCCTTTTCCGTAAAATGAAAAAAGTTTTGGGTATACAGAGTAAACAGAAAGTACCTTATCTGAAATCGAAAACCGGTTTTTTGACCGATGCGGATAAAAAACGGCTGGATGGTTTCATAAATATTTCATCTATTCAGTAATTATTAAAAATGTTGTAGTTATGGAGAATAAAAAACTTACAAGCGCTTCTGGCGCACCGGTTGCCGACAATCAGAATGTAGCAACCGCAGGTCGGCGAGGCCCGATGCTTTTACAGGATGTATGGTTCCTGGAAAAACTGGCTCATTTCGACCGTGAAGTGATTCCCGAACGTCGTATGCATGCCAAAGGTTCTGGAGCTTTTGGTAAGTTTACGGTAACCAATGATATTACGGCATATACCAAAGCCGCTATATTTTCTGCTATTGGTAAGGAAACGGAAGTGTTTGTCCGTTTTTCTACGGTAGCCGGAGAGCGTGGCGCGGCCGATGCAGAGCGCGATATCCGTGGCTTTGCCATTAAGTTTTATACAGAAGAAGGCAATTGGGATTTGGTAGGCAACAATACTCCGGTCTTCTTTTTGCGCGATCCTCTGAAATTTCCCGACTTGAATCATGCCGTTAAGCGCGACCCGCGTACCAATATGCGTAGTCCACTTAATAACTGGGATTTCTGGACTTCGCTCCCGGAAGCCTTGCATCAGGTGACTATTACCATGAGCGACCGTGGTATTCCGGCTTCTTACCGTCATATGCATGGGTATGGTAGCCATACTTTCTCGTTGATTAATGCACGTGGCGAACGGGTGTGGGTGAAATTCCATTTGCATACCCAGCAGGGCATCAAGAACCTTACCGATCAGGAGGCAGAAGCTATCATCGCAAAAGACCGCGAGAGTCATCAGCGTGATTTGTACGAAAGCATCGAGCGGGGTGATTTCCCGCGATGGACGATGTATATCCAGCTGATGACGGAAGAGCAGGCTGCTAATTGTCCGTTTAATCCGTTCGACTTGACCAAGGTCTGGTCGCAAAAACAATATCCGCTGATTGAAGTGGGAGTTCTGGAGCTGAATCGTAATCCGGAGAATTATTTTGCCGATGTAGAGCAGGCAGCCTTTAATCCGGCTAATGTAGTGCCTGGTATCAGCTTCTCGCCCGACCGTATGTTGCAAGGCCGACTTTTCTCATATGGTGATACTCAGCGCTATCGTCTGGGTGTGAATCACCACCAGATTCCGGTAAATCGTAGCCGTTGTCCTTTCCTTAATATGTATCACCGCGACGGACAGATGCGTGTAGATGGCAATCACGGTTCTACATTGGGATACGAGCCTAATAGCTTTGGCGAGTGGCAACAACAGAGCGAGTATAAGGAACCGCCTTTGGAACTCGATGGAGCGGCTTACCAGTGGAATTATCGGGAAGATGATTCGGACTATTATTCACAGGCCGGTGATTTGTTCCGTTTGATGAATCCTGAGCAACAGGAGGCTCTCTTCGGAAATACGGCTCGTGCAATGGGAGATATTCCGGATATGATTAAAATCCGTCATATTAAGAATTGTCTGAAAGCCGATGAAAATTATGGTAAAGGTGTAGCTAAAGCATTGGGGATTTCACTGGAACAAGTTATGGAATAATAGCTCCGGTTTAGAGCTATAAATAAAAATCAGCCAACCGATTCGCTTTTATAATTACGAATGGGTTGGCTTTTTTGTATATATCACATTGTACTTCAAAAGACTATCTGCATTTACAGAATTTCTCTTGCTATCCATGCACACGCTTCGGCATCGGCCAGAGCGTGGTGATGATTTTCCAGGCGGTATCCGCAGGCCGCGGCTACGGTATGCAACTGGTGATTGGGGAGTGTAGGGAATACTTTGCGGGCTACGCACAGAGTATCGTAAAACGTGTAGTCGGGGTAATCCATCTGATAGACCCGGAAGACCGCCTTCAGGCAACTCTCATCGAAAGGGCGGTTGTGTGCCACGAGTGGGAGTCCCTCGATAATCGGTTCAATCTGTCTCCATACATGGGGAAATACCGGTGCATCTTCGGTATCTTCACGGGTGAGTCCGTGTACCTTTGAGCACCAGTAATTGTAATAGTTTGGCTCCGGGTTGATCAGGGAGTAAAAAGTATCTGTTATCTCACCGTTGCGCACTACAACTACGCCAACGGAACAGACCGATGAGCGCTGGTTGTTGGCGGTTTCGAAATCGATAGCTGCAAAGTCTCTCATGTATCCGTTTACTATATATCTTATCGTTTGGTTACGGTAATCATAAATGTAACGGCCACTATGGCAATGGAGATTCCCACAATGATGTTTGTGGTGAGTGGTTCGCCAAACATAACTGTTCCGACCACGATGGCCGTAATGGGTTCGAATACGCCAAGTACCGAAGCTTTGGTGGCTCCGATGTTGCGCGAAGCGATGGCAAGTGTAGCCGTGGAAACGATGGTGGGCAGAAGAGCAAGTCCTACGAGGTTGAGCCAGTCTGCTCCGGTAGTGATTCCAGCGGTTATTGCGGTATCGGAACAGAAGATTTTCCCGAGAAATACAATTGCTCCTACCGTAAGGGCATAAAAGGTGAGCAAGGAATTGGATATGCCGGCAATGACCTTGCTACGGTTGATGATGACGATGAAAAGTGCGTACACCAGTGCCGAGGCTATTGAAAGCAATACGCCAACGGGGTTGATGGTTTGTGAACCGTCGCTTTGTGTCATGATAAGTACCCCACCAAAGGTAGCGGCAATGGCAAGCCATACCGGCCATGAGGGGACGACCCTCAGAAACACCATGATGATGGCCACAAGAACGGGGTAAAGGAAAACCAGTGTGGTGGCCAGTCCGGAGGCGATGTATTCGTATGCATCGAAAAGGAAGATACTGCTTGCGGTGTAAAGTAAGCCGAGGGCAAACAACACACCAATCTGCTTTCCGGAAACTTGAAAACTTTGTTTACGGAGTATCAGAAACAGTCCTAAAAGTATTACCGCAAAAGAGTAGCGGAAGAAAAGTATGGACTCTGTAGCAGCACCGTTTTTCATCAACGGAACCGCAAACAAGGGATTCAACCCGTATGTAATACCGGTGATAATTCCTGCCGGATAGCCGATAATGGCATTCTTGCTTAGTTTCTTCATGTGATGGTAGATGTTATGTGTTTAAGATGCAAAATTAATTATTAAATGACAAACGCATGTGTGTCCGGGAGATTCTTCCCAAATGTTTTGGCTTATGGATTATCTCAGAAAAGGATCAATTGTACTCAGCAACTCTGCCTTTTGTATTACGCCGCTGGTTCTCCAAAGCACTTCACCCCTGCGAAATAACATTAGGGTAGGGACGGACTGAATCTGATACTTTTGAGACAATGTGTTGTGTGTATCTACATCAATCTTGATAATTCGGATGCGTTCTCCCAGTATATCTTTAACTTGTTTCAAAATCGGGTGCATCATTTTACAGGGTTGGCACCAAGTGGCAAAGAAATCCACCAATACAAGCTGATTTCCAGATACTACATCATAAAATGTTTCCATTGCTTTCTGCTTTCGGTTGTTCGACATAGACAAGGCTATCTCCCGAAAGAAATAGCCTTGTATCTGATTTATAAAAAACAATGCAAATGTACTAAAAGCAGACAAATGGTTTCGATAATCGTGGAAGAAAATGTGAAGTTTTCAGAAGAAAGCCTGTAGAAATATGCTCACTCAAATATGATAATCTGTATCTTTGCACAACTTTTTTTAAGGTAAGAAGAATACAATGGATGCAATCGTTACTCAGATGATTATTCTGTTTATTCTGGTAATCATCGGCTATTATTTGAGTAAGAAGAAAATGATGGATGCGGATTTCGACCGCAAACTTTCTGGACTGGTCATTAACGTGACATGTCCCAGTCTGATACTTTCATCGGTGATGGGCGACACACTTCCTGACAGAGGATTGATTCTACCCTTACTTGTGGTAGGTTTTGCTACCTATGTCATTCTCATTGGAGCCGCCTTTTTGCTTCCGCGCTATTTACCTGTCAAATCGTCCGATCGTGGTATTTATAGTTTTATGCTGGCATTTGGTAATGTGGGCTTTATCGGATATCCTATTGTTGCTTCTATTTTTGGAGCCAATGCAGTATTCTATGCCAGTATCCTTAATTTCCCAAGCACTTTACTGATATTTGTGTTTGGAACTCTCTTTATTTCAGACGGTCAGGGGAAAATGCGCTTTGATTGGCGTACTCTCTATTGCCCGGCTATGATAGCTTCGTATCTTTCTATTCTGATTGTCGTAACAGGGTGGGTACCTCCTCGTGTCATTAGTACTCCGTTTATTCTATTGGGGAATGTCACCGTGCCTGCAGCTTTGCTTATCATTGGCTCATCTATTGCTCAGGTTCCTATTCGCCGGATGTTCGGCAATACGGCTATCTACCTGATGTCGTTTCTGCGCCTGATGCTGGTACCACTCCTTATTCTGTACCTCTCACGCCTTTGCCGGGTAGATGAGACCATTGCCAATATCAATGTCGTGCTGGCGGCCATGCCCGTGGCTTCGTATGGTACTTTGTTCTGTATCCAGTATCAGAAAGGGGAGGTCATCATGGCAGAAGGTACCTTCCTTACCACTTTACTTTCTGTGCTGAGTATTCCGTTGCTGACGATGTTTCTTTAGATTTATTTTAGCAGGGTTGCGTATGTTTTTTCTGATTCATACGGTAGTATTTTCCGGAACTGGGCTAGTATCCGTTCGCGTGATTCTTGTGGATTGCGGTCGGGGTGGCAGGCCTCCCGTCCAAAGAGACGTTCGGGCGTGGTGAGTAGTGACCAACCCCAGCCATACTCCCGTCCGTGACGGTCGCGGGGATAGGTAAAATTTTCCGTCACGATATAGCCGCCCATTTCCAGTCGGGTGAGATAAGCATCGAAGCGGCTCCGCATCTTTGGTCCGGTAAATCCACATGCTGCACGTAGCTCTCGGGTAATCAGGCTGCCTTCGCCTTTCAGAATGTCAAGAATACTTTCTTCAATGCTTCCTGCTTCCGGATAAGGAAAAATGCTCCGCCGGTAATTGCAGAAGTCGGGCCACCATTCACGGCTAATGAATGCGGCTTTGTCCTTGAAGAATTTACCGTATGCGCATCCACTCTCTTGCAGAATAGCGCCTTTCCATTCCCAAAGTGGCCATTCCCATCCGCCATCAGGTAAGCGGGTGTACTGGCACTCTTCGTCTACGGCTTCTTCGGCCGACCATCCGGCAATGCCCATGCTTAGCAAGGGCAGGAAACCCGTTTCATTGATGTAGTCAATCAGTTCGGGGCAGGAGTGTAAGGATTTGTTTTTCATGCTTACGTTTACTTTTCAATGCAAGATAATAAATAAAATGGAATATATTGATGCGTGGTATGAAATAAAACAGGCACCATGATATCCTTTCTTGTATAATCATTTAAAAAACCAGATTATTTAATGGCTGAGATGTTTGGGAGTTTTCGTATCTTCGCAAACAAACAAAACAATCGATAGAGTATGAGAAAAAGAATGACTAACCTTTCGGCTACATTGCTGGGAGTTACCGTAGCGGCTTCTACTTTGTTCTCGTGTGGAAGCCAGCAAAAGGAATCACCGATGAAAGCAAAAGTAGAGGAGTATGCCTCTGTAGAATTGAAATCGGATCTTGTAAACAATTTGAGTGACAAGGAGAAAGAACTGGTAAGAATATTCTTCCAGGTGGGAAAGATTACCGACGATCTTTTTTGGAAGCAGACTTTTGGCGACAAGAGTAAGCTTGACACCCTTACCGATAGCTATGCAAAAGAGTTTGCCATGATTCAGTATGGAGCGTGGAACCGTCTGGATAACAACAAACCTTTCCTGGATGGATATGGCGAAAAACTGGATGTGTGCAACTATTATCCTCACGATATTACCGAAGCGGAGTTTAACGCGTTTGAAGATGCAAATAAAGACTCATGGTATACCGTAATCCGCCGCAATGAAGATGGTTCTTTGAAGAGTGTATGGTATCATGAAGAGTATGCTCCGGAAATAGAACGTATCTGTTCCTTATTGGAAAAGGGGGTTTTACTGGCAGAAGATCCGGGTTTAAAGAATTACCTTGAAAAGCGAATCGAAGCATTTAAGACGGATGATTATCTGGAGAGTGATCTGGCATGGATGGACATGAAGGATAGCAAGATTGATTTTGTGACAGGACCTATTGAAACTTACGATGATATGTTCCGTGAAACCAAAGCATCGTACGAGTCGTTTATTTTGCTGAAGGATGAAGCCAGAAGCAAAGACCTTGCCAAGTTTGTAGCGATGCTTCCGGCTCTTCAAAAAGAGTTGCCTTGCCCGCCGGAATATAAAACATTTGTACCGGGTACATCGTCAGACTTGAACGTGTATGATGCGGTGTATTATGCTGGTGATTGTAATGCGGGAAGCAAGACGATTGCCATCAATCTGCCAAACGATGAAAGAGTGCATGCATTGAAAGGTACACGCCGTTTGCAATTGAGAAACTCCATGAAAGCAAAATTCGATAAGATTCTCTTGCCTATCGGACAACTTGTCGTTACTCCCGAACAACAGAAGTATCTCAACTTTGATGCATTTTTCTGGAATGTGACTTTCCACGAAGTGGCACATGGACTGGGTGTGAAACAGACTATTCGTACCAATGAAAGTGTAGATGCGGTAATGGGTACGGAAAAGACTTCATGGGAAGAAGCAAAGGCTGATATCTTGGGCTTGTTTATGGTAACTAAGCTGATAGAAATGGGTGAAATTACAAATATTACGGCCGAAGACGCAATGGCTACTTATATTGCGGGTATCTTACGCTCGGTTCGATTTGGTGCAGCTTCTTCGCATGGTAAGGCTAATATGATGTGCTTTAACTACATGGAAAAAGCAGGTGCATTTGCACGTGATGCCAAAGGTCAGTATGTCATTAATTTTGAAAAGGCAAAAGAGGCAATGAATAGCTGGGCTGCATTGATTCTCCAGACACAAGGAGATGGTAATGTGGAATTTGCCAAGAAGTACAGAGAAGAGAATGGTGGAATTACTCCAGAACTTCAGGCCGATCTTGATAAAATTAACGGAGCGGGTATTCCGCGTGATATTACATTTGTTCAGGGAGAAGACATCCTTTTTGGAAAAGCTGAATAATCGTAATTTGAGATAATAAAAAATGCGGCTCAAAAATAGTTTGGGTCGCATTTTTTATTTTATGTTCTTATCATGCATATTTCAATGTGATATGTTTTGTTTGTAGGGGTTATGTGTCAGGCTTCTTTATTTTTTTCTTCTTTGTCGGATTGTTTTCTGAAAATCTGTGCTGCGATACTTCCTGAAAAGTTATGCCATACCGAAAACATGGCTCCGGGGACGGCTGCCAAAGGGAACATGGCAAAGTGTGTAGCAGCAAGTGATGTAGCCAAGCCAGAGTTTTGCATGCCTACCTCAATGGAGATGGCTGAGCGTTTGGATGGTTCACTTCCACTTAGAGTAGCGAGAGCATAGCCTAATGTCAGTCCGAATACATTGTGGAGAATAACTGCTATGCCCACAATCAGACTACACGAAAGGATACTGGCAGAGTTATGCGCTACAATGATACCGATGATGAATGCAATAGATAGAGTAGAAATCATAGGTAGTAATGGTACTATCCGTTGAGTAGTCTGTCTGAAGTAATGATTGGCGGCAACACCCAATACAATAGGGACAATTACTACTTGTACGATACTTAAAAACATACCTGCTATGTCTACTTCCACCGATTTTCCGGCAAGCATCCAGACAAGGGCAGGGGTGAGTATGGGAGCCAGGAGTGTAGAAATTCCGGTCATCGCTACACTAAGGGGTACATCGCCTTTGGCCAGATAGCAGATGACATTGCTTGCCGTTCCTCCCGGACAACATCCTACAAGAACCACTCCGAGAGCGAGCTCTGCTGGTAATGACAACAATTGGCAGATTAACCATGCCAGGGAGGGCATGATGAGGAATTGTGCCAGTTCGCCTACAAGGATGTCTTTGGGGTGTTGCAAAACTGGTCTGAAGTCGGAAGGACGGAGTGTGAGTCCCATACCGAACATTACAACACCCAGCATCGGAGTAATGGCCGAAGTTCCTATCCAGGTAAACGAGGAAGGGAAAAAGAGTGCTAGGATTGTTACCAGCACCACAACGAAGGTGATGTGAGCGGCAATCCATGCAGATATGGTGATGAGTTTGTTTTTTCTTGTCTTTTGACACATGGGTATATAGTTTTGATTAGAATTAGTCTGCAAAACTATAAAAAATCGTGTGAATCTTGTCTGAAGTCTTTTATAATAACCTTACCCAATGTCGGCAATTTTCACTAGTTGCAGATTTTCAATATATCGGGATATGTTCTCAGTATGTAAATTCTTTGTTCGTTATTTCGTTAATTAACAGATACTTTTCTTATTTCTTTCGAGTAATACTTTCATATAAAGAAGGGCAGTCATATCGGCATATTCTAGGATAGGACATTGGATCTAGCTATAAAATTTTTGTACAGATTCAGAGCATTGTTACCATTAAACATTTTTTTGAATCCTCAAATCCGCAACTAAGCTCTTCAGCGTCCTTCTTGCGTCTAAACGTCCTCTCATCACTGAATTAGCAGATAAATTGAGGCTGAAATACCCACTTCTGCCCACAATATCCCCTTGCCCCACTATGCGACTTGAGGCAATACGC
>OGNM01000531.1_pt1 | contig 22877 bp, 38 predicted proteins | sample 1573441 | NCBI WGS metagenome assembly OGNM01 (sample SAMEA2581915, study PRJEB24529) | metagenome | biome: Human gut stool | place: China | collected 2011
TGAAAAGGCATTTCGTTTCTTGTTGCACATTCTCTCATAAGGCTTGCAGCTACCAGGCATTCAATCTCAACACCAAAAGTGAACTTGTGAGTTTCTCTGATAGTCTTAGGCATTTCAGACATAAGAAGTTCAATTTCGTATTTTCTCAAACCTAATTTGACGAAAGCTGCTTTCTTTGCTGCTCTTGAACCTTTCATGCTCTTAATCTCTTCTACTTGTTCTTTTAATGTCTTCATAATCGTGCATTTTAGAATTGATAATTGTGTGTATTTGCAGGGCTTTCGCCCTGCTGCTATTTATAAAGTCGTTTCTACTACCTTATGAAACTTTCTAATATCGTATGCACCTGTACCGCAGCCCATGTTTGAAGCTGATGTTACAGCAAACTCGAGTGCTGTCATAACGTCTAAACTTGCATCTATAGCTTCATTCTTAGCTTTCTCATACTCTCGTGCATTAACTGTTGTTTCTTGAACCTTCTCAGCTTCTTGAATTCTTTTAAGAGCTTCGTTGATAACTCTGATTTGTTCTTTAATCTCTTTGATGTAATCACTACTAATAGTCTTCATAATCGTATGTATTTAAATTGTTATTCAAATTATGTTTTGATTTTCTGATTGCAAATATCAAACTTTATTTTGAATAAACAAAACTTTTAGAAGAAATTTTTCAAATTATTTTTTGATATTATTCTTTGATATATCTACTTATAATTTGAAAAATGTTCCTATCTTTGCATCAAACTATAATTTGAATAACATGCTTAGAGTACAAGAGATCTGTAAGGAGCAAGGAATAACCATGCAGGATTTGGCGAAAAAGATGGGAGTAACTTACCAAGCTTTATATGCTGCTGTTTCCGGGAATCCGACCATTGGAAAGTTAGGAGATATAGCTAAAGTGCTAGGGGTTAATGTCGTTGATTTGTTTGAAGGAAACGCACCTGATTCCGAAGTGAATGGCTTTGTAAAAGTTAAGGGAACTCTTTACGAAGTCCACTCATTTGAGGATTTGAAGAAATTATTGGAACTTAATGTTAACGATTAAATTATTTAATTTATGAGGAAAGTATTATTTTTAATAACAGCTATTATATCTATAGCTATGTTTATCGGATGCTCAGATAGCGATAAGGAAGAACAGGAAACCAAAATTGAAGTCGCACAAAACGAAATACAAGGCACTTGGCATACATCTTCATACGGTTCATATAAACATATAACGTTTAACGGAGATAACTATTCATACGGAATTATGGATGTGAACAATGAAGAAATAACACACACAGAACATGGCTCATATACAATCAATGGAATCAATGTTTTATTTGCATCTGACGGGGGAGAAACGAAACTTGGAAGCTGCGAGATGTATTGGGAAGATGAATCGAAGAACTATCTCCACATATATCCTGTAGGTTCGTTCACAAAAGCAGATTAAATGAATATAAAATAATATAAGAAAGCCGGAAGCATAACGCTCCGGCTTTGTTACTTGATTAGTCCTTTTATTCGTTATCCATCATTAAGCCCCATATAAGTACGTCTGGTGGCTTTATAATTACGAGCCTGCTCAAATCCTTGACGATATGCATTACTTCCACCTTTTGAATTGAGAATATTCTCTGCATATTGAATTTGAGTTCGCTTAGCTCTTTGATAACGGGATTCCGTTATTCTCGGATTTGCCGCAATTCTGTCTAATTGCGCAATCAAATCATTCCAACTTTTTCTTCTGACTCGGCATTAAAATTTAAATTTGTTAGACATAAAAATTCAAATAAAGGGACTTTATCCCCATTAAATCATTCTGTTACTTGATTAGTCCTTTGACCTTCAGCCTTTCTAAAATCTGGTTGTAAAGATACTCTATATCCTGCCGGAAATCCTTATACTGCTGGTAGATAAAGGAAACATCAGCAATATTGTTTGATATTACGCAGGGGGAAACATCTGGGAACACACCAGCAATCTCTGCCCGGATACCATTCGGAAGTCGGCCACCGGCCAAAACACTTGGAGCGAACAGAAATAGGACAATAAAGAGGAACTTCTTACGTTGGGTGACGCTTTCCGGATTGGGCGGACAGTCCACCCCGGAAAGGACCTCTTTAAACCAATCGTAAATCTCTGGGATAAGCGACAGATCAGTCAGTATCGGCAATGAAAGTTCCTGCTCACGTTCTGATAATCTTGATTTCTGTTCACGTATTGATTTCAACTCCACGATTGATGAAAATTCTTTTGTCATAGCACGATTATTTTAGTTATTATTTGTACTTTTGTCGTAAATCGTGCAATGGGAGTTGGCTTGGTCGTGCGGGCTGGCTCCCTTTTTTAATATAGTTTATCTCCGTGTTTATACGGACGGAGTTCATTGTACTTCATCTTCTGCTCGATGTGCCAGAAGATGTCGATATTTCTATCCCGGCAGAAAGCGAATATCTCATTCAGGAAGATAAATGGTTCATCCCGGTAGAAGTTGTCGGTGATATAGACACAGATTTTAAACATGGACTCCGTGAAGCTCATATCGGAATAGTCTTCTGTATCGCTTCCTTCGTAGTCGAAGCTATCCAAATCATATCCTCTCAACCCGGCCAAATCCAACAGACGAATACAGGCATCAGAAAGTTCATCCTCCACGCTGTTTTTAATATCATGCTTGAAAGCGTACATGAATTCCCCATCATCACGTTTCCTTTGTTTCATGTAATATTCAAAATTAGCCCGGTTAGCGTGCATTCCTTTCCGGTCTGCCTCCACCGCTTCCATAAGTTCGGATATGACCAGACAAAGGAAATGTTCGTCACTCTGGTTCTCGTCATGCCATCCGTGGGCTACGGCGCACTGGTAGGCTTTATCTCTCAATTTATTTAGATTCATTTTGTTTCTTCTATATTATATTCCCAAAAACTAAGTTTCCCTTTCACATTCATAATCGGCTTATCAAACAGAACTGCATCCTTCAGTACCCAGTTCCAGACTCCTTTCTCTGCCCATACTGACGGATGGTTTTGTACGCAGTCAGCTATCACCACGCTGCCAATAATATCACCATGTGGAAGCTCTTTTTTATTTCCGTAAAGTTTTTTTTCATATGGAATTACTTTAAAAAGCTGTTCTCTCGTTAATGCTTCCCACCCGTTCTCATCTGTAGTTTTTGAAACATGTATCAGTACCCTTTGTCCGATATACTTCTGAGGACACTTCCATGTCCGGTTTTCAATGTCTTTTATACCGTGAGCGATAAGGCTCGCCCACGGCTGTTTGATGGATATTGCTTTCATTTCTTCTTACGTTTTAATCGTTCAAGCCGCCTACGTTCCCTTCGTCTTGCCTTACCGTCAGGAGGAGTACCGCAAAATTCCAAAGATGGTTTTTGCTCAAATGTAAGTTCATTCATAGCTGTTCTTATTTCTTCACGCTCTTTGTTAACTACAACCGTATCTATACCGTATTCTTCTTTGAGTATCTTGCTTAACTCTGTTGCTTGTTCAATGCTTACCACTGTACCATGCTCTATGTCTATACCCATAGTGGCACACGCTGCTATTATTGATTTTCTTGCATTATTCATATTTCAATCCTCCAGCAAATCCAATATCTGACAAAGCGCACCCTCAAGAGTTGATACCCTATCTTCCATATCATTTCTGTAATCTTCATACTCTTGGTCTTCATACAGCATCTCGCATCCTTCATTTTTTGATGTTGAATATTCCAATCTTTCATGGCACAAATCAGCAATATCTTTCAGAAGTTCATTGACCGGTTTGTCACCCAACATGGTTTCAACGATTGTTTCAACCTTTACTTTTACTTGTTTCATAGTTTGTATTTTAATAAAGGGACATATCCGAATGAAAAAGAGTAAAGTGTCAAATTCTAAACTTATCATTATGTTTTTGGATATGCCCCTATGATTGGTTATTTTTGTTCTGTCAAATTTTAAACTCAATATATTATGTTAGAAATTAAAGATTTAACTGGTTTGTCAGAACCATTAACTAAACTTGTTGATGTTATTGCCAATGGTTGCAAATGGATTACGGAACCATATCAGATTAAACGAATTGCCGATGCAAACGCATACGCTTCATCTGTCCAATCAAAAGAAGATTTTAAACAAGGATTAAGGAACTCTCTCCTCGAATATACTCAACGTTCTATGCTTTCTGTTAGAGAAAATAGACAAATCGAAAACTTAGCAAACATCATCAACTATGCTGGACAGGAATTACAAGTTATCGATAATATTAATAACATTCCTGTTTCCCCAGAATGGAGTTCTCGTTTTTTTGACTATGCACAAAATATTTACGAAGAAGAAGCTCAAATGATTTGGGCCAAAATCTTAGCACAAGAAACAGCTACTCCAGGCAAATTCTTTAAACGAACTTTGGATATTTTACATAACATAGAGGCTTTTGAAGCTAAATGGTTTGCAGAACTCTGCCAATTCATTTTAGATGATACATTTGTTCATATAGACACAATTAAGTCTAAATATTTTGAGTTTAATAAACTACAATCAATGATGGATTGCGGTTTATTAAATGCTCAAAGAACTGCTATTTCTTTTGATAAATCTGCAGATACTATAAAATTTAAATCATGTTGTCTCAAAAAAAACATTTCACAACTTCAACCAGTAAATATACCTATGGATGGCTTCTTATTAACTGATGCAGGATATCAACTTTACAATATAACACAAGTTTCTTCAAACTTAGAATTCGTCAAAAGAATCCAAGAACAACTCAAAAATAATTATGACCTTAATTGGGAAATCAAGGAATACACGACTCAAGAACACCGATAACATTATCTCCTGTAATCCTTCTTATTTCAGAAATTATTTCTTCATCTGAAGCCGTTACAAATTGTTGATTTGGACTATATACATCTGTTTTAATAATAATAGTTGCATACCGCTTAAATATCCATAAAAAACGATATTGGTATGTAACTATTGTTTGCTTTTTTAATCCGTAATTTATTTTTCCCATAATTATCTCCTTTCCACCTATCCCAGCAGCCACCACATGACTGCCAGGAATAGGTAATACAGTTGCGTTTTCATTGATTATTTCTCCTTCTTTCAACTAACAATTCTAACCGCTTCTCACACTCTGCGCATTCGAGTTTCTTGCGATCCAATTTTTCCCGGAACTTAATCAGTTCTTCATCCGTGTTTTCATCAAAGAATATGTTATTCTGACGGTTGTGCTCGATATAATCACGCATGACCTTCTCAGCTTTCGTCACTTGGGCTTTTGCAGCTATTAGCTTGCTCAGGCAACTGTCAAATCCAAGTAATTCTCCGGAACGCCGATCGTAGTAGCTATGGAAGCATTCCACGTAATGCTTAGGATGTTGGCATTGTAACTGGGCGAGTCTCCACCTGACAACCCACCTTCGTCTCTCATAGACCTCACGTGGTAAATTGTACGAGAATAACCGGACAGGCTCTATCTTTCCATCTTCCTTGTACTCAATAGATATATACACCCACCGCTTTATTTTCAACTCCTTTTCTGCCTTAGCGTAATACTTGGCCATCTGGAACCAGTCGCTCATGTTTTCCTGCTTTCCCATATCATTCAAATTTTAATTCAAGTTGCGAACATGGTTCTTTATATCCAGGATTCTCCAGTATGAAAGCTTTCCGTAAGGCTTCCGAAATCCTATCTCGTATAGCTCGTGAAACATGGTTCTTGTCTGCTTCACTATTTATTTGGAGTATCTTTTCAAGACTACCGTTTATCGGTTTCTCATCGAGGAACAAAGAGTATTCGGTAAAGATCCGGTTCTGTCGCTTACCATCTGCCATCTCTCCATCCGATTGGTATCTTTCAATTACGGTATTCTGCATCGTAGATAATACTCTCATGCCCCTATCACTCCGACAGCCTTGTTTCTCGTTCTCAAATATGATGGATAGAGCACGTTTCTTGCGGACATTTCCTATCTTGGACCAACCGTAATAGACTTTTAATGCTTGTCTTTTATCTATAGTCATGATGCTGCCCTCCTTATGACTTCCATATTACGATTTACCAGATTTATAATTTGGTTGTGGTACTCACTTGTCTTATTGCAAACAGCCCTACTCTGAATAATTTTAAATGTTTTCAAGTTTACCTCCACAGTTTCTAACCTTTCTCCATTCTTCTGAGCTGTCAGAATAAGGCAATCTTTACGCTTGTAATACTCATTCTGATAAACGCAATGATGCATGGCCTTACCTTCCTGATAGAACTGGGTTATACTTTCCAATGGCCTGATAACAATATCATCATCTTCAATCACCAGCCCTAAGAACGGTTGAATCTTGCGGATGAAAGAAAGGATATCTACTTTCATGCGCTTCATTCTTGCTATCCGCGCCTTACGATCTGCTTCAGCTCGCTCTCTGGCTTCTATCTTTCTCTTCCGTTCCAGAAGTTTGTCATGAGCCTTCTTCAGATTCTTCGGATAAACATAGTGAGCATTATGGGTATCGAGATGGAAATAATCAAGCAGACGCAAGTAATCATCATACATTGAGCCATCCTTAACGATATAGCCGTTACGATTGCAGATATTCACTGTCCACGGATGGGACAAGCATCCACGATACATATAGAACTCCAGTAAGCTGTACTGCTTTGTCTTCAGAAGCATTTCTGCATATTTACTTTCCCCAAGCAAAGCGCGTATCAATATGGCTGGAGTAACACCATGAAACGAAGTTCGAAGCCCATTTCTGTGAAGAATAGGAAGAACCTTGACTTTCGGATATACATAACCGTTTATGTCATACGAATGTGGACAGTATATATTCCCGTTCTGCTTGATACTCATGTCTGAAGTATGCATCCAACCTCTACTTCCCATGTTCATAGCTTTGGCTATAACCGTTTCTTTGCAATCAGCCGTTATCCACTGTTGGCATACTTCATCGATGAAATAATGGGTATCACGTTCTTTTCTTGCATACTTGGCTATGAAGAAATGGCGAAGCACTTGAAAGTCTTTTGAAATTGTGGCTATGGTCAGATAGCTCTCAGAATTATCCTTCTTTTTGCGGCTTACCTTTACTTCCAATTTTTCACCGCAATAAGGACAACGTATGCTTCCGTCTTTCTGACCGGTAGTATCTACCCACATCCTACCACAGTCTCCGCACCACATTTCATCCTTACATCGGTAAGCTACATGAGGGAAACAATGCTTCTTCCCCCATCGTACCTGCGCCTCTGTAATAGCTGGCAGCTTACTGCTCAATTCGGCCACCAGCCTTTCGCGTTTTGTTCTTGGTCTCATGCATCAAAATTGAATAGTGATAACTGGCGTTCATCGAAGAGTTCCTGTTTAGTTTTCTTTTTGGCAGGTTTCTGCTGTATTGACTTTTCTGACGGAACTGGAGTGGCAACTTCTACCTGTTCCTTCACTTCTTCTACCTCAATATTATCCTCATCGTAGTAGTGAACAGCCCAACCATATACTGTTGCATCATCAATACCTACCGAATTAGAGCCTTTGGCCAGCTTACGGGCTTGTGAGTAAATGTACTTGCAGCATTCCTTGATGCTCTTGTTTGCTTTCTTATAGGTTTCAGCAAAGAGAGAATCTTCCTTTGCCCGGTTATCGAGATATTTTTTAATAGTTGTTTCAAAACTTGACATAACAGTATATTTTAATTCCATCTTTGAGGTCTGTTGTTAATTCTCTCCAGGTACGCAACAATCTTCTTCTCGCTATCCTCACCATCACGAACGAATATCCGCGTACGTATTTTATCTCCGGGTATGGCTACATATCGCCCTGTTCTTTCACGCTCACGCTGCAGAGCAACTTTCAATTCAGTACCTGCCGGATTCTTTTCCAAGTCCACCTTTCGTGGTACAATAGGATCTTCTGAGTCTATCATAATTAAGCAGATATAGCCTTTGCAATTATTTCTGCGCTGGCGAGTTTAACGGATAAGATATTGATTGCTCTCGTAGTATCTTCAGTATTAAGATTGACGATAGATGGTATCTCCATCGTCCTCATCACTTCATTAAGCATTTTCAGTAACTCTGTCTGACGCAAATAGTCTATCTTGATTTTCCGGAAACGCTTAACCTTTTCCTGAAGTTCCTCTTCCCTCTTGTCGAGCTGGGCGCATCCAAACTCACACATAGTTCTTGCCAGTTCCAATTTCGAAATGACATCAGAGTGTTTAAGATTATGCTTATCAAAAACTCTCTTTATTGACCAGTACAGAACATCAAGATGCTTTTGTATATCTTCCAGAAAGATGTCATTTGCGTCTGCGAAGAATGTACACCTACCCCCTATCACTTCGTTCACCATTCTTTCGTACTTTCTTCGTACTATCTCAACTTTGTTAATCAGTTGCTTTGTTTTCATTCGATATAGAGGTGATCTTTTTATAGTTTCTACAGCTTCAACCACTTGCCCTATTACTATATCATTGGTGAATAGCACATTGTAGGTACAACCTATTACCATAGCTTCATTTTCTTCTATGATTTTATTTACTTCTTCCTTTGTCATTTTTTTATTTTTCTGATGATTAAATACTCTGGTTCACCTTTGCGAAGATTATTCAAGGTTTCTTCGTTTACTTCTGCTTCGGTTAACCCATTGACTGTTGTATATTGAGGTATTTTGTATTTGTCACGCAGCTTCCGGATTAACTCCCAATCCCGCGTTACCCAATAGATTGTGATTTTCATTTTCTAAGGCTTTCTCCACTAAAGAGGACGGTTCTTGTGATTGCTCTCAAACGGTCGATGGTTCTCTCACCGTACTTTTCTCTCAGCTCATCAATCGACAGGTTAGTAGTCAGGATAAGAAGTTTCCCTTTCTTCTCGGCTTCGTCTGCCAGCTCAGCGAAGGCAAGCCTTCTTTCGCCGTATTTCACACTTAAACTTTCCGTTCCTATATCATCCACGTAGATGATGTGTTTTTGCTTCACAGCGTCCAGATCAGCGTTCATTTGCTGCGCATCGTAGCAGCTTACCACCTTTCGGCAATAATGATTTAAGACCAGAGGAAGAATCTTTCCGCAAATTAGAGTTTTTCCACGCCCACAATTACCGAAGCACAAAAGGCCACGCCCCTCATTCCCGGTTAGCCAGCCTGCCACCTCTTCGTACTCAGGAAGCCATCTGGCATCTTCTCCAGTGAAATACTTGATACCGGACCACAAAATATTTTTTGCATTTGGGATAGAGAATATTACAGCATCAGGTATAGGCGAGAAACCTGTATCCTTTAGCCGTTCAATTGTTCTTTGAAAATTTATCTGTTCCATGTTACCAACCTTTATCTTTGTACTTTTCTCTAGAGTTGTCTTTCAGAACTATTCCAATATCATTTTGAGGACAAGCCTTTTTTTTGGCTTGGGAAACGATTTCGTTGAACTTTGAATTTATGTTTGTTACACTGAAATTTTCAAATATCCACCCCTCTCTGATGGATGAAAGCAGATATTGAAGGGCATATAGGATTGACTCGTCAGCAATATCCATCTGTTTTTGTTCCCGTTGGAATTTCAGCTTTTGAAGTAACTGGGACATTGCCCCTGCATCCTTGGCCATCCAATAGTAGTCGCTACCAAACAGTTGTCTGTAGTGGGTTTCAAAAAGGGAACGGGCTTTTATATTAAGCCCCTCCCCCTTGGGGGGTGTGGGGGGAATATTATCATTAATAGTTTCTTTATCTTTCTTTTTCTTATTGCCCCTACCTTGCCCCAAATCTTCAACCTTTTCAGCCATTTTTTGTGACATTGCCCTTAGCTCTGCCCTTAGCTTGCCCATAGCTACCTTTAAGTCACTGATTTCTTTATCGTTATCTATGCCCTTATCATTGCCCTTTGGCTTGTCCTTGACAGGATTGTAGTCGTCATAATTGCATAAGGTTATAACTGTCATTCCCTGTTGATTACAAGTTGTAATCATTCCCTTTTTCTTCAATTTAGAAAGGAAATATCTGACCTTCTTTTCAGACCATTTCCAACGCTTCATCAAAAACGATATGGATGCCGGATATTGACCTCTTGAATAAGAGATTTCTCGACCTCCGATGAGTTCGCTGTGCGCCTCGCCGGTTGCATCAAATCGTGCTGACTGAATCAAGTCAAGCCACGCTTCGCATTCCGAAAACTCACGGGCAACTTTCCACATTTCATTCGAGAAAAACCTGCGGCTTAGCCTCAAAAATCCTTCTTCCATAGTTTTAGAATCTTACGTTAGTCAACTGCCTGTTATTAGAGTATACAGCCCATTTACCATTTCCACTATCAACAAGGCGAAGATCCTTCACTTCTCCAAATCGCTTTTTGTTTCCGCAAAGGTCTACAATCCATCCGGCCTCTTTACTCGGATGCGGACGGATGGCACGACCAACTATCTGATACCATAGGGCCAAAGACATCGTAGGACGTGCCATAACAATGGTGTCTAACTCAGGATAGTCAAACCCGGTTGTTAGTACACCCACATTGGCCACCACTGGAATTTCTCCAGCCTTGAACGCCTCAAGAATACGCTCACGTTCTTTCTTGGGAGTTTCCCCCGAAACGATGGCCGTTCTGGGAATGGACCAGGTAAGGCGTTCAGCTTCCTTTAGAAAACGGGTAAACACCAATATACCTTTACGCTTAACCCCGTTTTTCGGATTCATAAGCCTTTGCACAATACTTACCAGAAACCCGTAAAAGTCGATGCGCTCATACTCCTTTACAACAGACTTATCCGTGTAGTCGGCTCCGGTCGTGTTCACCTTCAGGTTAAGTTCGTTCCATCCTAAAGGGTTCATTTCATAATAGCTCAGCTTTGAAAGATACCCCATATCCAAAAGAGTGGAAATCTGTACCTGATAAATTACCTCAGAGAACACACATGGGCGTGTTCGGGTGATAAACTTTAGCATACTTCCAAAATCCCTGCTTGATGAAAGACGGTAAGGCGTAGCTGTGAGTCCAAGCACCTTACACTTTAGCATTGAGAGAAATCCCTTATACATTCCTTCTTTCGGGTTAACCAGATGGCATTCGTCTATAATAATATTCCTGAAATGCTGAAAGAGTTCTGGATGATTAACCACACTGCCAATCGTAGCGAAAGTTATTCTTGAAATCTCTTTCCTTCCAAATGATGCGGAATATATGGAACAGTCCAGAATACCATACGAACAGAGCTTCAGATAGTTCTGTTCGAGTATTTCCTTGCTGGGTTGAAATACCAGTGTATGCCCTTCAAGGCGGCTAGCAATATCAGCTATTACCAGACTCTTCCCTGCCCCAGTCGGCAGCACCATGATGGCATTGTTCTTCTTGGCTTTGTTAGCAAAGAAACTAACTGCTGCATCACTGGCCTTCTGCTGATATTCCCGTAATTTATACATGTCTTTTCATCTTTTTTGTCATTACTTGAGTTGTGGCTGCTCTTTCTATCTCTGCCATTGTCGCCACTCTATTTTGTTTCATCCATTCCTCAACTTCAGAACGATCGAAATAGATTTGCTTGCCTGTAGGTTTATAGTGAGGTATCTGATGGCTACAGGTTAATTTGTAAAGATGACTTTTACTTAATCCTGTAAGCAAAACCACATCAGCAAAACTTAACACATTTTTTGCAGCTAACAGAGTATAAGTTTCAATTCTGTTCAACTGTTCCTTTAGTATGTTCAACTCGCTCATAAGCCTTTCTCCTTACTAAATTTATCCCCCAAAGCCTTGTAATACTTTGTGAGTTCGATTAATTCAAAATCAGTCCATTTCTTTGTCTGTCCGGCTTTCCATGCCAGTTTATCGAAACGCTGCTGACCGATTTTGGCCTTCAAGTTCTTTTCATATTGTATCAGATGGTCTGCGCTGAAACGGTTGCACGCCCTGCATTCTGCATGAGCGTTGTCTTCGTCAAACCTCGTAGCCATGTGGCGGCGTGAGTGGTAATGCCCGCAATCTGCCTGTTCGTATGGCTTAATCTGGCCGCATGAGATACAGCGGAAATACCCGTTCGGCATACAATCACGAAGCCGGATATAGCGGCTGAACACTTTGTCAAGTTTGGCTACTAAATCCGGCTTCTTTTTTACTTTGACACCTGCCTTGTCGAATAACGGCAAAGGCTTTTCTTTCTTCTTTTTAGGTTTTTTGATGTAATACGGCATAATTCATTGTTTTAGTTTGTGGTACCGGCAGGATTCGAACCTGCACGAGTTGTCAGTTCTTTGCATCTATGGATTGACCGTCCAATTATTGAGCATAGCGTCTCCCAATTTCGCCACGATACCAGATGCCCGTCTTTCCGGGCTGTCAGTTAATCAACATAAGCCATCGAGAACTCTTTTGGAATAAATCTACCTACCGGAATTGGTTTAGCGGATTCAATAGAGGTATGAATATCTTTCTTCACGTATTTATGCCCTTTTTCTTTGGCTTGTTTCTCATATTCTTCCTCTTTGTTTTTAAGCCAGTGAGAAATAAGCATCATAGCCCTATCTACATTGAAAGTGTGAACTACAAAGGTTTGCGTTCTTTCTTCTTCATCATCAAAGGTTACTTTGGTTTCAATCTGATAGAACTTCTTTTCATTAGGCTTTTCTCCCTCAGAATCTTCCAGGGCTATTTCATCCAAATATTCTTCTGAGACACTATCAATTTTGCGTTCTTTCAAATTATCAGTAAGGATGATACATGAATCAAACTCTTTCGCCATTGTCAAAGTAAAACCCGACTGATAGTTTAATTCGATATAGTCTTTTAGGATAGCAATTACATTTTCCAGTCCGGTAGCATAAAGAAGAAACTTGTATTTCTTATCGTCAATTTGGGCTTGTGCGATATAAGGATACAGACATTTGTTCTCATTTTCAAAAGCCATTCGTTTCTGGTTGCTGACCTCTACTTCCTTAATGCCGTCTGCTTCCATGCTGAAACGGATTTGTGCAAGAGTATCTTGGTCTATCAACGTTCCACGTTCAAAAAGGACTTCATTACGTTCAATACTTACCGTTTCTCCTGTATCTTCGTCTATAAAATCCTCTGTCCACGTTTTTAAAACCCGTTTGGAAAGGTACATATTAAGCATCTTTTTCGGGTCTGACGTTACATATTTTTGCTCTGTTTTTCTTGTTTCTATCATATAAACTCTTTATTACGTTCTATTTCTTGTTGCGCAAAAATCAGCATCTGTTGTTCGTTGGCAGCTGGTAAATAGATACCGGCTACAGATGCACTCCAGTTTCTGAAACGGTCAATGCTCAAAGTCATTTCACCAGTTGTCAGTTCTGCTGAGCTTCTCAGGTAGGTTACTTCCTTGCCTTTCTTGTTGACCGTCTTTCTTTCAAACAAATCACGGTTGCAAGTCCTTTTGTAGAAGTCTATCTTTGCTTCATCAAGGCTGCAACCGTATTCACTACCGAAATACCCTAAAAGCAGATGCAAATAGCTGTTTTGGGCAAGCGTGCGGTTAGGTAGCTTCTTTCTTACTTCCACAACAGCACGCTCTTGAAACAGCTTGTTTACATAAGCCTTGAATTTAGGTACATCGTACTCATTCTTTAGATTAAATAAACTCATAGGCTAAAATGGTAAATCATCTTTTGGATTTCCGTTTGCATCTACTTGCGGTGGAAACTGCTGATATGTAGGTGTAGGTTGTGGTGATGGCTGCTGCACAGGCTGAACTGTTTGTTGTTGCTGTACTGGTTTCCTTGCCTCCAGTTTGTAGCAACGGACGGATACCATACGTTTGACTTGTCCGTCTTGGTTAGTCCATTCTCGGCCTTGCAAGGCGAATGATACAGTAATTACGTCACCAACCCTAAAGTTATCAAGTTCAGCGCATTTATCACCACTGACTTCGAGAGGTAGAATGTTCTCATACTGGCTTCGTTCACCCGTATATGGATCGTGAGTTGTCGCATCAAGCAAAAACTCACGTTTTAAGAACGGGGCTCCACCGTTCTTGGAGGGAATTTGTTGGATCTGGCCAACAGCGACCAGTCGTCCGGTTATCTGATTACTCATATTAATTTGAATAAAAGTCTTTTAATTGTTGAAATATCAAAGCTCGAGACTTGATTTCATTGATAGCTTTTTCATCTCTCTCGATACGAATTTTGCAATACTCATTAGGGTGAATATCTCTTCTCCAATTGATTTCATCATCATAAGTCGTTACGGATAAAAAGACAAGATTGCAACTAGCAAGATGAGTGCAGAAGAGTTGCTCCTGCACCTGATAATAATAGGCTTTATGTTTCTTGCGAACGTATTCCACGAGAGCATGATTGTCGTGCTTGATAGGCTCGATAAAGTCGAGATAGTCTGAGAGATAGAGAGTCTTCAGTTCGTCGAAGTCAGTCAATTTACCTTTATCAATGCGGGCAAAATCTATGCTGCACTTGAAAACGTCCATTTCATCCGATTGGACTACGTACTGTGAAAAGTAATTATCTGGCAGGGTGAGTAGGTATCTGTTTTCGAGAATAGCACCTGTCCGTAGCGCGTCTATTGGACTGGCGAAGGCGTTATAGCATGGCTTTACGCCACTAACAAAACGCTGCATAAGAGCAATATGTGATTTTGTATTCTTACCACTCATTAAAGCATGGACATCACCACTTCCTATATACATGGTTTCAGTCATAATTTCCCTTTCTTTTTGAGGTTGTTGTATGCCATTTTAAACTGTTCATTTGTCATATCGTCTGGACTTCCTACATTGAAGTATGACAAAATATTCTGAGCAAATTGGTTATCCCCCATCATATAACCTACAACTGCATTTTTCACTTCATCTACCGTGACTGGGGTCTGCGCTTTTGATTTGTTTTCATCTGGATCTTCTCCAGTAGCAATCTTATAGGCATTTAACAATGCATATTTCCTTGCGTAAGTTGAAGCTTTTCCAAATCCTTTATCGCCAGGATCAAGACCACGACCAAAACTTTCAACATCAACATATTCAGACGTGTTATCAAGATTGATAATGCGAAGAGTCATTTTTACAATATCCATATAATTAATAGATTCTCCTCCACCCTCTTTTACAACGCGAATGACTTCCGATTTTATCAATTCCTGCTTTATAGGGATACTGACAAGTCCATGTTTAGTTTCAGCCTCTTTTACTTCAAGGGTGACATCAATATCCTGTACAGCTTTGTAGGCATAGTTCCCCTTGCCTACAGTCATGTTCTTTTCGATGTTTTTTATCTCATTGGAAACCAGCTGTATCTTTTGATATAAATTAGGTTTATCTTCCATAATTCTTTGTTTTAGTATTTCAACTGCGCGTGTTTAATCACATCCCAAGCATTACAGAACCATTTGCCGTTTTGCTTATTTGTCGGCTTTTCAGCTCTGATAAGTCCTTTACCTACCAGATCTCTCAATCTGGCCAAGCCACCCACAATATCGGCAGCCGTATCGCGTCCAAATGTCTTGTCATTCAGGACAATTTTCAAAACTTCTTCATTTACCATAGATACCTCCTTATTTTAAGCAGATAATTGCCGAGAAACCAGGATACTCCGTTGCCGATACCCGGTATTTTACGTCCATTTTGTTTTTCAGCACTCCGGTCAGGCGAAGATCACGATTTCGGCGTGAAGCTTCCAGTTTGATTCCGTTATGCCGTTTCTTGTCATACGGGACTTTGTAAATATCCCCTTTCTTCATTGCGTCAAACAGCCGTACTGTCTGGTAGTTTTCGTCTACTATAATTTCTCTTACCATATTATTATGAATTAAAATTTGCAGCACCGGCAGGATTCGAACCTGCATTTCTTCATTTGGAAGTGGCCTTGCCATTAAGCCCACGATACCAAACGTACCGAACTTCACAGCCCGGCACGTCCATAACCATTTTATCACAATATGACTTATTTATGCCTATCTAAAAGATCTTGAATCTGTTTGCTTAATTCTTCATCAAACTTGGCTCTACGCTCCAACTCTGCGCTACGCTTCTCCAGCAAGTCCGAAAACTCACTCATGGTCTTGCTGATGTCTTCTATTATCTCTTTCAGCTCGTTCATAGTCCAATCTTTTTGCTGCAATGAAACCTGTAATGATAAATCCGATAAAACCTATCCAGTACATAGTAGACAGGTCTTGATTAAAGTGCATCACCAACACTGATAATGCACAGAGAGATAGTAACTTCTTCATAATCGTGCTATTTAAATCGTTCCCGTGGGCGTTCCGGTGGTAGCCTTGCCGCTTATCCAAGGTTGGGTAAGCCACGGGATATATAGTTCTTGCTGGTGTCTAATCAGTAAAGATTGTCTTTGTAGCCGGCCTACGGCCACCTGCAATCGTATAAGTATCTTTTTGTTCTCTGTGTGATTCGTATGCTGCGTTTGCTTGGTGCAGTCCATTATTCATACTCTTTTCACACAGCCGTTATCGCTACTCAGTCGTCCGTTTCGCGTCAGGCTTAACGGTAAGCCTAAAATTTCCAATACGTCAAAGAACCAATCAAGTAGTCCCCTGCCCGATTCTCGCTATCGGTCGCCGTTCAGTCCGTCAGCAGGGTAAATGTTTACCAGTGTGTTACTGCCATGCCTTGTGAAAGCTGTAGACTGATATAGTCCATGCCATTGTCTGACGGCTCAAATTCTTTCAGTAAGTCTTCGTAAGTGTCAATCTCGTTAGTGAGAAGTTTGATATATTCTTGTTTGCAGTCTGTATTGAAAATCTTGCATACGGTCTGTTCATCTGCATTGTAGACGAACTCTAAATCTTTATAGAGTTTATCAAGTTCATTTTCAATCTCGTAACGTGTCATAGTCGTGCGGTTTATAAGGTTATCAAATTGGCTTTCTTAAAGCATCTGTATTCTTGTCTTTCAGTATCGAAGTACACCTGAACGGTGTCATTCTTCTTTCTATTATCACCGCTTGTTGCAGGTATCAGGTTTTCTTTCAGTGTGCCGTAGGCTTCACGAACAGAGCCATCTACTTTTCTGAAGTAGAACTTTACGATTCTTTGTTTCATGGCAGCTTTCAACTTCATGTTCGCCCAAGCACATTTCAGGGCTTCACTCATAGAGAAGCCATTTCTTTTTACCAATTGCCATGCAAGGCTCATAATCTCGTGCAATACATTTCTTTTCATAATCGTGCGTATTATTAATGTTATTTCTTATCTTTGTTTCGTATCATTGTTACGTTTCTGATGCAAATATATAACATTGTTCTGATATAACAAAACATTGTTCTGATTTGTGTTCTGATTTAACATTTTTAAAGCATTGCCATATGAATAAGACGATAAAAGAAAGAACCCTTGAATTTATTAAGTACAAGGGTATTAGCATGAAAGAATTTGAATTGAAATGCAATTTGTCAACAGGTTATGTTACATCTATGAGAAAGGGGTTTGGCTCTGAAAAACTAAACAATGTTCTGACTTCTTATCCTGAATTAAATCGTGACTGGCTGTTATATGGCGAGGGAGAAATGATTAAAGAGGCAGCCCCACTCAAGTCTGGATCTTCCATTTCCCCAAACGATATAAAGGGAGGCGATTATTCAGGAACATTAGTCTATGACATTGATGCAACATGCGGTACCGACCAAAGGGATATTTACTTCACACAAGATAATATCATAGGCTCGGTAAACCTTCCCGGAATCAATAAGGGTTCACAGATTGTACGGGCAAACGGAGACAGCATGGAACCACGAATTTTTGATGGAAACATGGTTGTAATCAGAGAAATTCATAGTTGGGAGGATATTTTCTATGGGCAAATGTATCTTATCTTGTTAGATGAATATCGTATGATTAAGTATATACGTAGATACGAGCCGGACGAGGATAATTATATCATCCTGCGGAGTGAGAATCCGCAATATGATGATATAAAACTTCACAAGGGAAAAATCAGAAAGATGTTCATCGTAGAAAATATATTGTCTGTCAAAACACAGTTATAGGCATGAAATTCAATCAATACCTTTGGAACCTATACAAAAACTCTCCTGAAGGAAAGTCTGCCATATCCAGTTTTTCAGACAGAAAAGAGTGGATAGAGGAAGAACACTTGTTCGAGAAGTACAACCCGAAAATCATGGACGGGGTTAATTCCGAGATGATTTGCGGAATACTGGAGGATTTTTGGTGCTATAAGGTTTCTGAATATGAAGGTGCAGAATTAAAATCTTTGGATGATACCGAAAAAATGTATGAAGAAATCATATCCACTGGCCTGACGATAGAATCAGAGAAAGTCCTAAAAATTGGTGACTTTGACCGGATGTTAGAGTATATACCATTCCTGTCAATGGAGTTGAATTATTTGTTTAAGGAATATTTTTTCCCTTATATCTACATAGATGAGTTTTATCAGCTTACAAAGTTTGCGGACTATTTTGAAATAGAGCTTCCACCGATACCAAAGAAACCTGATTATAAAGCCAGGTGTATGTATTATTGGGAGTTGTGTAAGGTTTTCCATCAATTCAGACTAGAAAGCGGTTTATCTCCTGATGAATTCAGCGCATTCATGTATGATTATGCTCCGAATGTTTTAGGTACTGAAGAAAAAGAAGAAACACCCAAACCATCCGCAGCATGGTTTATTGGAGGATTGGTTGAAGGATATGGCATCCATTGGACTACCGGATTTTGGCAATCAAACAAGGACACAAAGAGAGGAGATATTCTTATTCATTATGAAACATCGCCTGTGAGTGCCATTACTTGTTTATGGATCGCTCAAACTGACGGAGTAATAGACCCATTCTTTCACTATTATAGCAATACATATATTGGGAACAGGATAGACATTCCGCATATATCTTTGAAAGAACTAAAAGCCGATAAATATTTCTCAAAGCATCCACTTGTCAGAAAGAACTTCCAAGGAGTGAACGGATGGCAGGTAACAGGAAAGGATTATTCAGAACTTCTTCGTATGATTGAAACAAAAGGTTTTGATATAAGCAGTCTCCCACAAATCTATGTACCATCATTGCCGGAAGGAATCACCGTTGAGAACGAAAGGGATGTCGAAGTAAGTCTACTGGAACCATTATTGAACAGTATGGGATGGTATGAATACAAGAACTATATTCGTCAGTTACCGATCCATGCAGGAAGAGGACACCGGATTTTCCCAGATTATGCACTCCATTACGATAATAAACCAGAGGAAGAAAAGGCAAAGGTGTTGATTGAAGTGAAATACTACATGAAGAATAATCAGGAAATAGAAGCAGCCTTCCTTCAAGCATTTTCTTATGCCAAACTACTGATGTCTTCTGTAATTGTTCTTTGTGACAAGGAGTGTCTTTGGGTCTATGATAATAAAAACGGGTTTAGCAGAAGTCGCTATAAAAGATATTATTGGGAAGATATGAAAGCCCCTGATTTGTATAACGAATTAAAGAACAAACTAAATATTTGAGTTTATGAAGAAATTGCTATTGCTCATATTGGCTGTAGATACTTATTCTGGAGCAAACTTTGATGCTTATGTACATACCTAAAAGAAGCACAAAGAAAAGGACTGGAAATAAAAGGAGTCTATATCGTGGACATTAAGGATTGCCAGTTCGGTGACGGATGGGTATCCGGTGACAGGGTAGGAAAAGCATACAAATAGTTCACTAATTAACAAAAGAATAAAGCATTCATCACATTTTGTTACTATTTTGTTACTCGACAAAGAATAAAACACATATAAATAATCATATATCAATATATTACGAATTATATTTCACATTTTGCATCGACAATAGATTTTGTGTCCGCCTCAATCATTTTGGCGAACTCGCTTGCTTCCTTATCCTGTTTTTGTTCGGCAGTTTCAGGAGCTTTAGCGAACTGGAATCCGCTGTTAGACATTTCCTGCTTCATGTCCTTGAAATAAGTGTCCAAGTCCATGTTATCAGGAATATTGCGGTCTTTCAACATAAATTCGGGAATACCGTACTTCTTTGCTACCTCCGAGATCTGAGAATAGCGTTGCGCCTGCGCTTTCTCCGCTTCGTATGCAGACAGTTTTTCAGAAAGACTTTTGTTGGAATCAATCAACGCCTGAGCCCATGAAGGAACTTCATCTTTTTTCTCATCCTTCTTTTCGTCTTTCTTTTCTTCCGGTTCCTTAACAGGTTTTCCGTCTTTCAGTCCATGCTTCTTCTCGTAATTGGAAACAGCGGAAGTCTGCGCTTGTCCTGCGCGGAAATCACCATAGTTTTGCATTACGTCCTGAAAAGAGATACCCTCAACAATGGAGTTTACCTTCGTTTCGTCCGTTACACCCTCTGCCTTCTTTGTAGCAATACGGGTGAGTGTGGCAGTATCCACCCCAGTGAATTTCTGTTGTAGTCCTGCCAAAATTTGTTCAAAGATTGTCATACCGTATGAGTTTGATTTATAAATTTCATACGGTAAATTTACTTATAGAGAAAAGGAAGGGAAAATTTTAAGGCTAACGATACGAAACAATTAAGAGAATGTTCGTTTTTAGGTAAAAAGAAAGCGTGACTACCGAAGTAATCACGCTGAAAATTATTCTTTTATAGATAAATCTACATTTAAAAGTTCTCCTATTTGGTCTTGATAGAAATTTTGTAACTGGTGTAAATATTTAATATGAATACCAGTATTTATTTCTACAAGCTTGTCATCCTCAAGTAGGAGGCTCATTTTGCCATTTGAAAATACAGCTGCCTTATTTTGATAATGGAATCCGCAGCGATAGAGCAAATCATTAGATAACTCTATTGGATAAATGTTCGATTGATGATAAGGAGTTGCATTAACAATAATTCCGTTCTTATCACTTTTGGGATTCTTATTTAAAACTCCATTTATCACACATAAATTTGTCCCTTCAATAGACGCAGTCTCGTTTTCTGGCTGTAAAAGAAAGACTTTTCTTATTTCCTTAAATTTATAGCGTGCATTGTTTACCACTACATAATTATCTTTTCTTAACTCTCTAATATCTATCATAATCACAACAAATTTATAGCTGCCAGTTCCTCAGTCAGCGCGTTAATACCTTTTTGAATCTTCTCCAACTGCTGTTTACGTGGTTTGTGTACTCCAGCTGCATAGTGCCATAACTGGCGTTCATTAATTCCGGTTATACGACTCAAGGCAGCTTTAGTGAAGATACTGCTGTAATAGTTGATAAAGGTGGCAGCATCTATCTTGAACTTCAAGGTAAATTCTCCCTGTAATACTTCTACTGGGGTTATGTTCATTTCTTGGCATGATTCCAAATAAAGTTCAACAGCTTCCTTCATATTCTTCTCAATTTCCTTTACATCGTTGCCAACAGTCATTACCGGAGCACCTTCAATATAGGCACTAAGATTATTTCCTGCATGTTCTACAATCACTTCTACGGTTTTCATACTGACCTCCTTTTTATCGTTTAACAAAAGAGGCGGGGGCTATTTTAGCCCCGCTTGCCTCAGAATGTTGTAATAAGTGCCTTTCTCAACGCCTTTCTTGCCGTGGTCGGGGACAATTACCACATGACTACCGTCAGTATAAACCATGTGACTGCCTTTTTGCCTCACGAACCAAAAGCCATTTTCAGTAAGCAGCGTTACAACGTCTTTAACTGATTTGTAGCTCATAGCGTTTATGACTTAATTACGATGCAAATATAGTAAAATAACGAATAGTAAAAAAGAAAATATTCGTGTTTTTACTATAATTATAAGGTATCGAGATAGTCGTATAAGGCAGGAAGATAGTCTCGGTCAAAAACGAATTGGCTTGCTGTTTTAGGGAGTTTATCCGAGGCAACGTTGTCAGCTTGCTCACCCCACAAACACTTGACATCGTATTCAATGTCTTTTTCTTCAAGCCCAGCGTGCTCTTTTAACCATTTGCAAATTAGTTCTCCTAATTTCTTCGTATCATGCTTACTCTCATTGTGTTTCCTTACATAGAGAATAAACTCGTCATTTCCCATCTTGATAGGTTTACCCATAGTTATCAATATTTTAAAGTTAAACATAAACACAAATATATAGGTTATCAATGTGAATCTGAAAATTAATTGAACAAAAATAGCAGCACCTCGAAAGATACCGCTATTTAATTAGTCTATATTTTAGATTTTTATCCGTCTTCCTTGTATAAACCCCGTAATTTTTCTGACTGAATTATTCTATTCTTTAGATTTACTGCTTGCACTTTTGAGAGAGGAAGGCTGTCTCTGTTTCTCAATATCCTTTTCTTGTTTCCCTGATAGTTCCTCCTTGATAGCTTCTATCTCGTCCATAACAGAATCCACGTTTCCTACAAAGGTGATGGCCCGCTGCTGCGACCAAATTTCACCGTCTTTGGCCTTGATGGCAGTGTCAATCTTATCCTTGATGTCCTCCAGACGGTAGGGTTGCATCTGAACGTCCACATCGATGGTTTCAGAGGCTGCTTCAAGAGTCGTGTTTACGGAGCCTAAAGCGGAAACGAGGAAATTTACACGCCGCTGCATGAACTCTCCGACGGTTTCATTGAGGTTCTCTACATTCAGATGGGTGGACATGAACACATAGTCGAAAGTCACACCGGAAACGGCATTCCCAGTCCCCTTCAAGGAGTCGAAAGAGATTCTAGGCGTATTGGTTAACCCATAGATTTGGCTTAGCAAGGTTTCCACCTCAAATTTTACCGTGTCAGGCACCTGAGACCAGGTAAGATACTGGGCATTTGCTCCTTGGCCGGTCAACTCCACTACCCTATTCTTGAACTCACCGGAAAAATTCTGTACATCACCGAACAACATGAGGATAGGGAAAAAATGATAATCGATACAGTCTGCATAATTTGAAAGGAGTTTTTCCAATCTTACACGGAGGCTTTTAATTTTCTCGCAGTACGCTTCCGGACGC
>OGNM01000547.1_pt1 | contig 22340 bp, 16 predicted proteins | sample 1573441 | NCBI WGS metagenome assembly OGNM01 (sample SAMEA2581915, study PRJEB24529) | metagenome | biome: Human gut stool | place: China | collected 2011
GGCAGCTTCGCAACTCTGACGACGCTTATTGTATGCAGAAGAAGCCAATTCGTGTTTAACTACAGAGTCTACCAATACCAGACGATAGCCTTTCGGATCGAATGGAAAGTATTGATATTCCAGTGAGCGGCAGTCCAGACGGATAAGACTACCTTGCTTGCCAAATACGGAAGCGAACTGGTCCATAATACCACAGTTTACACCGCAATAGTTATGTTCAGTTGCCTGACCTACTTTAGCCAGTTCGAACTTGTCTATCTTGTTGTCACCGAACAGATCGTTCAATGCATACGCATATGTACTCTCCAAAGCGGCAGATGAAGACATACCTGCACCTAAAGGCACATCACCGGAGAAAGCAGTATCGAAGCCCTTTACATCAACGCCACGCTTAATCATCTCACGACATACGCCGAAGATATATCTTGCCCAGCTTGCACGGGGAGCGTCTTCTTCTTTCAAACCGAATTCCACATAATCCTTCAGATCGATGGAATAAGCTTTTACAATGTCTGTGCCATTCGGTTTAATTTCAGCAATCATGCCTTTATCGATTGCTCCGGGGAATACAAAACCACCGTTATAGTCTGTATGCTCACCAATGAGGTTGATGCGTCCCGGAGAAGCATAAACTGCTCCTGTTGTTCCGTCAAAATGCTTGATGAAACGGCTTCTTACGTGTTCTATATCCATAATCTTTTCAAATTTATGAGTGAATAAATTAATTACCTATACCTTTTAATTGCGTTAATCCTCTACTGGGATATCTTTATTTACATTTTTGCAACCTACCAAGCCGTAGAACAGCAGATAAGCAAGAGCTGCGATAATCAACCAGTAGCTGGCCATATAACCTACAGAGTCAGAGATGCTTTGTTGGATCAAAGGCAATACACCACCGCCAACAACCATCATCATAAAGATACCGGATGCTTGTGCTGTATATTTTCCTAATCCTTCTACTGCAAGGTTGAAGATACCACCCCACATTACAGAAGTACAAAGACCGCAAAGTACAAGGAACAATGCGCTGACAGGTACTTGTGCCATCATAAATCCTTCACCTACAGTGTAACCGGGCATTGAAACTGTTACATCTTTCGGAGTGAAGATAGCGATCAATACGAAAATGATAGCAGTAGCAGAAACAGCGATCAACTGTGCACGGCTGGAAACCTTACCACTGATAGCACTACTTGCAGTACGTCCCACAAGCATCAGCAACCAATAGATAGCAGCGATAGCACCACCGATAGCAGCACCGTTCATCATGATACCGGCACCTTTATCGCTTGAATCGGCAAGATAGAAGTTCAGTGTACCTGGGATACCGATTTCGATACCTACATAAATGAAGATACCAACTACGCCCAGTACAGTGTGGCGGAAGCTCCATGGGCTGTGAGAGAATTTTTCTTTCTTCGCTCCACTTTTCTGAAGATGTGGCTCAGGGATAGCTACAAATGAAATGATAATAAATGCAGCTACGAATACACCCATAGCAACGAAGAGCAGAGGAGCAACGTCAGACATAGCAGTACTTGAAGTAACAGTACCGATCAAAGCACCTACGAAAAGCGGAGTCAATGTACCAGACAAAGAATTAAGAGCTCCACCAGTCTGAATCAACTGGTTACCTTTGTTACCGCCACCACCAAGAAGGTTCAGCATCGGGTTCACCACTGTGTTAAGCATACAAACGCAGAAACCGCAGATGAATGCACCCAGCAGATAGATGACGAAGTTTAACTTGATGACATATTCACCGAAGGCGAATACTTCGACATTTGCTCCGAATAAACTGGAAAGGTATTGTGTGAACAAACCGAGGAATCCCACTGCCATTGCAATCAATGCAGTCTTTTTGTAACCGATCTTAACGAGCATGTTACCGGCAGGAATTCCCATAAACAGATATGCCAGGAAGTTCATCATATTTCCCATCATACCTAAAGTGTTAGAACCTGCATACTCATTTCTCCATATTGTACCGAATGGCGCAGCAAGGTTCGTAACAAAGGAAATCATCGCAAAAATAAAGAACATGGTAATGATAGCGACAAGATTACCGTTCTGTTTTTGTTGTGTCATGGTTTTTAATAAATTATTAGTTTATAAAATTAGGTTAGTTATATTCATTCTTGTACACCGAACTTGTAAATAGTTACTTGTTGGTATTCGTCGCCCGGAAGCAATACTGCCGACGGGAAATGTGGTTTGTTAGGAGTATCGGGGAAACATTGTGCTTCAAAGCAAACGGCACTTCGTGCAGGGAAAGTAGCTCCATGTGCGCCGGTAAAGCCGCCCAGCCAGTTTCCTGTGTAGAGTTGCACACCGTTTTCTGTGGTGTATACCTCCATGGTACGTCCGCTCTCCGGTTCTGTATAAGTAGCGGCAAGGCTCAATTCGCCACTCTCAGTTTTATTCAGTACATAGCAATGGTCATAACCTGCACCATTCACTAATTGCTGGAATTTGTCATCAATACGCTCACCTATTGTGTGCGGTGTGCGGAAATCCATAGGAGTACCTTCCACCTTCAGGATTTCTCCTGTCGGAATGGACACTTCGTCAATGGGAGTATAATGATCAGCGTTGATAGTAATGGTGTGGTTCAGAACCGTAGGGGTGGGATTGGCAATACCTGCCAAATTGAAGAAGCCGTGGTTGGTGAGGTTGACAACAGTTGCCTTGTCTGTGGTAGCTCGGTATTCAATAACCAGTGCATTGGTTTCATCTTCCAGACGATAGGTCATTTCTACTTCCAGATTACCGGGAAAACCCTCTTCGCCATCTGCGGATGTATAGTTGAATACAACAGTCGTCGGATCCGGTTGGACTGCATCCCACACTCTGGCGTGGAAACCTGTAGGTCCACCATGTAGAGAATTCGGTCCATTGTTGATTGTCAGATTGTGCTCTTCGCCATACAGAGTGAATTTTCCTTTGGCTATACGGTTTCCGTAGCGTCCAATAGTAGTGTTGAGGAAAGGTTCGGGGCTGTTGACTACATGGTCTATACTGTCATGTCCCAGAATTACGTTAGCATACTTCCCGTTTTTGTCGGGGACCATAATGGAAAGGATAGCGCATCCGTAGTTAGTTACTGCAACTTCCATTCCCTGAGCATTTTTAAGAATAAATAAATCAGTCTTCTTGTTATTTATATCTTTTTGAAAGTCTTCCTTGTTCAAACCAGACAAGTTACTTTCCGTTGACACGGTGTTTATCATATCCATGGTATAAAATTAAATTTCTTGCAAATAAAAAGAAATTCTTCCGTACTCCCAAGGGTTTATCTTGAAATGTGAAGAACATTTTAGGAAAGTTTAGCGTTTAACATTTACGAGGCGAATTGATATTTTTTGTAAGTTTGTCGCGTTAATCTAAAAAAATGTAACATTTTTATTTAAAGCTCTAACAAAAACTACGAATGTATCCTTTGAAATTTGAGCCTATTCTGAAGCAGACGCTTTGGGGAGGCGACAAGATTATTGCTTTTAAGCAATTGAATGAAACGCTATCCGGAGTAGGCGAAAGCTGGGAAATCTCAGCTGTAGAAGACAATGAGTCTGTTGTTGCCAATGGCCCTGACAAAGGCCTTACACTCCCGGAGATGGTGGGAAAATACCGTCATGAACTTGTCGGTGAAGTGAATTATTCTCGTTTTGGCACAAAGTTTCCCTTGTTAATAAAGTTCATAGATGCCAGATTGGACTTGTCTATTCAGGTACATCCGGGAGATGAACTGGCTAGAAAACGCCATAATTCTTTTGGTAAGAATGAAATGTGGTATGTGGTATCGGCAGATAAGGGGGCAAAACTGATTTCCGGCTTTTCTGAGCAGATAACTCCGAAAGAATACAAGGAAAGAGTTTATAATGGAACTTTTGCTGAAGTGCTGCAAACGTGTGATGTAAAACCAGGGGATGTATTCTATGTGCCTGCCGGTCGTGTACATGGTATTGGTGCCGGTGCTTTCGTGGCTGAAATTCAGCAGACTTCGGATATCACTTATCGTATTTTCGATTATAACCGGAAAGACGCAGAAGGTAAATCTCGTGAGTTACACACTACTCAGGCTATCGAAGCCATTAATTTTTCCGATGTACAAGATGATTTCCGTACTGAATACGATCACTTGAAGAACGAACCGGTAGAATTGGTTGCCAGTCCTTACTTCACTACTTCCATCTATGATATGACGGAGGAAATTACGTGTGACTATTCTGAATTGGATTCATTTGTGATTTTCATTTGTGTAGAAGGTGCATGCCACATCACAGACGACAGCCAGAATGAAATTGCTGTTCGTGCAGGTGAAACGGTGTTACTGCCTGCTGTTGTACAGGAAGTGACAATTGTTCCGGAAGAAGGTGGCGTGAAGTTGCTTGAAACGTATCTGTAATCTTAGAATTGAATTAAAACAAAAAAGCTGCACTTTACAAAGTGCAGCTTTTTTGTTTTAATATCTGTTTATCTTTTGGCAGAGAACATCCTCCTGGCTTTTCTCATTAGTTTTACTCCTAGCATCAATCCGTCGAAAACAGCCATGCCTGTATTAAAGGCACGCATGATAGCATTACCTTTATCAGCGGCGGGTGCAAGCGGAGCAAATAATTCTCTTGCCGTATCCGTCATGATTTCTTTCTGTGCATGTATTTTCTTCCGTAATTCTTTTTTCTGTAATGCAATACTTTCCAGAGTCATGGAAGAAGTATCAGGCATATTATTCATGATGGTATCATTTTTCATTATCATTATCAAAAAACAATCCGGCAATAAAATTCACCATCGGGTTGATGATGAGTTTTTTGCGGAAGGTAATTACTAATAAAACCAGTAGAAGATGGAAACAGGCGATGATGCTGAAGCTTACCATGAGTCCGCCTACGAGTGGATCTAAAATATAAGCCAGCGCAAACGACAAATAAAACAGTGCCACCATGCCTAAAATAATAACCACTGATAATAATATCAGGGCAGAAAGCAGGATTGAGAGTTTCTCAGTTATTTCCAGTTTAGTATATTCTTTTTGTAGGTTCAGATATTTCTTAAACTCAATGAATAACTGCTGGAGGTTGTCAATACTTCTATCGTCTGCAAACATCATAGTGGCTCTGTTTTTTTGTAGATTTTGTTTTATTCGGCTGCTTCGCCTTTAATTTCTGCTGCAATCTCGTCTACCAGATTTTCCATTTCGCTACGGTTCAGGCGAATTCCCTTTTTACGGAGGATTTCTGCAATTTTGTGACGAGTGTCTTCTCCTTTTTCGGGAGCAAATAAAATACCGACGGCTGCACCTATTGCTGCACCGCCCAGAAAAGCTACGAGTACATTTAATCCTTTCATAATGTTCTCCTTTCAATTTTAAAGAGGTTAATACTACAAAACTAACATTTTTCTTTGAATAGTTGTTCACGTAGCTTCTTTTTTTGAATATATTTTTTTCATTTATTTTTTCTTATCCAGTTTCGAAAGGGACCAACTCCGTGTCAAGTCCGTACCAACTCTGTAGCAAATTCGGTTCTATAGACACGGAGATGGTACGGACTTGGTATGTACTTGGTGCGGGGCTGACACGGTTCGGACTGGTTTCTATCGTAGGAAAAAAAGTGCGATTAGTTTAATTTAACTATAAGAGTAACGTTCAGATTGATTGTTCCGCGTACATTTGTCCTATTATTCGGAATATTAGCTACATGAAGATACGAAAAAGAAAGATATTTCTGATTATCGGGTTGGTAATGCTTGTACTGGCAGCTTGTAGTAATGTTGACGGCGATTTAGATAATAAATGGCAGTTAAGGCAGTATCAATATGCTGATGGTTCCATAAAACGGCAAGATAGTATCTTCTATAATTTTCAGAAAGGCAGTTTTTCTGCCATTTGTTTATTGAAAAATGGTAGTTATCAAACGTTTTTTGGGAATTATTCTTTGAAAGGAGATAAAATTTCTATTATTTTGCTGCCTGAAAGTGTAGAGTACGAAAGTTATGCATTCTATATGGGGTGGGAAAATGGAGAACGGACCTTCACGATAGAGGAACTCGGTTCCTCATCCCTCCGTTTGGAGCATGAAGGAGTACGATCTATATTCCGTAAATATTGAATATAGTTAAGATATTGATATAGAATTTATTAACAAAAATGATATGATTATGAAAAAATTAGCAATTTTAGGAATGGGATTGTGTATTGCATTGGCATTCTCTTCTTGCAAATCAAGTGAAAGCGCTTATAAAAAAGCATATGAAAAGGCAAAACAACAGGAACTGGCAGAACCTCAGACTGCTGAACCAGTGGAAGTAGCTCCGACAGTTACTGCTCCAGTAGAAGCAAGAGTAGTGGAAAGCACTCCGGTTGCAACTGCAGGTGTACGTCAGGAAAAAGTAGAAGTAGTATCTGGCGTAGGTGGTTTGAAAGATTACAGTGTGGTTTGTGGTAGTTTTGGTGTGAAAGCTAATGCTGAAAACCTGAAAAACTTCTTGGATAAGGAAGGTTACAATGCTGTTGTTGCTTTTAATTCAGATGCAGCTATGTATCGTGTAATTGTTAGTACTTTTAATGATAGAGCTTCTGCTGCCGATGCACGTGATGCTTTCAAGGCTAAATACTCAAACCGTAAGGATTTCCAAAGTTCTTGGTTATTGTATCGCCTTAAATAATTTGAATTCTTTTTGGTAATTAATAGAAAGGGAAACTCCTCTTTCAAAAACAGGGCAGTAGCTGTGAAGTTACTGCCTTTTTGTATCCGGTTTACGAAGTGAAATAGAGAAGTATCGACCTGATGAAAGATTCAATCAGGGTCGAGACTTCTTTTTGAGGGATTGTGTCAGTTAACTTTTATAAGGTCTGATTATTTAAGCCGGATATCGAAAGTTTGGGTTCTTCCGGCATATATATCGCTATTGCTGAAGTCGCAATTAATAGTTCCTGATCGTTTGGGAGCATCAATCTTTACAGTTATGTTGGACTGTGTCTGTGCAGGATCAGCAATATGAAGTTTTATTTTATCTTTATCAATCTTTTTGATGATTAGAGCACAGCCTTTGTCTACCTTTACTGTCATGTCTTTGTGGGTAAACTCTCCTGCATTATAAAAAATCATCTGCCAGATGTCTGTTTTCTTATTTCTGACTACCTGCACATTTTCTGTATTAGCCAGAATCTCAATATTATTTTTTTGCAGGTAACTCTTCATGTTTTCAGCTGTCCGGATACCAGGTACAACGATATAAGCATAAGTGGCCTGTTCAGGTGTAATACCATGATTAACTCCAAGTGTGAATATCTTTTTTCGGATGATATCTTTGGAAGTGGTATGGTTAATATCGTACCAGTTCCCTTCTTGTTGTTGATTGGCTACAAAGACTTGTTGCCCCTTTGGCAATATGTATCCTATCTTGTTGTGTAGAATCCATTCGGGAGAGGTGTACTCGGTAGTACCATCTTGGATATCAGAGAGCTTTCCTTTCTGGCAGATTATGGGATTCTCTGTAGAAGACAGGCATTGATTGATTGTTGTAAATACGGGATGTTGTGATGTGGAATGTATCCCCGCACCCAAGCATACGACTTCATTGTCGAAAAAGAACCATGCTTTGTGTGCGCTTGTATTGATTTCAGCATAGGAATCTGTATATGAATAAACAGATGCTCCGTATAAACTGTCTGATACACCTCCGGCAAAAGTCGAAGTTCCGGGAGTTTGCCAGTCACTGGCTGCCATGGGAATTTCATCAAGTTGTGGAGCCGTTGTACCGGGAATGCGTGCCCAGTTCCAGACAGGAAAGATTTCGGCATATTCATCTCCGTCGACTACAATGTTGGTACATCCGTCGGACATAAAGTAAGTCTTCAGGTTTTCTCCGTTTCCATATTCGCAACGTGCAGTGCGGGTAGATGCCATGCGAACGTCGAAAGCGTATGTGGGACGTATATGGAGAGTATAATCTCCCCTGAAGTAGTGAGTATGCTTAGACGTGAGTGCATGGTTGGCCGGTTGCTTTCCATCCAGACGGGCGATAATATCCTTAAATTCATTGGCATGATCCGGATCTAATTCAATCATACGTTTGGCGAATAAAGCTGTATGTATCTTCTTTGTGACGCCGGGGCGGCTTACACCTCTCCCGAGTACATCGAATAGCATATATTGCCCCCGTATGGTAGCATAATAGGTTTCGCGCATGAATTTGCTGAGCAATGCTAACTTGTCTTGTGGAATTGCATACTGGGTACCTTTGGTATACATATCCGCCAATATAAAGTTGTCTGCCATGTTGAAAATAGCTGTTGTCGTGTTGAAATCCTTCTTTTGTAGTATATACAATAGGATTGTAGACATTCTCGAGTGCCACTTTCAGGTCAGTTTCATTTTTGGAAAGGCATGCACGATATATCCAGTGCAGGGCAATGTCCGTACGATTGGCGCCAGTCCACTTGGCAGGATCGCCTCCGTCAGTTTTGATTCTTTCCAATATTTTGTTTTCCAATTCCGTATTCAGGTGCTTTTCACCTATACGCAGTTGTATGAGTAGTACTCCCAAACGTTGAGGTTCTGCTATTTGGTTATACCACCAGTTATGACACCAGGGATTACGTTCATGCCAGTATTCCAAGCCTTTCTCTATTTTAGTGAAGAGGCTTTCATCCTTATAATATTTATTTTTAGAATTTGTATAAGCAAAGGCAAAATCGTACAGACGGTCGACGTGTTCCAGAGGAGGCCATTTTGTACGCTGAATACTACTATAATCTACATCTGTGAATGAACCGTCAGTTTCGTTGTATTTCTTTAAGGCTTCATCAATAGAGGGATTTTTAGCAAAGTCGAGCCTGATTTTCTGCATCAGTACTTCAAATTCATCCTCGTTGTCCGGAAGATTGCTATTTGTGGCTACGCTTGCTTTTACCGATATAATACTGCTTATAAAAAGTAAAATTATAAGGTGGATTTTATTTTTCATATTGTTTTTCAAGTTACTATTTTTATGTTATGATCATTCTCTATTTTACTTGGCCATTTTGTAGATTTGGTTGCCTGCTAACAGGAATGCGCCTACACCATAAACCTCGGTCATTTCGCGGGTCACTTTCTTTGGATCGGCACCGATGGGCTGTACATAACCCAGCTTTCCATTCTTTTCTACAGCTTTTACCAAGGCTTTCCATCCTTTTTCTATGGCAGGCATAAAGGTTGCTTTATCTAATAATCCTTCATTTACACCATAAGATAAGGCATATACGATAAAGCCGGTGGCACTTGTTTCGGGTGAAGGATATGAGTCCGGGTCCAGTAAACTGGCATGCCAATATCCATCTTTTCCTTGTAACTGGATGATACGGTCGGACAAGGTAATAAATAAATCCTGATAGAACTGGCGGTGCATATTATTTCGAGGTAAAGTCTGTAAGATTTCGCAAAGACCTCCCAGTACCCAACCGTTTCCACGACCCCAGAATACTTTTGTGCCGTTAGCTTCTTTTTGATTGAAATAACGGTGGTCTCTGTAGAATAATTTTTCTTCTTTATCAAACAAATAGTCGTAGGTAGCTTTATATTCCCGGTTCATGAATTCGATGTACTTCCAATCATCGGTCAGCATATACATTTTAGCATAGACAGGAGGTGCCATGAATAAAGCATCGCACCATGACCAACGTTCCAGGCTTGCCATATTCCTGTAATCCAGTTCCAGTGTACTGGCTGACGGATGATTGATCACAAATTCTGTACGTGCCAGTGTAGGAAGCCACATATTCCGGTCGTGATATTTCTGGTACATATCCAGGAATACCTGTCCCACAGCTATATGATCTGCATGATACATGTATTTTCCTACCTGCCAGGCGTTACGGCGGCCTATTTTCATCAACCATTCATAGTAGGAACTGTCTTTGTCTTCTTTTTCGGTTAACTCGGCCCAATCTATCATGCCCATGTACAATGCGGCATATGTCCAGTTCAGATCATCGTGTTCATTCCCCTTTGCCGGATTGGCTATTTGCCAATCAGCAACACTTTTCATGATAGATTTGATATCAGTTTTGTTGAAACTGTTTTGTCCATATGAGTAAATCGCTACTATAGACAAAATGGAATAAATAATTAAACGCTTCATATTTCTTTTTTTAAGTAAGTGCTTCTTGATATTTATTAGTAGATGTTTTAGAGGATTTTATTTCCAGTTTTATGACGAAAGGCTCCTGGAAATCCTGTTTAGGTACTCCCACGTTATATTCATTGCGGGCAGTCTCTGTAACTTTCATTTTTTCTCCGTTCAGCAATACGGCATTGATAATTTGGGTTTCTTTCGGAACTTTTACTGTGAGTTGCTTGGAATAAGGACGATTGAATACTATCATATAAACGCTATTCTTTTTATGTGTATAATATCCCCAGTCCTGTTTTTCCCAACCTGCATAATCACAGGCGTATATGCATTCCCCATTTTTCTGCATCCATTTACCTATGGCTTTTGCAATCTCTTTTTCTTCGGTACGAAAATCTCCGTCAGCTTGTGGACCGAAATTTACTACCATATTTCCACCCATGGATACAGCATGGACGATTCTTTCCAGCACTTCGACTGGATTCTTTACATAGCTCAAAGACCAGTCCTTGTGATAGCCCCATTGGTTTTCAGGAAGAGTCATACACGCTTCCCAATCCCATTTGGTCACTTGCAGGTCCTTTATAGGATCGGGGAGGCGACGTTCATAAGCTGATTCGTAATCTCCCATAAGATGTCCGTTGCTGTCAAAGTGCCTTTTGCCGTAATCATCGGCACGTAGTCGGCTGTTGACTGTAACGCCAGGGATGAGTTCTTTCAACATACGTTCTGCATGTGCGGTCCACCAACCGTTCTTCTTGATACTTTCATCCCAGGTTCCGTCGAACCAGAAATCTTTGACAGTGGGATAGCGGGTGGCGAGTTCTTTTAGCTGGTTGTCGGTGAATGCCAGGAAGCGCTGAAAGGCGATCTCGTCTTCTTGGTTTTTGATACTGTAACGCCAGTCCGGGTGACTCCAGTCCATAACGGAAAAGTAGAAATGTACATCGATACCCACTTCGTTGTAGGCTTTTACTAATTCTCCCAGAATATCCTTTTTGTATGGGGTATTAGTTACGGTGTATTCTGTAAACTTACTTGGCCATAGGCAGAAACCTTCGTGGTGTTTAGTCGTAATTTTGACGTATTTCACTCCCATGTCTTTCGCCATTTTAGCCCACTTCTTTGCATCGAAGTTCTGTGGATTCCATTGTTTCATAAGTTGTAGCCATTCTTCAGCGGGGACTTTAGCCCACGACTTGAGCCATTCGGCAGCCCCGTTATATACCTGACCGTTCCATTCTCCTCCGGGAATGGCGTACAATCCCCAATGAATAAATGCTCCCAGTCGGTTTTCACGGAACTTTTGCATAGCTGCGTCATATCGCTTTCCTAAACGGTCTGCACCGTACTGTAGCCCTATCTCTTGTTCGGCAGGCAAAAGTTTTTGTGCCTGCATCGGGAATGAAAACAGAGACAGGATAGTAAAAGCGATTAAATGTAGTTTTTTCATAATACTGTTAATGATAAATGATTGAAGTGTTAGAAAATGATTTCATATATTTCTCCTTTTCGGGTATTGAATTCAAAGATATCATTACCGGAAAGTTTGATTTTAATTGGTTTGTTATACTTGTCGGTCACTTGTGCACTTGCTGCTTTGCAGTATTTTATCCGGCAAAGCTCTCCTTTATTAGATAGAATCCGGATACTCTGGATTGCACCGTTCTCCCATGTGGCTGAGACTTGAAAGTTTCCACGTGCCATTAGTCCGCTGAAGCTTCCTTTATCCCAATTATCCGGGATGGCAGGTAAGGGTTCAATATATCCCTCATGGCTTTGTAATAGCATTTCTGCTATTCCGGCAGTTGCTCCGAAATTGGCATCTATTTGAAAAGGAGGATGAGAACCCCATAAGTTTTCTAAAGTTCCGTAAGTCAGGATGTCTTGGTATAATTTATAGGCACGATTGCCATTCTTTGCTCGTGCCCATAGGTTTTGCCTGTGAGCATAGCCCATCCTGTTGATTTGTCGCCTCGCTCTTTCAGAGTTACTTTGGCGGCTTCTAACCATTCCGGGGTGTCGGCATTAATAATAGTTCCGGGGTACATAGCACATAGCTGGGATATATGCCGGTGCTGGTATTGTCCGATTTCTCCATATTTATTTTCCTCACGGAATTCTTTTATTTGGCCGGATTCACCAATCAATATAGCATCTAATTTCCCGATTTGTTCTTTTACCGTTTTCAGGAACGGATCTTTATCTTTCAGAATCTCGGCAGCATGCAATAAGTCACGATATGTCTCCAGAATCATACTTTGGTCGAATATGCATCCTTTAGATCGATAATAAACCTGCTGGTGAACCTGTTCCGGTGAAAAAGACGGATCTACCAGTAATGTTCCGTCAGGTTGGGGTTTCAATGTTTTGGACAGGAATTTGGCCATGCCCATAAGTGCCGGATAGACATGATCTTTCAGTAGTTGTTTATCACGGGTGAAATCATAGTAATCCCAGAACAGTTTGGTTGTGAAACCTCCTGTTCCCGGGCCAGAATGTCCTCCAGGACCTTCTATGGCAAATGCCGTAGCTCCGGTACCGATTGTCCAGCCATTTTCTTCGGCTATCGGGTTTAGTGCCTCCGGATTGTTCTGAGTGATATAATCAACAGCTTTTTGAGTTGCAGCTTTGCGGAATGCTTCATTATAGTCCGCATATGGGATAAAGAGTTCAGTCAGATTTGTATTGAATACCGGCCAATAGTTCATTTGTACATTTACATTGTGCCAGTATCCTCCGGACCAGGGAGCGAACTCATATTGGTTCCAGACACCTTGCAAGTTGGGGGGAAGAGAGCCTTGGCGTGAAGAAGCTATCAACAAATAGCGTCCATATTGGAAAAAGAGTTCTTCCAAGTATGCATCGCGTTTTCCGTTGCGGTACTGGTATAGTAACTTGTCAGTAGGGATAGAGGGGATATCTTCTGTCAATTGGAAATTAACTCTATTGAAAAGTTGTTGATAGTCAGCAATGTGTTCTTTGCGCAGGACTTCATACCCCTTCTCTACAGCTCTCCCTATACATTCAGAAACTTGTTTATGCGGATGGGTATTGCCTTTGAATTTTTCTGCATTTGGTAAAAGAAAGACACTGTCTTTTAGTTGGTAAGAAGTAGCAGCGGATATGTATAGTATTACGCTGTCGGCTTTGCTTATATCTATAGTGCTGTTGTTCTCACCCTTGTTTGAACAGGAGAGTGTTCCCCCATAATTCACTACTTTTATTTGCCCTTCGTAAGGTAAATGGAAGTATTGGATTTCTCCTTTCAATGTTATGAGATCTTTTTCGGCATGTGCTTGTCCGCTACGTCCGGTTTGTTCATCATTAAACGAATGCAGGTACGGTAAGACCGGGCGAAGTGTAAATGACACCTTACCCGGTTGACTGGCTTTTAATTTTACAGCAATTATATTGGCAGGATAGCTGGCAAAGTATTCTCTGTCATATTCTATTTCCTCATGTTTGTAGTTTACAGTGGAAATTGCATCATTTAAGCGTAGTGCGCGCTTGTAATCTTGTGCATAGTTATGATGAATATCCAGGTAGATTTCTGCGAAGTTAGTGAATCCTCCCATACCATAGGCACCCTTGTTACCCATTGTTTTCTCTGCTAATTGGATACGTTCTACATCAGTTCGTCCGAAGATGCAGACTCCCATAGCACCATTCCCAATGGGAAGTGACCATTTCTCCCAATCTTCATCATAAGGAAATCCTCTTGCTGCGATTTGGCTAAAGTTTCCCCCACGATTGTATGCCGGGCGATTGTACCATAATGTGTATTCTTTATTTGACTCAGCACCTTGTATGCTTAACGTTGATAAAAACAATAGTATTGATAAGAAAATTCCTTTCATGGCTTTCTGTATTTTGATTTTAGGATTAGTGCAAAGGTATAGAAAATTTCAGAGTAGCTCTCTTTGATACATTTCATTTTTAGATGATTACACAATTTGTGCTACAAAAATGGACGTTATTGGCATAGCTTGAAACTATTAAAATCGAGAAAACTATAATTTTAAAAGTTTATTTGCCTTATTTGAATAATTTCTATAGTTTTGCTTTTAAGAAATTAATAATTTATATGAAAAGAACCAAATACTATGTAACACCTGTCTTATTATTATTTTGCATTAACTTGTATGGACAGTATTTCAAGAAACTGGATATGAAAGATGGACTTTCAAATCTTTCGGTTCTGGCCATCTACCAGGATACTTTGGGGCGTATGTGGTTTGGGACAAATGAGGGGGTTAATATCTATGATGGCGAACGGCTCTCTACATATAAATCTTATGAAATCATAGATAATCAACTTCGGAAGAAGAAGTTCATTAATGGAGTAGTCGATCAAATCGTAGGTGACTTTTACGGGGATGTTTTTCTGAAGACGGATGGAGCGCTAATTAAATATGATATTAGAAAAGAACGTTTTAAAGAAATATATCCTACAGGCATAAGTTCCATTGCTGTTTTTGATAATGAAGTCTGGTGTGCTGCCGGTGATTCCTTGTTTAGATATAATGCTGAGGCTGACTCCCTGTCTTTTTATCAGAAGTTGAATACTCCAACAATTTGGTGTATGGCTAAAAGTGGGGATAAAACATGGATTGGAACAGCCAAAGGTTTATATGTATTGGAAGGAGAAACCGTAAAGTGCCTGTTACCGGAAATCGAGATTTTTAAATTATTTGTAAGTAGCAGAAATGAATTGTGGATTGCTTCCCGCATGAGAGGCTTATATAAGATAGGGCGTGATGGAATTCTGAAAAAAGAAATATCTGCTTCCGATCGTGTAGTAAGTGAACAGATACGTAGTTTTGTGGAGGATGACCAAAATAATGTCTGGTTCGGTACTTTTGATGGATTGCAAATGTATAGACCCAGTACGGATACTTATTGTGTATATCGTCCGAATTTTCATCCGGGTTCGTTATCACATGAATCTGTATTTTCTCTTTATAAGGACAGGCAAGGTACTATCTGGGTTGGCACTTATTATGGAGGTGTGAATTATTTCAATCTGAAAAAGGATTTATTTAAGTATTACGTCTATGCCGAGGCAAACAATAATTGTTTGAATTATCCGATTATAGGGCAAATAATAGAAGATAAGAGGCGTGACCTTTGGATATGTACGGATGGAGGAGGTGTAAATCGGTTCAACCGGAAAACGAATACTTTTACCTATTATACTACTGAGAGTGGTAAGAATTCAATTTTGCATGATAATGTGAAGACTATTACTTATGATGAAAGCCGTGACCAAATATATATAGGTACATATACGGGAGGACTTAGCCTCTATGATAGAGCAACTAATCTTTTTCATAATTATTTGGATGACTATAAACGTACCGGAAAAGGTCCTGACCATATTATTTATTATTCTCTATTTAAAGATGGCTGGTTGTATGTGACAGCCCGAAATGGCTTCTGGCGTATGCATCCGGATAAAGGGGAATTCCACTTAATCAGCAATAAAGATATTTTTCAGACATTTGAAATTGATTCCCGGGGATATGTTTGGCTGGCTGCCGATTTGGACCTGTATAAATTATCATTAAGTGATTGGGGCAAGATCGAATCTGTGCACTTTGACACATTAGAAAACCGTAAGGTACGGATTACTAAGATAATGGAAGCTAAGGATGGAACTGTTTACGTTTCGACCATAGGTAATGGAGTGTTTTCATATAACTATGATACAGGGAAGTGGGAACATTACACAGCTGAACAAAATAGTTTGTTAAGTAATTTCTGTTATAATCTGGCCGAATCTCCTCTAAATAATATACTGATAACTAATGATAAAGGAATCTCTATTTATTCACCTTTTAGCCATTCGATGTATTCGGTTGAGTTGGGAGCTATAAAAGGTATGATTTCTGCAGTTGCAGATGGAGGTGGAATTTGTGTAGCGGATGATGACATGGTTTATATCGGTGGGGTAGATGGTGTGATCTCGTTTCGTGAGAAAGATTTATATATAAATGATGAGAGTGACACTTCTGAACTTTATTTTGTGAGTCTTTTTGTCAATAATGTCAAGGTGTGTCCGGGAGATACCCAACATGTATTGGAGGAATCATTGCCATTTATACAGTATATCGATTTATCGTCTTGGCAGAATAATCTGATGGTGGACTTTTCCAGCTCCGACTATATCGAATTAGAAAAAAGTATCTGGTATCAGTATAAATTAGAAGGTTTTGATAAAGATTGGATATCAACAAACCAATTACGACTGATTTATACGAATCTTGCTCCGGGGAATTACGTATTAAAAGTACGTGAGGCAAAAAACAGATTGGGTGAGGATATGGGAGAGGAAATAGCACTTAACATTGTGATACATTATCCCTGGTATCGTAGTTTTTGGGCCTATCTGGTGTATTTTCTGATAGTAGCAGGAATTATATATGTTTTCCTAAGGGTACGAAATGCCCGTAAGGCACTGGCTCTTTCATTAGCCAAAGAAAAGGATGAAAAGGAACGAATAGAAGAAGTGAATAAAATGAAACTTCGTTTCTTTACTAATATATCCCATGAATTCCGTACTCCGTTAACTTTGATCGTTGGGCAGATAGAGATGTTGTTGCAATCAGAAAAGCTTTCACTTTCTGTTTATCGCAGATTACATAGTATTCATAAGAATGCAATGAATTTACGTTTTTTGATTACAGAACTATTGGATTTCAGAAAACAGGAGCAGGGATTCATGAAATTGAAGGTAGAGTGTGTTGATATAGTGCCATTTCTGGAAGATGTTTACCGTTCATTTTGGGAACTTGCCCGGAAAAGAAATATAGTATATACGTTTGAACATCCCAATGAGAAGATGGAAGTCTGGTTTGATCCTGTGCAGATGCAGAAAGCAGTGTTTAATCTGTTATCGAATGCTTTTAAATATACATCTGATGGGAAAAGTGTTAAGGTATCAGTCAGGAAGCAGCAGCAGATAATGGAAATAACTGTATCAGATACCGGATGTGGAATTCCCCAGGATGATTTATCCAGAATTTTTGAACGTTTTTATCAAGGGAATGAAAAGCAACAGAGGGGGATTGCTGGAAGTGGCATCGGGCTGGCTCTTACTAAAGGAATAATTGAGGCTCACAGAGGTGATATTGCCGTAGAAAGTGTACTGGAAGAAGGAAGTAGCTTTAAAATACAACTGCTTCTGGGCAACAACCATTTTACTAAGGAAGAGTTGGAACATGAGAAAGTAACGGTACCTGCATTGGATTGGGAAGCTATTGTCTACGATGAGGTGGAACCATTACCGGAAGAAGAGTCTGAAGAGAGTGAGATGGATGCAGGGCAGGAGAAAGAAGAATCCGGAAAACCTCGTGTATTGTTGGTAGAAGATGATGAAGGAGTATTGGATATGTTGGAAGGTATTTTTTCATCAAGCTATATTGTATATAAAGCGTCAAACGGACAAATGGGTTTTGAACTGGCTCAACAGTTGCAGCCGGATCTGGTAGTGAGTGACGTTATGATGCCGGTGATGTCTGGTAAGGAAATGTGCTATAAAATTAAGAATTCTCTGGAATTGGCCTATATCCCTGTTGTATTGCTTACAGCACAATCTTCAATAGATTATACGATAGAAGGATATATGTTTGGAGCAGATGATTATATCACAAAACCCTTTAATGTGAAATTACTCTTGGCACGTTGCAATAATCTGCTAAGAAACAGACGATTGCTGCTGAAGAAACTGACTAGGACAGAAGCTATGATCCCCCAGGAGGCAGGTGGCTTTACGGCTGCAGATCAGAAACTGCTGGATACGGCATCAGAAGTAATAAAACGTAATTTTGACAATCCGGACTTTGATATGAATATGTTGGCTTCCGAATTGAATATGGGGCGGAGCAAAATGTTCCTTCGCCTGAAAGAAGTTATGGGGTTAACTCCGAATGAGTTTACAATGAAGCTGAAATTAGAAGAAGCTTTAAGATTGCTGCAGGAAGAACCACAATATAATATTTCAGAAATCTCGTATCGGCTGGGCTTTACTTCTCCACGTTATTTCAGCCGTTGTTTCAAGTCTTTTTATGGAGTTGCTCCTTTGTCTTATAGAAAAGATTCTCCCCGGGAGGATTCTCAAGCAGAAGAGGATATTCAGGAATAAAACTTCTCCGACAAAGAGTGTTGTTAGTTTTGTCCGAAATGGGGCACAAATTGTCTGCAAGACAATTTGTGCCCCTCTATATGACCCAATGGTCAGGTACTTGTCTTGTAGATTTCATTCATTTGCACTGTTTTAGTAAGTGTATATGCGATACTAAAATATTGACCATGGTTATTCCTTATTTAATAATGTTATGTAAAATCACTTTTTTATGAAAAACAAATTGTGGATTTTTATTTTTGCTTTCTTGGTCATATGTCCCGGCAAGAGCTTAGGAGACGAAAAACGTTCCGAAGCTGTGGCTGTAACACAACAAGACAAGGAAAGAGTAGTAACGGGAGAGGTCTTTGATGACCAAGGCCCGATTATTGGTGCTACTGTCAGGGTGAAAGGTACCCAGAATGGTAAGATTACGGATTTAGATGGTAAGTTTACCTTAAGTGTTCCGATTGGTGCTACCATTGTGGTGTCCTTTGTGGGGTACGAAGACAAGGAAATTGTCTATAAAGGTGAGAGCAAGCTGAAGATTTCAATGGCTGAAAGTGCTACGCTGTTAGAGGAAGTACAGGTTATTGCCTATGGTACTACGAAGAAAGTAACTGTTACCGGTGCTTTATCTTCAGTGAAATCAGATGAAATTATGAAATCTCCGGTAGGAAGTATTGCCAATGCATTGAGTGGTAAGGTTCCCGGATTATCCAGTGTACAGAGTAGCGGTCAGCCGGGAGCTGATGATGCAACGCTGTATGTGCGTGGTGTAGGTTCCTTGTCTACCGGTTTGTCCGCTCCATTATGTCTGGTTGATGGAGTGGAACGTTCGTTCACCCAATTAGACCCCAATGAAGTGGAAGATATTACCGTATTGAAAGATGCTTCTGCTACAGCTGTATTTGGTGTGCGTGGTGCCAATGGTGTTATCCTGGTGACAACGAAGCGCGGACAATCCGGTAAAGCTAAAATAACTTTCTCCACCAGTGCTGGTCTTCAGATGCCTACCAATATTCCGGAGTTTGCTAACAGTTACGACTATGCTATGACATATAATGCTGCCCAACTGCGTGATGGTGTTGCTGAAGACAAACTGATGTTTACAGATGCAATGCTGGAAGGTTTCCGTACACATAGTAACCCAATTCTTTATGCCGATACGGACTGGACGGATTTACTGATTAAAAATTCCGCACTGCAGACACAACATAATATGACAATTTCAGGTGGTTCCGACCGGGTACGTTATTTTGCTTCCTTAGGTGTATTTACCCAAAAGGGACTTTTTGAGACTTTCCATGAAAATGATCGTGGCTTTAGCTATAACCGCTATAACTATCGTATCAATATGGATATAGATGTGACGAAAACTACCTCTATGAAGATCAATCTGGGAGGGCGTCTTACTGACAAGACGGAGCCTAACTATAACAACGGTACTTATACTGATATCTCTTATTTGTATGACAACATTTACAGTGCTGTACCTTTTTCAGGAGCTGGAATTGTGGATGGTAAATGGATTTCCGTCAATAAATCGGTATTTGGCAATTTCGGTGTTATTAATGATGGACTGAATACATATTACGGTAAAGGGTACACCACTACAGGCGGAAATGTGATTAACTTCGACTTTTCTCTGGAACAGAAACTTGATGTTCTCACAAAAGGCTTAAAAGCACATATTAAAGGAGCTTATAATAGTGGTGTGACTGATAAACGACGCCGTGAAGGAAAAGCCGACCAATATGAGGCCTACCTTACAGAAAGTGGCGAGACTTTGATAAGAAAGATACAGGAAGCACAGACTATGGGTTGGACACAGGAGGCTGGACAGTCCCGTGACTGGTATCTTGAAGCAGCTTTGAATTTCCAAAGAGATTTTGGATTACATCATGTCTCTGCTCTGGCTATGTACAATCAGACAATGAAATATTATCCCAGCAAAAATACAGGTATTCCCCGTAGTTATGTAGGCTTTGTGGGACGTGCCACTTATGATTACAAAACTCGTTATCTATTAGACCTTAGTATTGGTTATAATGGTTCGGAGAACTTTGCAGAAGGGAAGCGTTTCGGTACATTCCCTGCCGGTTCAGTCGGTTGGATTATCTCTGAAGAGAAGTTTATGGAGCCACTGAAACCTTATGTCAGTTACTTGAAACTACGTGCATCTTATGGCATTGTAGGTAATGATATCGTTTCTGATGGATCACGTTTCCTTTATTTGCCCGATAGTTATATCATCAGTACAGCGGGAGGTAATAATACTACAGGTATTTATAGTTTCGGTTCTACTACCAATAATTTTCTTCCGGGTGCCAAAGAGTCAAAGGTTGGAAACCCTGATGTAACTTGGGAGACTGCTGCAAAACAGAATTATGGTGTTGATTTGCATTTCTTCGATAGCCATCTGAAAACTTCTCTGGATTACTTCATCGAGCATCGTAAAGACATTTTGATTTCCCGCCAGGTAAACCCTGGTTATCTGGCAATTTCTCTACCTATTGTAAATATGGGTAAAGTGGATAATAAAGGTTTTGAGGTAACTGCGCGTTGGGAAGATGCAATCAGGGATTTTAGTTATTACATCGGTACCAGTTGGTCCTATGCCAAGAATAAAGTTATTTTCAAAGATGAAATTCCCCAGCCTTATGAATGGATGTGTGAAACCGGACGCCCGGTTGGTCAACAATTCGGCTATGTAAATGACGGCTTCTTTACGGAAGAGGATGCTGCTAATTATGAATCTTTGAAAGGAAAAGAAAATGGCATTCCCGATCATGGTTCCGGTTTCTCACCCATAGCCGGAGATGTGAAGTATAAAGACCTGAACAAGGACGGTAAGATTGATGCAAATGATATATCGGCTATTGGTTATCCTACCTATCCACTTCTAAATGGCAATATGCAGTTGGGCTTTTCTTGGAAAGGCTTTGACCTGAGTATGACGTGGGCAGGTGCATTCCAGACTTCCCGTCTTGTAAGTCGTATCTATCGTACTCCATTTGGAGAAACGGGTACAAATTCACTTCTTCAATATATGATTGATGATGCCTGGACAGCTGAAAAAGGGAATAGTGCAAAAGCTCCTGCCATTTCTTTGAGTGGTAGTAAAACCAATAACTATAAAGACTCGGATTTATGGTTGCGTGATGCTTCATATATTCGTCTGAAGAACATTGAGGTAGGTTATTCTTTCCCCAAAGCTATGTTACAGAAATTCCGTATCAGTTCTTTGCGTCTGTCTCTCTCCGGATATAATCTGTTGACATTTAGTGATCTGGACTTCTGTGACCCTGAATCTAATCCGGATGGACGCGCCTATCCGTTGATTAAAGTCGTGAATTTTGGTTTAAAAATAGGATTTTAATAAACAGTTATTATGAAAAATATAAGAAAGCATTTTCACGTTATATTATTGGCCTTAGGTCTATTTGTGACAATGGCGTGTGAGGATTTGGCTTTCGGGGATAAATTCCTGCAGAAGCCGCCCAGTACGGATGTTACGATTGACACCGTATTTTCTACGGCAGAGTATGCCCGTCGCGTATTGTCGTATAGCTATCAATATTTGCCTTATGGTTTGGAAACCAGTGGCTATTATACTACCATGTGGTTGGGAACTATTGAAGGACTCACCGATTTGAATTGCGATAATGTAGGATACTCCGGTGTTCAACGTGTTTATTATTCAGGTAGTTATAATTCCTCTGTCGAGAATACTCCCAGAGCAACTTACATGACTACTAAGATTCGTTTTAATGAAAGCGAGACTCACATGTGGTCGGCAATTCGCCATGCATGGATACTTTATAATAATGTAGACCGTGTGCCTGATATGACCCAAACTGAGAAAGAGCGTCTGAAAGCAGAAGCCAAAATGCTTGTTGCTATCTATTATGCACACATGTTGCGTCATTATGGTGGACTCCCCATAGTAGATAGGGTGATTGCAGCTGATGACGAAATGCCTAAACGTGCAACCCTGCAGGAAACTGTTGATTTTATCATAGGACTTCTGAATGATGTCATAGCTTGTCAGGACTTTCCATGGAGAATTCTGGATGAAGATCTGCCACAGTGC
>OGNM01000549.1_pt1 | contig 22244 bp, 20 predicted proteins | sample 1573441 | NCBI WGS metagenome assembly OGNM01 (sample SAMEA2581915, study PRJEB24529) | metagenome | biome: Human gut stool | place: China | collected 2011
CCGCTATCAGCTCCTTGTCGTCGTAGAGATCCAAAGTCTGGCAATATCTTTTCATATTATAATATATTTCAGAGTTTTACGAAAATAAATTCACACACTCTTGCCGTGTTTCATACACAGCGAATATAGTAAAAAAACGAGAAAGACAAGCACGCTTTATCGCTTCTCTTCCAGAAAAGAAAGAGAACATAGCATTCAAACAAAAATAATCCCTTATTTTTGCCGAAGTAATTACAAGAAAAAATAAAATGAAACCTTCCCTTTTCGAACGTGTCTTTCTCAGTATACTTTCCTTCTGTCAGAAAGTCTTCTATAAACTCATGGGCATCAGATGATAGCCCAATTGTTTTGTATTTCTATAAAAATAGGCTTTTACAGTTAATCTTTTGTATTAAAAAGATGGTCATGTTTTCCGTTCTCTATATCTACGATAATTTGTTGAATACATATTATCAGTTCAGGTAAATATTTTTTTATTATACCTAAAATCTGTGCAGGATCCACATTTCCATATTCATGAGAAATAATGTTTCTGCACCCGAAAACTCCTCTCCAGTACACTTGTGGGTAGTGAATAAATAAAGAAGATGAAGTACGGTCATCTATTTTTTTTGCAGTTTCTCCTACAACCTGTATAAGCATACAAGCTGCATCAAATTTTTCCATTCTTTCTGGTGAGATGAGAAAATCTTGAACACAAGTAATAGACTGATTCCGTGTAATAATAAGATTTGCTTTTTCCTGAATCAGTTCTAACAAATCAATTAATATTTCCTTAGATATAGATCGCATCTTTCAAAATATTCTTCTTTAATGAAGGCCTGAGCGATTCTCGAAAATTTATTAAATCAATGGGATGATGAAGAAGATGTTCTAATTCTTCTTTAATTTGTTCCATTACAAAAAAGTCCGGCTCCTGTAAACTAATAAATACATCCACATCACTATTTTCATCTTGCTGTCCACGTGCGCATGAACCGAATATGCCCATAAATCTAATTTGGTACTTCAATGCAGATTTTGTCTTGAAGTCCCTTAACAGATTGATGATGTGTGCCGTACTAAGCATAATACCTTTAATTTATAGATATATACAAAGAAATACAAAAACTTTCATTCGTCCAAACAATTTACCGATTTTCATATTTAGGAAGTATTATATTCTTCTAATATGCAAACCTTCCCTTTTCGAACGTGTCTTTCTCAGTATACTTTCCTTCTGTCAGAAAGTCTTCTATAAACTCATGGGCATCAGATAGCCCCCTTTTTCATCAGTTTGGCTGAAATAAACTGCGGAATCTTCGACAAGATTTTCATCCCCAGTGTCAGATACGGCGAGAAACCATGACTCCGGTACATCCTCAAGTCCTCCGCCCATTTCTGCTTCATCTTTTCCGGGTCTGTAGATAGTCCCCCCATTCTCATTCTCACGATATATTCATCCAGATACGCCACCTTCAGGTTACCCTCATACAGATAGCGCACTAAGAAATCCGAGTCCGCTGCAATCTTGAAACTCTCGTCATACAATCCCAGTCGCTCTATACACTCCCTTCGGATATACACCGTAGGATGCAGCGGCAGCCATCCCCGTTTCATTTTCCCTTTGCTGTACGAACCGCTAATCCAGTTGCGCACCACCTTCTGTGTATCCTTGGCATCCACAAACAGTCCGTTGCCATACACCAAGTCCGCACCCGTTTCCTCAAACTTCCGTACAATATGCGCAATCGTTTCCTTCGAAAACAGGAAATCATCCGAGTGAATCAGTCCGATGATATCCCCCGTAGCCCTTTTCAGGCCCTTGTTTATACCCTCATACATACCGCGGTCGCGTTCCGATACCATTTGCGCAATCCCCTCTTTATAGCGTTGAATCATCGCCCACGAGTTGTCTTTCGACGCCCCGTCTATCACGATGTATTCTATGTCGGGATACGTTTGCGAGAGTACACTCTCTATGGCATCTCCTATGGTTGCTTCGCGGTTGAAGCAAGAGGTGATGATAGATACTTTCATATTCAGTGTAAGTTAAAAATGATTTTAAAGTAATTGTGCATAGATATATACAAGCTATGTAGTAATAATATAATCTTATTTAAGATTTCCTATAAATAGAATTCTTGTAATTCGAAAATAATTAAAAAGTTTATGTAGCAAGATTCCTATAAAAATGGCGCATATAATGCGTAAATTAGTATCCCAATGAAATAATTCTTTTGTAGCATATAAAATTGCTGCATGGGAAAAATAAATAGTCATAGAACATAATCCTATATAAGATAATAGTTGTGATATGACTGGTGTCTGTGATAAAATAATGGATATCCTATAGAAAAAGTATGTAAATATGACAGGCACTATTAAATCTAATAAAAAATGATTATATATCATGCTTAGCATATTTAATTTATAGTTCATTCCATAATATTCATTGAAAAAAATGAATATTATAGGTAATATTAGTAAGCAGGTATACCATTTTGATGATTTTATATTTTGGGCAATATTTCCTAAATAGATATAAACTATTGCACCTAATGCAGTATCAATACCCCATGGTAAAGGTATTGGTAATAGTTTCATTATATTTAAATGTAGAATTATCCAAATTCCTAATAAGATAATTATTCTGTTTTTTTCTTGTTTCCATTGTTTAATATATCCAATAAATAAGATTGCTATAAATAAAGAGTTTATAAACCAAAATGGATAAGAATAAACAGTGATATTATTGGCACCTGCATATACTACTCTTATTATATTTTTGAGAATAGGTTCAGGGCTGAATAGAATGTAAAATAAGATAGAATAAGAAAAATAGGGAAATATATATTTCCCTATTTTTCTTATAATGCTACTATCTTTTTTTTGAATTGCGCTAATTAATTCTTTTGGGGTCAGCCATTTTTTAGTCAAATATCCACTAACCATAAAAAAGGCTGGCATGTGGAACCAAAAAATATCGAAATATGGTATTTTAAGATTTGTATGTCCTATAACTACAAAAATGATAAGTATACCTTTTAAAATATCAAATTCAACTTTTCGTACCATGGTGTTTTATATTCAGAGATATTTTTCTTTGAGATAGCTTTTGATGGCCTCTTCGTTGAAATTGAATTTTTTCTTTATTTCGAAAATTTTGGCATCTACCAGCATTCTATACCAGAAACCTTGTAAGATGTGCCAAACAAAACCCTCTTTTCCATCCAGAAATCCACCCTTTAAAATATACCGTAAGAAGAAATTAATGAATGGACGCAAGAATAGCGGAGCCTTAATATATTTTATTTTCAGCCATCGTTTCCGTTGTTCTTCCGTACCCCAGAATTTAGGAATTACTTCTTCCGCTTTGGCGTCCATACCATATTCCATCATCAGCATATCCACCATTTCACGTGTAGCATATCCATTGTGCTTTTCAGTCCACCAGGTCAAGTCATTCAGATTGGCATCTACCTGATTACCCTTCTCCACGGTAATAGTTGTTCCATCAAAAATACGGATATGTTCATCCATCCACCGGTTCTCACAATCCCCGTGCCCTTTACGGAATACCTTTAAGTGATACGAAGGATACCATCCACCGTGCAGCAAAGGTTTTCCCATAAAGTCGATACGCTTTCTTACATAAATACCGTTTACATTGGTATCACAACTCTGTATGGCAGTCTTTACCGCTTCTCCGATATTTCCTTCCAAAAATTCATCCGCATCAATACGCCAGATCCATTCCGATTGGATAGGACATTGATATACACCATAATTAAACTGAGTTGCATAGTTTTTCCACGGATTTTTGTAGACTTTAGCTCCTAATTCCTCTGCAATTTCACAAGTCTTGTCATCGCTGAACGAATCAATTACAAAAACTTCATCACATATTCCTTTTAAAGAATTGATGCAACGTGTAATGTGTTTTTCCTCATTCTTTGTGAGGATGATAGCTGCTATACTCATTTTAAAATTCTTTTTTTGATGAATTTGGCTGGATTACCAGCATAAATACTCCAAGGTTCTGTATCTTTGGTTAGAACTGATCCTGCCCCAATAACACTTCCTTCTGTTATGTGGATTCCAGGTAGTATCAATGCTTTTGCTCCGATAAAAACATTATCTTCTATTTGCATTTCCCCTACCATTAAAGGCAGTTTTTCATCTGTTAGATCGTGAGTTCCATTGCATAAATAACTATATTGTGCAATGGTAACATTTTTTCCTATAATTACAGGTCCTAAATTATAAACTTCGGAACGACTTCCTAATCCTGATTTGTGGCCAATTGTTAAAAGCCAAGGTGCATAAATTCTACATGTAGGAGCAATATATGGAGAACCTTTAATCTTGCATCCAAATATTTTTAATAGAAAGACATGCCATCTAAAAAAAGGTTTAGGTAGCCATCTTACAAACAGAGTCCATACTACTTCCCATACCCGAATCATTATTGCCTCTTGTAGACTCCATGGACTGGAGTAGGCGTCTTTTTGATTTTTGTTTTTAAGATATAGATTACCCATTTACTAATTCTAAAAATTTTTTATAATATTCGTTTGCGATATTTTCTGTACTGAATAATTTTGCTTTCTCGCTTCCTTGATGAGAAAGTTTCTGATATAGTTCATCCGATTGTATGAGTTTCAGTATTTGTTCAGAAAGCAGTTGAATTGCATTAGGACTTTTATGATTAAAGATAAGCCCGGTTTTACCATTTTCTACAAAATCTTTGAAGCAATCTAAGTCAGATACAATTGTTGGTAATCCTAATCCCATAGCTTCTAAAGGGGCTACACCAAATGTTTCACCTTTTTCTGCAACAGACGGGTAGCAGAATATGTCTCCTTTATTAATTTCATTGGCTAATTCAATAGGCTTATATATAGGATCTATCCACTTTATGGTAAAATTCTTGGCTAAAGAGTTTAGATAATTTACATATTCTTCACCGCTACCTCCTTTGGCAATATCCCTTGCTCCAATAAGCGATAACCCGATTTTGTATCCTTGACTATTTAGTAGATTTATAGCAGAGGTTAAGATATCCAATCCTTTTTCTTTATGAATTCTTCCTGAATATACAATAGTTGGAGTTTTAGAACATTTTTTATTATCCTTACGATTGAATATATTAATATCTATAGGATTACTGATTATGCAAAGTTTTTTTTGTAATGAAGGATTTTGTTTTATTGCTGCGTTGTAGACGGCTGTAGATACACAAGCTAAGCAATCTGTAAAGTAATATAAAATCAGCTGATTTTTAGGAAATCTTGCAACGTTGTATAAAGAGTGATGTAGTTTTTTTTTAAACAGTGGATATAATATAGGACTCCAAATAGAATTAAGTACAACAATATCAGAAGTTGGAGTTGATCTTAAGGCTCGATATGAATATATAAAATCAAGAACTAAATCTTGGATAAAAGATTTAGTTCTCTCATATCCTTTTATATAAATAAATGATTTCTCTTTTGTAGAGATTGGTTTAGGAGGTGTTTTAGAAATGAAAGTAACTTCATTACTTTTACTTAATTCCAATCCGATATTGTACCATAGTTTTTCAACCGCTCCAATAGAGAAAGGAGGAAGGCACATAAAAGGGCCGGTAATAATACTTATTTTCATTATATTATTTTATTTTGAAATCAATACATGATATAAACTTTGAATTTGTTTTGCTACTATAGTGGTTGAGTATTTCTCTTCAATCAATTTTCTACCTCTTTTTCCCATAGATTCCAATTCTTCCTCTGAGGTTTGCAAAAACTGACGTAAAGCCTGTGTGGTAGCTTCTGTTCCTACTTCGGTATACCATCCGCAATGAAGCGTATTCAGTTCTTCCCATGGTGTTCCATTGGTTGTAATAACAGGAGTACCAGACGCCAGCGCTTCTGCTACGGCAATTCCAAAGTTTTCCGAATAAGTAGGCAGTACAAATACATCAGCTTCTCTGAACAGTTTCCATTTCTTTTCTCCATATACACCTCCACAGAAATCAACCATAGATTCAATACCAAGTTGTTTGGCTTGTTCTTTCAGTTGGTTGATATATTGTTCATCTCCTTCACCGGCAATGTGGATTGTATAATCTGCTAATTCTTTTTTCAGTTCAGCTACAGCTTCGAGCAAGAAGTTAATTCCTTTTTTTACATGGATACGGGATAAAAACAGGATTTGTTTTTTGTGTGTCCATTCTTTTTTTATTTCGATGTTTTCTGCATCAATTCCATTGGCTATAATTTCGATTCGATTATTATAGCCTAATTTTAAAAGATTTTCCTTTTCACTTTCTGCAGTAGCATGAAGATAATCGGCTTTTACAATCGCCTTTTTCTGATAGAGTAAGAGAGCAGGGAATTTTCGTGTCCAATAATGACGTGCCATAATCCATGGCTCCAACATACCATGCGGACTAAGCACTACCTTATAGCCTGCTTTTTGTGCCCATAGTTGAGCCCAGGCGCATTGTGGCATCCAGCAGCAGTTTACATGTACTACATCAGGCTTGATTTCTTGTAACAGCTTGTTCCATGCACTTTTCATAGCTGATCTTTGCTTCCATCCACAAGGTATGAATTTTACTTGTGCATTTTCCATTTCTACCGGATTCTCAGATGGTGCTGTGGCAATATATAGTTTGCATAGTTTTCCTAATTCCTTTGCGAGCAGTTGCATATAAGAAGTGGTACCACCTGCTGTACGGTCGATACTGGGGATGAAGTGAATAATTTTCATCATAATATTCTTTAATAAACAAATCCAGATTGTCTGGTAAAATATTTTTCTGTTTTTTCTATGGTTTTTATTGGCTTTGCTGGGACGCCAGCATATAAAGTCCAAGATTCTGAATAGTTTTTATTAAGTACGGCTCCAGCTGCTAATGTAGAATGATTAGGTAATTTACTACCGCCTAATAAAATACATCTTGTGCTGATAAAGCAATAATCTTCTATTATAATAGGAAGGCTATTTTGTCTGTTTTCTTTTAGATCAATAGAGTGTGTTAGCATCTGTGTATAATATCCAGCTATAGTAACGAAATCACCAATGATAATAGAATTAGTACAATCTATATGATGGTTTTTTGTAATAGCAGATTCATTTCCTATAATAAGTTCACTTTTTCTTTCTAATTGATGCGAAAAGTGTTTTGATGTAGTTTTTGTTGAAAATCCTGTAATCCAATTTTTACGTCCAATAGTAGAATTCTTTCCAATAATGATTTTATCTAAATGAATAGCTATATTTAAGTGGCCTATATGGGCACCTTCTTGCATTTCTAAATATTGAGGATAAATGTAAGATAGTCCTATTTTGGCAGTTGGATGGATTTTGTAGTGAAAGCATTTTTGGAGAATGATTCTTTTTATTTTCCATGGGAGGATAACTACAAATAATTTAATAAGTGTTTTCATTATAATTTTTTGTATAAATTAAAATATTGATCTTGAATATTTTTAATAGAGTATTTTTGGACATTTAGAAATCCTTTCTGTATAATACTCTCTCTTTGTATAGGATTTTGTATGACAGATAGGTATGCATTATGGATAGAATTTTCATCCAAAGGATTCACTAATATGCTTCCCTCTCCAGCAATTTCTTTCATAGGAGAGATATTAGAGGTTATAACAATTCTTCCGCTTGCCTGTCCTTCAATAATGGGCATACCAAATCCTTCATATAGTGATGGGAAGTTAATAATATCTGCCTGTTGATATTCTTGAACAATTTGCTCATGAGTTAAATTCCAACTATTGGAATATTCTATTTTGTACTCTCTTAAAAGTTTTATGATATTATCATTTATTGTTCCAATGATTCTAAGATGACATGGAATACCTTTTAATGCTTGAATTGTACGGGTTAAGTTTTTTCTTTCTAATGTACCGATATGTAATATTCGTGGCTTGGTGGCATTGAATTCTTTGGGAACATAGGTAAAAGAAGCATCAACAGGATTGGGGATAACAGATATTTTTTCTGATGGTAAGTGTATTTCATTTAAAACTTGTTTTTTAGCAAAGTCAGAAATGAAAGTTATATATGCAGCTCTTTTTAATGAATGAATATATAATATTTTCCATATTTTTTTCTTGATTCCTTTTAAATATGAATAATACATGATATCATGTACTGTAACAATTGTTTTTTTAGGATTCAAAAAATAAACTAAATAATGGACTTCACCTGTTATATGGTTGATGTAATTTTTTCTCTGTTGCTTTTTTGCATACAAACCATTTTTTATGATGTCTTTTATTTGAGCATAAGGAGAAGGTAAATAAGTTTCTATTATGATATTATTTTTTTTTATTTCATTGACGATGGTTTGGAATACTGCTCGAATAGAAAATCCAGCTTGTGAGTTTCTATAATAATAATTTATATTCATATATTGATATAATTGTAATAATATAATTTTGGAGGTAAAGAAAAATAATAAATAAGTTTACAACTTGAAAATTGTATCAGTCTGTGAAGATGTCGGTGTCATTTATTGTGAGAATTTATCTTTTTAATAGGAATACCTAAAATTAAAAATGCAAGTATAGAACTTTTTCGAATAAATTGAGCAATATATATGCATGATATAATTATAGGTATGCTGATAGCTAAACTGAAAATGAAAAGTATAATTAAATTGTTATTATTTATTGTCATTTCATTTATAGGATTATTGTATGTTAGCCATTTCCCAATCATCGGTAATGAAGGAAGTAAGAACCAGTGAAATAGATATATTTCAATAGAATATATTCCTATTTCTTTTATTTTTTGATATAAAACATGATTAGATGTGTTGGAGCAAAGTTGAAAGAGAATAGCTATTGCAAAGAATCCTGCTATATTAAAATTAATAAATGATAATATATTTTTTCCTGATAATGTAAGAATTAGAGTATAGAGAATAATTGACAATGTGAATATAATTTTATTACTAAGAATAAAATCATACCAATTTTTTTTATGAGACAGAATTACTCCAAAGATAAAATAAGGAAACATTCTTATGTAATTTAAGTAATATGGTATTGATGGGGAATAACTCATATATATAAGGACACTTATTATCCATATTGCTGCTAATGAACTTATTATAATATAGGTGTTGTTTGATATTTTTTTTATAAAGTATAATGTTATATAACTAACAATCATACAATAAAATAAGGTTGGTAAAAACCATAGTCCTTGAAATTTATTTATCATTCCGTCTGTCGGGTTATTAAAATTCCAGTATCCATAGAGTGCTCCTACACTAAGAAAAGGTAGTATGACTCTTAGAAATTTTTTATGGATAAAATTTAATAAATCAGAAATCGTAAAATCAGAATGTTTAAAACATAGAAATCCACTAATTGTTATAAATATAGGCATATGAAAACTACCATATAAATTATTGAATAGAGAAGATGTTATGCCCATACTTTTTTCTGCTATGTGCCCCATTACAACTAATATAATAGCGATTCCCTTTAAAAAATCAAAATAATTTATTCGTTCCATAAGTATATGTTAATCTATTTCTCTTTATTGAGAATTATAAATTAGCGTATATTTATATACGCTTTATTATTTTTGTAACAAGAGTATAAGTAAGAATAAAGACTAAACAAGATTGAATAAATCCTCTTAAAATAAAGCCTACTTCATCAAGACAGCCATTTGCATTTTTAAACATTAATAAAAAGTCGAAAATACAAATAAGCCCATATACAGAGAATATGACATTGCCTTTATGATAAAAAATATAGCAGTCTAGTAACTTGAATTCTAAAAAGAAAAGAATAAATTGAATAAGAAAATAGAAATAACCAAAAGTTGCTAAACCATCAGCAACGTGACTGGTAACTATGAAACTTGGAGATACTGGAGAATGGGTAGAAGTAGCCAGTAGTAAGTCGCCTCTGGAGAAAATAATATTTTTATCAAGATTTAGATCTAAACTTTTTAATATGGGAGAAGGAAAGTTTTTTATAATTTGCTCTCCCCAGTCATTCAGCATTGTTTCGTTATAAAATCCAATACGATTAGTATGGTAGAGAGTGATATCGGTAATTTTTATATTACAAAATCTGTTAAAGGCAAAATTGTTTAAATATTCTTCAGTCCAACCTTCTTGATAATTTTCAATTACTGGTATTTGGGCTTGCCGGTTTTCTCTCTCTTCTGCTAATTTCTCTTTATCTAAAAAAGTTTCTAATGTTTTGGAGAATAATTCACTACTACTTAGTTCAGAACGTATACCTCTATTGATTAGCATAGCATCGGAAATATCTGTAAAAACGGGAAATATAAATGTCGCTATAACCACTCCTCCAATAATAACTTTTTTAGAGATTAACTTGTTAACTTGCGGACTTTTTAATATTGCTAATGCATAAAGAAGGATGAGTGTTCCTACTGGTTCCAATAAAGCAGTTCGGCTATTTCCTGAAAAACTTAGTATAATGAGGAAAAAGGCATAAAAAAGAACTTTTTTGTTTTTATGGAAAGGTTGATTGGACGAAGGGTTGTACAGATTGGGAAATAATAGGATAAGAGGTGCATATTGAAAGAAAGTGAAAGCAATAAAAAATTTGCCAATCACATTGCCAATCTCTATACTTCCTGCTGAAACAAATATAAATTTTATACATAATCCGATTCCTCCCAATATCCATAATACACGTGGAGTTGGAGGTGCATAGAAGTGTAATCTTAATAAAAAACGTTGTATGAAATTGTTTTTAATTTTTTTCTTGATTGCGAAATAAAATGCTAATGCTGAAACGAGATAGAGACAGGTTTCTAAAGTAAAAGTTTCTATGGCATTTTCAAATTTATAGGAAATGGGTTTTCCCTCCAAAAAAGTCGCAAATAGAGGTAATATACGATATAGACTCATTGAGAGAAAAGTCAAGAAGCTGAAAGGATGTAATACTATAATTTCTCTTTTTAGGAAAATGCGACTAAATATCAGCCATGAAATAATGGTCATTATGCATCCCATGATATTCCATAGACTGAAATAGAATAACATTTCCAGTATACAGAATAATATAAGAAACCGATCCCCCCATGTTCTTGTTTTTTTAAAAAAAACATCTTTCATTGTCTTTCTTTTAGAATGTTGTTAATTACATTACGAATGGTATTCTCATTGGAATATCCGGAGGTTTGGCATCTTTTTAGTCCGGCTGTTGCAATCTGTTTTCGTTCTTCTTCATGCGACAAATAGTATTTACACTTTTCTAAGAGCTCTTCATTCGAAGAGAAGAATGAAGCTTCTTTATCTTCTTCAAACATTGCCTGATGTTCTGACGTACGTTCAGCCATCATAAAACCACCACAGGCTGGGATTTCTACTGTGCGCGTAGTTTGAAGATCAAAATTCATTTTTCGTAAAAAACAGAGTGAAATTTTAAATGCCTGAAACGATTTAGAATAATTTTCGGAGTATAGTCCTTTATCTTCAATTATTAAATTGGGATACATTCCTTTGTATTTTAACCATTTTCCTCCTCCCCATACACGCACATTAAGTCCATGTTGTGCCAAGTAGAGAATGCTTTCACCTCGTTCTTTTTCCCAAGCTCCCACAAAACCGATATCCCCTCCAATTTCTTTGTAATCTTCCGATGTCAGTGTACGGGGATAATGGAAAGTCGATTCGTAACTGTTGTTGACAAAACGAATGTCTTTTGCACCCAATTTTCTCATGTCTTCTAAGATGTACGATTTATTGGTAATAATATAATCGTAAAGTGGAATACATTCCAAGTATTGTTGGGATTGATTGTGGCGTAAAGCCATATTATCAGGCGAGTAACTGATTAATAGGGTTTTCGGAGAATTTTTTTTGATGTATTGAAGCGTTTCCGGAAAAATAGTTACTCCCTTATCAATCCATACGATGTCGTAATAAGTTGAATTTATTTTTTCAATGATTTGAGAATTTTCTTTTCTATTTTCGGGAATTCTGATGGGTATGCCATATAAAAATAAATGATAGGCTATTTTATACCATAGACTGGTAAATCCGGAAGTATTTATTACATCTATTTCGTCTGCTATTTTTTCTAAAGCCCAATGTCGGTGGAGGCAGGTATTACTTAAACCATCCATACCTCCTATAGATAATATTTTCATAAGTTATTTTTTTATGATAGAATGGAGGAAATCAGCATAACGTTTACCGTATGCTTCCCATGTTAGGTTTTCTATTGCATGGCCGGCATATGTTTTATCTTTTAAGTTGGGATAATTTTCCATTGCTCGATTCATTGCTTTAATTAAAGCTTCTGGAGTATAATCTTCAATTAAAGTGATGTATTGAGGATCTTCCACCATTTGTTGTAAATCTTCTGCACCGGAATCTTTACTTCCTATTAATGGTAGATTACATGCTATTGCTTGGGCCTGTACCATAGCTAATCCTTCTTCACGGGAAGGAAGTATAGATATTTTAGCTTGATTGTAATAATTAATTAATTGGCTTTGATCTACAGCATCTACATGGGTAAATCTATCTTCTTGTGGAAAATCTAAATCAACGATTCCTCCTACATGGAGAAAGGTGTAATTGGTTTTACGAATGGCTTCAATAATTAAGTCACAACCTTTTCTGTATCCCCATCCTCCTACCATGATAAAGTCATATTTTTTTTCAATCTGAGGTTGAGGGGCAAACATTCTTAAATCGACTCCATATGGATTTTTAAAAAGCTTCTTTTGTGGGAACCCATGAAGCAAAAAACTATTTATTACATGTTGAGAAGCTACGGATATATAGTTTGCTAATTTATAAGCTTTAAGATTTTGTTTGATGTTAAATTCAGGAATGGTGTTAGAACTATTTTTATTGGGATTCAGATTTAAAATTCGTTGTTGTTCTAAAATGTGTTTAGATCCTCTTTCACAAATAAAAATAGCACCTTTCTCTTGAGCTTTTTGGGGAGCAAAAACAAATCCTGTTAATGAAATGACTATATCGCATTTTCTCATGAAAATTCCCATTATATAGTCTTGAAAGATTCTTCTAGTATTTTTAAATAAAGATACTTTTTTTTCTAAGAAAAGAAAAGGTAGCAGATATATAAATAAGCTTTTACAGGCTTTTGAAGAAAGTCCAAATTGTTTGCATCTTTTTGGGGGTACGAAAGAATAGAATTGTACATCAAATCCTTGTTTTTCTAATTCTCTGGCTAAATCGAGCATGTGAAAACGGCCATGCGATAGAATGTTTATTTTTGTTTTCATTACATTATATTTTTAAACCAATATTTAATACTGTCTAAATTATCTTCAAAATCTTCATTGAACGTATAATTATTTTTTTCATTATTCTTGTTAAAATAGGAAATCACTTCATCTTCTATTTTTGTAGAAAAAATACGTTTAAGCCCTGATGTGATAAGTTTTGCAGGCATACCTCCTAACATTTGATTATTTTCTGGGGTGAGTGAGAAATCTTTATTTAATAAAGAACCTGCGCATACAATTGTATAATCTTTGGTTTTAGCTCCTTTATTGATTGTGGTTCTATTGCCAATCCAATTGAAAGCACCTATGTATATGGGACCGTTTCTTCTAGTAGTTGTTCTTGTTTTTTCATTGTAAACAAAATGAAAATTAGAATCTACAATTTGGCTTTCATAAGCACATCTTGTATATTGACCAATATAGATAGAATTGGTACATATGAATTTAATCGCTGAACCAAAAAAAGTATAACAACCCAAGGTGAGAGTTGCATTTTCTGCAATTCTAATTTTGTAATTATTGGAAATGGCGCAAGGGCCTTCGAAAATAAGCTTTCCACCTATACCTATATTAATAAATGCGCTTTTATCTACTCCGTTGAAAAATTCATTATTTCTTCCAAGTTTTATCATTCCGCTATAAATATTAGGATAATGAATTTCAATTTTTCCTTTTAGCCAATAGAATTTAACGGGGCCATATATATAAATAGGTAATTTTATAGCTATATGGAAGGGAAGTAATCTAAAATTAAAATATAATGTTTTGACTAAGTTTAATTGGGGTTGACTTAGTTGATACATGACTTTGTCTATGAAATTTTTCATTGTTGTTTGAATTGTAAATGGTTGTTTTACATGTTTTTAAATCTATCTTTTTATGAATTTTCCTCTTAGGAAAATTGCATCTTCTGTTATATGGCTAAATAAATCTTTTACTTTCATATTTAGTAAATGACAACTATCTGGTAATACATAGAACATCATAATGATATCATATAATATAGCTCCCAATGCTGCTCCCCATAATCCCCAATAAAGAGATAGAATATAACTTGTTCCTACTGAAATACTTGCTGAAATAGTACTCATGATTGCAAAATGATAGGGCTGGTTGGTCATACGATAGGTAACTACAGAAGTCCACCATACGGCGTTAAGTAAAATTCCTATCATAAAAGTCCACCATACATTTGTGGGAACAGGAAGAATGCTTTTGGTCCATAGTTGGTAAATATCTAGACCGAATATCATTAGGAATATTGTTCCTAAAACCCCTATGGTCATACTAAATATAATAGCAATACGGAACAAGCGATGTACGGTTTTCATATTTCCTCTGCCGTATTCATATTGCAAGTCTGGAAATATACTGCCGTTTACTATTGAAAACATCTGGTTTACGGAACGGCATACAGTTCTTACTGTGTTGAAAATGGCCACACTTTCAGGTCCTAATGTTAGACGGACAACAAAAGTTCCACCTTGGAAGTAGATACTTTGCCATATTGGAGTCATGAGATAGCCCATACCTTTGGAAATAATCATTTGTATGTCTGAACGTATGATTCTTCCCCGGTATCCTCGCAAATCAATTTGTTTCCTTCCTACTAAATAGTATACTAAATTGAAAACAATGGATACGCCAAGTTGAGAGGCTGCATAGCCTACGATACCGTATCCAGCCCATAAGATGCTGATACCAGTTAGAATGTTAGCTATTTGTTGGGCAGAACCTAAAAAACTTCCTAAAGCGGCTTTACGAGCACTTCGGAAGTAGCCTTCTACTAATTGAGTGTAAAAAGAAAGTAATCGAGCTGTAATCATAAATGTAACAGCTGTCATGGCTTCCTGGGGAGGAATTAGTGACTTGTTGAAGAGGTTTAGACTGTCTCCCAAAAGCATGAGAATTGCTGTTAGAATAGCCCCCAATAAAATACACCCTGTAATAATAATCCATCCACTTTTATTTAGATTGGCAGCTGTTTGTTTGTCTCCTCTTGCATAGGAGAGTACAAAACTATTGCATACAGCAGAACCGAATCCTAAATCGGAAAATGCCAATACACTGGGAATAATACTGAGCGTAAGCCACTCTCCGTAATAGGCAGCTCCCCATGCAGTAAGAAAGAAAGGGACTAACAGGAGCTGGTCCAATATGCGTACAATTTTTTGTACAAGCATAGCTGTTGCATTGCTCAGTACTCCTTTGGTTACGTTATTACTCATGATTGATTGTTATAATTTAAATCGTAATTTTTCTATTTTAAATAGCATTTTGGGACCATGTAATCCAAATAGTTTGTACAAGATATAAATTAGTTCACAACGGATATCGTGTTTGCAGGGATGTTTCAGTTGACCTCCGCTTCCTCCAATTGCATCGTGAAGCGTGGGAACAGAAATATATGTACCGCTTGTCTTGAAGATATACTCCAATTGTTTGGCTTTGTCGGTATTAAGTAATATCAGTGAAGATCCTCTGCTGTCATCAATTGGAAGTTGGGCTACTTTATTATTCCAGAAATCTCCAATCGTAAAATCTCCCTGTCTCTCTCCTCCGGCAAAAGGACAATGATAACAACTGGGGCGATATCCTTTTCCCCATAAAAAGTAGGTCATATAGTAATCTGTGTTACTATATCCCGTATATATAAAGGTTTGTTTCTCTTCCGTTGAATCTAAAGGCTTTTTCCAACGGAAACGAAATGTTGTAATTCCATTTTTTTTCTTTTTTTTCAATAAGTCTTGTACATAATCTTTGAAATAGGGTTGACTGGGTACTCCATGGCATATTAAATCCATGGTAATCAAGTTTTCGTATGGCTTTCGAAGATATTTATTCAGACCGGCAACCTGGCAAGGACATCCACAGAATAAAACCTGTCTTCCTTTTTGTAATTCTTTTTTTACTTGGCAATATATACGGTTTACATAGCTTTGTACATATTTACTTCCATGTAGAAGTTTTAAATCTTCTATTTTTTCGACTCCAATGTAGTTGATGTTATATGCTTCATCCATGCAGGCACCAAAAACTATTCCATTTTGTGTAAGTACATGGCGAGCAATAACTCCAAATGCTCCTCCGCTGCTTGCTTGAGTCAGATAGGTATTGTTTTGGTCAATAAAAACACGCCCTTCCTTGTATTCAAAGGGAGAAAGCGGGGTATTGATAGGACATGTTTTCGCGCATAATTTACAGTCTGTACATTTTGTTGAATCAATATGAGGGCGTTTAAATCCTTTCCAGTCAGCTTTCATGCTGATAGCATTGTGAGGACATATGCTGGCACATGCTTCGCAGCCTGTGCAATATGCGGGATTACAGATATCTTTACTTTTCATGATTCTTAAATTAGCAGAATTGATTTAAAAATGCTTGACTTTCTTTTAAACGTTGTTGAAAAATAGGTTCTACCTTGTTGTAGTCTATAGGAGCCATATTTTTTTCTGTGATGTTTTGTCCCCATCGTATGTAGCGGTGATTCATTCCATAACAATTCAATTGCTCTGTATAACGCTGGTTGATATTGGCGGCTTTACTGGTGAAATGCTGTTCAAATACATATAAATCCTTATGAAGCATGATGGAGAAAATGGTACAGTGGAAAGAACTGCTGAATATAATGGCTGCATTGGCTATTAGTCCTACAAACTCCCGTGGTCCGGCTGCTGCATAGATTTCTGCATCCTTAGTATTGAAGGAGTATGGATGCATAGCCATTACTACAAGTTTAAGATTACGTTCTTTGGCAAATTGACGTGCTTGTTCTGCTTGAAAATCATTTTTAGGCAGAAAATAACACAGAAGGTAACTGTTGGGAGTAAAACCTTCCGGAAGATGAGCCATTTTTAAATATTCTTCCCGTGGGTAGAGCATACTGGGGTCTAACAGATGTTCTATTTTTTGAGAAAGTAAAGGAGTTAATATGTTTTTTAGTTTAAGTTCACGGGTGGCTATGTAGTTAAAGTCTTTTAAATACCGCTGGAACATTTTTTGTTGGTATTTCATAACATGTCCACTTCCCATGCTGGGGCAGTAAGCAGCTTTTATTTTGCCGGGATGTACATAGTCTAACAAATAACGGCGATTGAGCATACTTGCATTCCAAACTTGATCGCTACCAACAATAAAAGCATCAAATTGATTGTTTAATTTTTCAAAATCTTCGTCAGTAACAACTTTTACGGTTAGTGGCATTTGCTGATACATTTCTTTAAAACGTTTAGTTCTTAAAGTAAGTTCTTTTTGAAAAACAGATTCTATTTGTGCGATTTCTTTTTGTTTCTTTTTTCTTTCTAGTTTTCGTTTAATTAATGCAAGAGGTTGAGAGGTATAATAGTACCATCCTCTAGGAAGAAAATCTTTGTCAATATGATCGTAGTTGACGACTTCGACTTGATGTCCTCTGGATTTTAAATACATGAACAATCCGTATAGTTGGAAAAATGTACCGGCATTGGGGCCGGAGTGCCAGGTGGTAATTGCTATTTTCATTTTTTCAAATATTTACATACCAAGAAAGGATACCACCTATAAGGTGATATCCTCTACTCAATTTTAAAAATATAATAAGTTTATTTTAAGCGATATAAGTAGTATTCCGCATATCGCCTGTTTCTTCGTAGGCGAGATGCATCTGGAAAGCGTTACGGAGGCTGAAAGGGGTATGACACGACTTACCTTCCGAGAGTTTCAGGTAATCCCACAACAGCTGCTTGTAGTCGGGGTGGGCACAGTTCTCGATGATACACTGCGCGCGCTGGCGGGGCGATTTGCCACGAAGGTCGGCTACACCCTGTTCGGTCACTAAGATGCGTACATCGTGTTCCGTACTGTCTACGTGCGATACCTGGGGCACGATGGACGAAATCAGACCGTTCTTTGCCGTAGAAGGAGTGGTGAAGATAGACAGGTAGGCATTGCGCGAGAAATCCGCAGAACCACCGATACCGTTCATAATCTTGCTGCCCGATACGTGCGTACTGTTTACGTTTCCGAAAATGTCAGCCTCCAATGCCGTGTTGATGGCGATGATGCCTAAACGGCGGATCATTTCCGGATGGTTGGTAATCTCCTGCGGACGCAGCAAAAGCCGGTCGCGGAAGAAAGGAAGGTCGTTGTATATCATATCCAGATGGTCTTCACTCAGCGTCAATGAGCTGCCGGTTGCAAAACGGATGCGTCCTTTTAGCATCAGGTCGATGACTGAGTTCTGAATCACTTCTGTAAACATGGTAAAGGCAGGGAGCTGTGTATCGTCGCCCAAGGCACCCAGTACGGCATTGGCAATGTTGCCTACACCCGACTGCAGCGGAAGGAACTCCTGAGGAATACGGCCTTTCTTCCATTCCGAAAGCAGAAACTGTGCCACGTTGTTTCCAATCTGGAGTGTGGTTTCATTCTGCGGAGTGAAAGGAGCGATGTGGTCGCGTTCATTGGTTTCCACAATGGCAACGATCTTTTTCGGGTCGACTTTTACCACCGGACTGCCGGCACGGTCGCTTACCCGGAAAATGGGAATGTCGGTGCGTGCGGGAGGAGCCGAAGGAGTATAAATGTCGTGCATGCCCTGCAGTTTGCCACTGTGCATGCGGTTCAGTTCGATAATCACTTTTTCTGCCTGCTGAATCAGGGTAGGCGAGATACCCACTGAGGTGGTCAGGGTGATTTCGCCGTCGGCTGTTACATCGGAAGCTTCAATCAGTGCCACATTGATCTTGGGGAGGAAGCCGTAGCGTACGTCCTGACCGATGTGGGAGAGGTGTACGTCGTAGTAGGCTACATCGCCGCTGTTGATGGCGTTTCGCATGTCTTTGTTCGACTGGAAGGGGGTACGGAAACTGACGGCTCCGGCTTGTGCCAGGGCGCTGTCGATGGTGTTTCCGGTAGCTCCTCCTGTGATGAGTCCTACCTTGAATTCCTTACCTGCCTCATGTTGGGCCTGTGCGTGGGAAGCCAGGGCAGCGGGCACTGCCTTGGGGGTTCCTACCGATGAAAATCCTCCGATTCCCAAGGTGTCTCCGTGGTGAATCAGAAGGGCTGCTTCCTGAGCAGTGAGTATGGGATAAGTATTTTTATGCATTTTTATTCAATCCGTTTTCAGATTAGTTATAGCTCTGTTTCTGGGGCACAAATATAAGTGGTCTTTTGCATATGGATAAAATTTTATGCATTATTTTTTTGTTATTGTATATATATGTAATATTACTTTCTCTTTTCTTTTTCTCTGATGCCTTCTGCCCAAAGTTCCGTGGCTTCTTTTGCCATCTCTCCCAGTTCTTCGGGAGGGAAATGCATGTAGAGTACACAGAAAAGTTTACATATCCTTACAAGGGGAGGATAATCTTTTTTTTAATTTCAAATACGTCTTTGTACTGATGCCGGCTTCGCTGCACAGGGTAGAGATTGGCAGCTGGCTGGCGTGCCGGAAATATTCCAGCATAATTCCCATCAGGGAGTCCGGTTGTTGGGTACTCATGTCTGTCTCTTTTCTTTTTTGCATTATTTTTTGCGGGGCATTTTCCTTTCATGGAGGGAAAACCCCGTTTTTGGGCTTATTGTATCTTCACGGCCAATTAAGGCTTCCGATTTTCGGGGCTTGAGTGAAAATCTTAAATAAATACTATGAGTCAAAAATTAATTTTCTGTCCGTCGCGTTTTCTTTCATTACGCGACACACATCCACAGGCTTCTTCGTGGGAGGCCATTGTCGATGAAATCAAAGGTCCTTTGCACCGTGATGTTACCCTGCACTATCGGGAAACGCTCTCCAAAATCCGTACACTGGAGGGAGAGGGGGATACCGGTAATGCGGAAAACCTTAAAGGGTATCTGCGCAACATGAAAATGAACCAGCCAGCCTTTGTACCTTCCGTATGTCTGGAGGGAGGACGCTCCGACCGTCATATTACCGGATATTCCGGCTTTATCATGGGCGATATAGACGGACTGGAGGGCGATGCACTGTATCGTGCCATGCATCGGCTGCGGCAGGACAAATATGCGTTTTTGGTGCATTTTACTCTGTCGGGATGCGGTATCCGGGTGATGGTGCGTGTGGATGCTCCGGTGACGAAGCGCAACTTTCTTTCCGTCTGGAAGAAGGTGAATGCCTATTATGCCGACCTGCTGGGAGTACCCATGGACTTGCAGTGCAAGAATGCCACGCGGATGTCGGTCATTTGTCACGACCCGGATGTGTTGTTCCGTCCCGATGCCGAAGCTTTTCCCGTGTCCGACTGTGCAGAGGAATCTGCCGCAGGAGGACGCAGGACGGTGACGGTACGGATGGCGGAACCGGTGGTGCGGCGTCTGGTAGAAGAGGACGGGGCACGCTACGAGGAGCACCGTCACAACGACTACATCTGCCGCTGTCTGTATTGGATGAACCGCTTCGGGGTAAAGAAGCAGGAGGCCGAAAAGTGGGCGTTGCGTGTCTTTGCCGACTATGAGGCGGTGGAACATTCGGTGGTGGCAACCGTGCAGAGCTGTTATGCGCTGACTGCCGAACATGCTACCTGCAAACTGGCGGATTATCGTCCTGTCCGGCAGAACCGGGAACGGAGACTGCTCAACCGTGCCAGTGTGGAGGAAATGGAAAATTACCTCAACGAGCATGTAGAGCTGCGGATGAACACCTTGATTCACCAGCTGGAGTTCCGGTTCAGAAAGCCGGAAAATGCGCCGTGGGAGTGTCTTACCGATAATGTGGAAAACTCACTCTGGTGCAACATGCAGCGCACGGGTATGGAGGTGGATATTTCCCGCTTGCGTACGCTGATATCCAGCGATTATGTGAAAGAGTTTCATCCTTTACAGGAGTATCTCGACAGCCTTCCTGTCTGGGACGGAAAGACGGACTATATCGGCCGTATGGCAGCCATGGTGAAGTGTGCCAATCTTTCGCCAGCCCAGTTCCGCGACTATTTCTGCCGCTGGATGGTGGGTATGCTTGCCGGTGTGTTCAATGACAAGGTGGTGAATCATGTGATTCTGGTCTTCCTGGGCCGTCAGGGCTGTTTCAAAAGTTCCTTTATGGAGAACCTGCTTCCGCCGGTGTTGCGCCGTTATTATGCGACGAAGACCAACAGCCATCGTCTTACCAAGGATGATCTTTTCGGAATGACGGAGAACATCCTGATTAACTTCGAGGAAATTGACTCCATGCAGCGCAAGGAACTCAATCAGCTCAAGGCGATGACCACAACAGCTTTTGTCAACGAGCGTCCGGTGTACGGACGGCACAAGGTGCGACTGCCGCACATTGCTTCGTTCTGTGCTACGGGAAACAACCTCCAGTTTCTTACCGACGATACAGGTACCCGGCGATGGCTGGTAGCCGAAATCGAAGAGATTGAGAATCCCTGGAAAACGCCCATTCCTTACGAAGGGGTGTATGCTCAAGCCAAGGCTTTGCTCGACCAGGGCTATCGCTACTGGTTCGACGAAAAGGAAATCGAAGTGCTGAACGGAAGAAACCGCCGCTTTGAAACTCCTAATCTTGCCCGCGAACTGATTCTGTCTTATTTCCGTCCGCCTGTGGAACTGGAAAAGGGGCAGTACATTACCTCAGCACAGATTGTCGCCCGCTTTGGAACAGGAGTACGCCTGAATGCCGTGCAGGTAGGCCGTGCATTGAAAGATCTGGGATTTCAGCAGGTACATACCATGCATGGTAATTTCTGGGTAGTTGTAGAACGTACCAAAAACGAAATGGATACCATGCTTCCTGAGCCTTCTCTGCCCGATGAAACTTACAAGGCTGATGCCGGGCTATGATAGGTTATGATAGGTGCTGAAAGATTGTTTTTGAGGCAATCTTTCAGCACTATTACCTGAAAATCAGTGCTGTTTTTGCCTTATGAAAGATATGAAGGATATTTTTACTATGTTACAGCAATGACAACAAAATAGCCACCTTTAAAGGTGGGGTTTTTAGTGTACATTTTGAAACATTATACAAAACACGCTTCATATCTTTCATCTTT
>OGNM01000565.1_pt1 | contig 21861 bp, 18 predicted proteins | sample 1573441 | NCBI WGS metagenome assembly OGNM01 (sample SAMEA2581915, study PRJEB24529) | metagenome | biome: Human gut stool | place: China | collected 2011
GGAACAGGGTCATAAATGCCCCTGCCGTTCCATAATCCATGTTCTCACAGATCGCCTGCCTGAGTCCCTCCTGAAGCTTTGCCGCAACGAGCAGCTTGCCTACAGCCTCATGGAGTCTTGTGTTGGAGCTCATATATATTCCCCTGAGGATATTGGTCGTGAGCCTTGTCTGCGCACTCTCACCGAACATGATGTCCATGAGCACTTCCTCAAGCTCTGCATTCCCCCTGTCGAGCTCCGCCTGTATCCAATATTCAGATACTATTCTATATCCGTTGCTGCTGCCATCCCTGTAATAGCACAATATATCCTGCGGCAATTTCTCCCTGTAGAGAGATACTATGTCGCATCCGTATATCCCCATGGAGTGATATTCATTCATTATCCTGAAATATCTGTCAAGAAATGCCCCATACCTCTTCGTACGCATGGTTCTTCTGTAATAATACTGGCTTGTCTGCCACTTGATTATGCTGTCTATAGAAGTGTAGAAATCCTCCATCAGATGATCCGGCACCCACCCCGGCAAATGCTTCAGCTCGTTCCTGAAGAATTCCGAAGGAACATTCTTTTCATTCTCAAGAAATGTCTCAAGTCTCTTGCCGATCGTTGACTCTTTTACATCTCCATAGTAATTATCCATCTCCTTAAGAAGCTTCTGTGCATCCGCACTGTAGCTCTTTCTGAGATTCATAGAATTCTCGTCAAATACCTCTCTCACTTCATCTGCGATCCTCTTCTGCTCCTCAAGCTCAAGTCTTGTCTTCTTGTCCTCCGCCATTGTAACCCCTTTCTTTATGTTCTACCACATTCTGCCCGCCAGCATTGTGAGGCGGATAAATGTGATCTCATCCCCTTCGTTAAACTTCTCTTCCCTGTTCAGCTCCGTTAATTCATCCATACCGCGGAACACTCTGAACAGCCCATCCTCAAATCCCTGAATGGCTGTCTTCACTGCCTCATCCACATATGGTTTCTTCTCCCCATAGACGATCCCGAACGCTATCTTTCCTATTCTTCCCATATCATCGATCTGTTCATCTGTCAGCACTGCATCGCCGCGATCCATGCGGGATATGTACTGTGCCACGCAGATCTTTACTGTCTCTGTTATGAGTTCCCGCAGCGTACTCGGTGCTGTGTCATATTCAAATGGGACCTTGTGCACTGTGTTCTTCCGCTTGCCAAGCTGTTTTATGTTCATGTATAAAGTCATGTGATTCCCCCGAATTTTATTATCTTTGTACATTTTTCTCATTGTGCTTGAGCATTATAAGATTGCTCTATGATTTCCATAACCGTGTCAAGCTCATCATTATGTTCCATGAACAACTCAACATCTCCATTTCCCCATCTTCCCAGTCCAGTAACATCCTTACAAATTCCTTCTGGATCTACTATATCTGAGAATTTCATATTTATACTTATACGAAGTCGTTGTTTCTGAAATACAATGTCTACAAAATTTGTATCAAGTTTATACGCTACATACAATTTCTTATACTCTCTTTTTACCTCTGGAGAAAGATTCATTATTCTTTTATCTAAAGCTGTAAACAATATCTTAGTGAATGCATTTGTATCGTATGTATCTAAACTATATTTCTGAGGAACTTTTTCCTCTATCTCATATGGGGCGAGCTCATGTTCATTCATTGAAGGATACGGCCATATCTTCTCCGCTTTTTCAGCCAACAACCTTGCCCTTTCCTGGATATGAGATTCGTTCCATTCCGTTAACCCTAAAATATATTTATTTAATCTAAGTGCGCTTTCTTTAAAACCACCCTCCATATTCATTTTTTCTATGAACGATTTATCACTCATTTCTGAATTGTAAGCAGTTAATGTTAAGTTTCCAATTGTGTGAAGATATCTTTTTTGAATACTCTCCCAATTATCTCCTAAATCACGCTGCCACTCTGTAGAAAGTTTCTTATTCTGTGGCATAATATGCTCTATAGTATAGTTCTCAATAACAATCGGTGCCTTATTGTCATAATTCTCAAGTCTGGTTAGAATATAGTTTCTAACACGCATATTATATATATCTCTACTAACAAACGCAGCTCCAAACTTGTCATCATCTGGAAATTCTTTATATGTGTCCTGCAAAATAAAATGAGCCTTGACGGAATTAAGATAATCATCCTGTCTAATGAAATTTTTGAATGTTGCAAAAGTCTTATTCATAGAATTTGTTGGTATGTCACAAATTCCTCTTCTAAGAACATAACTTATACACAGTCTCAAAGTTTCTTTAAGTTCATCTTTTGATATAACTTTTTCACAACAATCATGATGTAATTTTAATAAGAATGGATAAGATACTTCCATCCTCAAATCAACAATATCTCCATATAGCTTTCTTAACTCTACGTCATCGTTTCTCTTAAATACTATATCTGTATAATATTTCGCATAATCCAACAAATCATGACACAATTCCGAAATAGTACCAAATTCGCAATTTAAGTGATATAATTTAAACTCTTCATATACTCTCCCTTGTTTCGGTATACGGGTTATCTTCATCGTTAAATAATGTCTGAAAAAAGCATCCATGACAGTCTCTTGCGTATCATATATAAACAAATTCTCCATAGGTCTCCACAAATGTTCATATACATATGTCTGTTCTGAAGGTTCTAACCCCATAAGAACATAATTTCGTATAAGATCAGATTCTGACAATTCTTTTCCTGTAGAGTTTAGACTTTCAAATATTGCCTGAGCATCATCAATTGCACGATCCAATGTAATATTTACAATCTGCAATTTACCAATAGAGTCCCATATTTCATCAAGCATTAGAATTTTTTCCGAAACCTTGTCCTTAAAATACATATAGTTATCTAATATACGTGATTTAACATTTGAATTAATTGGCTTATTTTCTACAAGACTGATTAATATTTCTCTATCATTTTCTGTAAGCAGTAACTTGTATTGATCTATGCCACTCTCATATTCATTTTTTAAAAGCATACCATCAATACGTTTCGCATTTATTGAATTATCATCTGGATGCATCAGAACATAATTCCTAAGCGCTATAAGCAACAAAGTTAATGTCGTCATACGCTGTTGTCCATCTATAATCATATATTTTTGAACGCCTGTTGGCATTGCCTGTTCAGCAATATTAACTATTGAACCAACAAAATGTCCAGGCTTGCCCTTTTTCTGCATATTTACAATATCATCCCATAATCTTTTACATTGCTCTTCTCCCCAGCTATAATATCTCTGATATACAGGTATTATAAATTGCTTATTGCCATTCAAAATTTCAAAAATATTACCCTTTCGTGCATCCATTAACAATCCCCTCCTAACTATTTTTACTTATTGTGTACATTGTTTTCCCCTCAGCAACATTAGCAAGTTTTGCCTCTTCACTATATCTAAACGTACCATCATGCTCTCCCACGTAAGGCGCATTACTATTATCCGTCCACAGCTCACACTGGCTTATTACTGTATTTATGGCAAAATCATAATCCTCTGGTGGGTAATGATGTTTCTTAAGCAGTCTCTTAACCATCTTTCGCATAGTTGCCCTTGCAGTTTCCTTCTTCTGCCAGTCTATGGTTCTATTCTTTCTGAGCATTTCCGTCAGTTCCTTGGTAAGCGCAATCAATTCATCATTTTTATAAAAATCTTTTATATGTTCCGGCTTTGTCAGCGCATCATAGAATGCCAATTCCTCCTGGGAAAGTCCAAGTTTCTGTCCATTCTTATACAGATTTGCAATCTCTTCGGCTGTCTCAAGAAGCTCTTTTATTACTTCCTCATTTGTTATAAGTCCGTTGTAATACGAATTCATAAGCTGTGCTATCTTCTCTGAAAACTTCTGCGACTGAACAACATTTGTTCTTTTGTATAAAGAGACCTGCTCTGCCATGAGTTTTTTCAATATTTCCACAGCAATGTTCTTTTCTTTCATTCTGGATATTTCATCCAATACAGCCGGATCAAATAAGCTGAAGTTCTCTCCACCAGTCTTGCTACTGTCAAACAGATTGATTACACCCTCACTTTGAACTGCTGCCTTGAGCAGATCATTTATCTGGTTGTTTATCTCCTTAAGTGAAAGCGTCTTGCCGTCTGCACCGCCATATGTAATCTTGATAACTGTTGAGCGAACCGCCTCCATATAAGCTGCCTCATGGCGTTCTTTCTCAGTAGTCATACTTGAACAGAGAGACTGAGACTGTCTTAACAGCATAGCCTCCTTCAAGAACAAATCCTTTCTGTCAGGTACCCTCGCATCAAGGACAAAATTAACTCCCTTGGTTATAAGTTTTGCCATAACCAGTGGCGAACCATCTATAAAGCCACTGAAATCAAATCCATGAAACAAGTCCTTGCACACCTGTAGTTTTTCCTGGAACTTAGGATATGCCACTTTAGCAATATTCATATCCCCGTATGTGTTTTTATCTCTCTCTGTGTATTCCTTCATGGCAGCCTTAAGCGCAGAAGCTATACCTACATAGTCAACAATAAGACCACCTTCTTTGTCCTTAAACACACGATTAACACGTGCTATTGCCTGCATAAGATTATACCCATGCATAGGCTTATATACATACATAGTCGCAAGTGACGGAACATCAAACCCTGTCAGCCACATATCCACTACTATTGCAATCTTCATTGGATCGTCATTATCTTTGAATTTTCTTGCAAGTTCTTCCTTATGTGCCTTGGTACCAATTATCTCCTTCCAATCCTCTGGATCATTGTTGCCACCAGTCATTACTACTCCAACCTTCTCTTTCCAATCAGGTCGTATCTCAAGAATTCTTCTGTATATCTTCATGGCTATTGTACGAGAATAGGCAACTATCATAGCCTTACCTGTAAGCAGATTAGCCCTGTACTTCTCGTAATGCTCCACAATATCATCGCATAATGACGCAATAGTTGAATCAGCGCCGAGGACACTCTCCATTTGTCCCAGCATCTTCTTGCTCTTCTCTATCGTTGCTTTATCGGATTGCTGCTCAAGAATATCATAAGTCGAATCAATAAGTGCAAGCGTATTCTCATCAAGTTTCAGATGAACAACTCTGCTCTCATAATACACAGGTCTGGTCGCTCCATCTTCAACCGCCTGCGTCATATCATAAATATCTATATAATCGCCAAATACCTCCCTGGTATTTCTATCTTTCGCTGATATTGGAGTTCCGGTAAATCCTATAAACGTAGCGTTCGGCAGGGCATCATGTATGACTCTTGCATTTCCTACAACAGTATGTGCCTCTTTCTCTCCTGCCTGATTCTCGGATACTACAATCTTCTCCTCAAATCCATACTGACCACGATGGGCCTCATCCGCCATAACCACAATGTTTCTGCGTTCTGAAAGAGGTTTCTCACCTCGCTCAAACTTGAACATAGTTGTGAAAATAATACCATTTGCACTTCTGCCATCAAGGAGTGACTTAAGATGTTCCTTACTCTCCGCCTGAACAGGAGTCTGTCTGAGGAAATCTGCACACTGAGAAAACTGTGCATAGAGCTGATCGTCCAGATCAATACGATCTGTCATTACGACTATGGTAGGGCTATCAAGTGCCTCCTGCAGCAAATGCGCATAAAATACCATAGAGAGTGACTTACCTGAACCCTGTGTATGCCAGAACACACCACCTTTTCCGTCTGTTCTTGTTGCAATATTTGCCCTCTCTATAGCTTTTCTAACTGCAAAATACTGATGATATCCCGCAAGTACCTTAAATCTACCCGTACCCGTTCCTGAAAAAAGTATAAAGTTCTTCAGTATATCAAGCAGTCTTTTCTTCTGAAACATTCCCTCATAGAATGTCTCAAATTCCGCAAACCCACTTTCTTCCTTACTTCCATCCTTGCATTTCCAATCCATAAATCTATCAAGTCCGGATGTTATAGTTCCAGCTTTATTCGATGAAAGATCACTGATTACACATATCGCATTGTAATAAAACAGAGATGGGATGTCCTTGATATAATTACGAATCTGCTTATATGCATTCTCTACTCCTACCTCATCCTTAGAAGGACTCTTAAGCTCCATCAACACAAGTGGCAGGCCATTTATAAACAAAATAATATCTGGACGCCTGTTGTTGCCATTCTCGACAAATGTATACTGATTCACCACATAGAACGTATTGTTGTCTATCTTCTCATAGTCAACCAATTTCACTATAGTTGCCTGTTCCTCGCCATTCACAAAGAACTTCACTGTAATTCCATTCTGCAGATAGTCCATAAATATTGTATTTTTCTGCAACAAGCTTCCTGTATCAAATGTCTTAAGCTTATTAATAGCCTCTTCTATGGCATCTACAGGTAATCCCCGATTGACACGCACCAAGCTATCTCTAAGTACCGAATCCATCAATGGGCTGGTATAATCCCTGTCAAAATCCGGTGCATAGATATGGTCATATCCCATATTCTCGAACAGCTCTATTATCGCTTGTTCATATGTATCTTCTGTAAATAAACCCGGCATTTATTCCCCTCCCCTTTGTGTTGTGTTTTGTAGAGCAAATAAAAATTTATCTTACTGATCTCTACTGCAATTTTTCCTGTAAAGAAAAGATTTTAATTGCAATTCTATTAGTTGCATCAATCTCTATTTTTCCATCTTGAATGTATTTTCGATAATTCAAAAATTCTTCAAGTTGGTCAAAATCTTCATTTATGATATTTTTTATATCCAATGCATATGGATGAATAAATTGTCTAACTCCATACTCCTTAAATCCACCTAATTTCCCATTAAGTTCTTTTATAGTTTTAATCTTTTCAGGCTCACTAACATTTCCATTTAATATATAATAATTTTGTGATAAATATCCAAACCAATATATCTTTTCACTATGACAATATTTCTCAATACAGTATATTGAAAACGCTTCACAAACAATTTCTTCAATCCATAAATATTCGCACGGCATGCACCCATTATATTTATAAAATGCAGCATGCAATAATTCATGCGATAATTGATATACTTCATTCCAATACAGTTCTTTTACTATCTGAATTCTTTTTTCATGGGGCACATAACTAGGCATCTTATCTTCTACATATTCCAGTGAAATATCGTCGTCAACATTAAGAATACATGAAATTACCCTTTTTGTTTCATATATATTCACTTTCTCCCCCCTTATAAAAATTTAATTAACCAACTATTAAATATAGTCACCATTCAATCCGTTAAAATCTGTATTGAACCAAATTCATTCACTGTATGTTGTTCATTTTCCGGATATATTTTCAATAACATTTTATATCCAGAATCAAAATAGGCGGCAGGAAATAAACTATTCAAAGTTAAGAATTCATTTTGACCTAACCATTTTAACCCTAATCTCGTTGGAATCTTGGCAATTCCAACTATCAAATCGCTATAATCTCCTGGATATTGATCGTTCTTTCTAAGCATATATGCATGCTGTGCATGTGGTCTTAAAAAAAATGATGGTGTAGCTTTTCTTAAATCAACCAATGTCGTGTTCTTTCCTTGGTATATTCCTGACTTACTTGTTTCTTGTAAAGCATCAGATATCATTAAAACTATATACGAATACTCTTCTTTTGAATCATAGTAATATACATATTCATGAGAATTGATAGCAACAACTTTTGCTTGATGAAGAGCAAACCACAATGCTACCCAAACATTGTCTACTAAATCAATATACGGAGTTTTAACTCCATAATGTTGTACCAACGGTTCAAAAACGCTCCTATCATACGAATTAAATAGCTTATTACTCGAAATAACATTTTTTATTCTCTTATTATATTTCATCGTAATACTATCCAATTTAGTCTTCCCCCTATATAATGATGGTATCATTTTTCCATCATATAATGATGTTTGACCTCTGAAATATACATTTCCAATTTTATTATTTATATACTTTCCAAAACCAATAAATTGAACTAAATCATGAACAGTCTCGATTTGGAATGTCTTTATATCAATTCCACATTCCAATTTCACAATATTAACATAAACTTCCGATGGAGTTTTCTTATCAAAATTATCAACAATATTATACATGCTTTTTCCATCCCTTCAGCTTTACTTTTTCGAAGATTTTGCATCTTTAATATATATGAAAGATCAATATCTCCTACCATTCGCTTTGGAAGCAATTCATCTCTCAATAACGATAATTACCATTTGTCGGAGTAGCTATCCTTTTAACTTTTCATACTGTTTCTTCCAAGACCTTGATGGTTTCTTGCAGATACAATCATCACTTGTAAAAGCACATACTCCTGGAATACTATTACTTGCACATATATCAGGATTGTTCTGTCGGCAACTATAAGTCTGGTTTTCTGCATCCATTTCATTCAAAGGAGCATTAAACGGTATTTTTAGTTCTTTTTCACTCATAACTCAACCTCCGACACATCCATTTCCCCTGACATGAGCATTGGCAAAAGCTCATCTCTCAAAGTTGCAAGCCTTCTATTTTCAACTCTATTAGAAATAATTATGTCATATAGTGGACCTAAAACTTCACCAATTCTTTTGTATGAATCACTATCTGGAATTAATACTTCTGCTTTTGAAAGTTCCTCTCTCTTAATATGGCCCATTGTAGTTGCTTTATCAGCTGCCACTGCAATAAATCTATCAAGATGATATAGCGTCCAAGCATAATAAAACCACTTATCGTATTTCTTAGAGGTAACCTTAAACAGATGCTGATTTAATCCACATTCTCCACCACACCAGAAATCAACCAATAAACTTCCTGACCACGAAAAAATCACATCTCCATCGTGAATAATATACTCTGGCTTTATATTTAGAGAACATAGTTCACTGTTTGCATCACAAGAACCTTGTCTTAATTCTTTAATTTTAAGAACTGGTAATCCTTTTTCATCATCGCCCGGCCTAAATTTCTGCATTGCTAATCCATTCAGGTAATCTGCAATATCACTCAACGAGCCTTTCTTCCATCCTTCTGGAACTGAATCAAATTTTAATAATTCTTCCTCAAACAATGCCTTTGCCTGCTCCGACAAATTCCTATTTATCCGATTATTAATGTCAATTTTTTTATCAATAACTGAAAAAAAAGAGGCAATCTTTTTTTGCTCATACAATGAGGGAAATTTAAACATCATTTTTTCCAGAATTGATACATATAAGTTTTTCTGAACACTTCCAACTGCTAGATCAAAAAATTCGTTCTGTCTACTCCTCAACAAATAAAAAACGAATTCAACATCTGCATTATTCTTTGGAATTATATTTATAGTTGCTCTATTTCCGCACATATAATCTTTAATTATTCCAAGTCGTCCTATTGTACCTGATTTAGTAATAACAATTGTATTAGGTTTAAAAAGCACAGCACTCTTTTTTGCGCTATTAAATCCTGCATCTGTAAGTGTTTGCGATGTACTATACACATAACCATTGTTAATATCTACTGCTCTACACCATTTTATATCTCCCCCAAAATATTCACTATGTCCTTTGGGTGGATTAACATATCCCTCTTGAAATTCACAATACTCGGATAATGGTTTTTCTTTCCAATTACTCATAATTCTCTTCTTCCTCTTTAACCTATATATCTCCTATGTGCATTCTTAACATTACTCTGTTTCACCATAGCATAATGCAATGTTGTATCTATCTTTTCATGCCCCAACAACTTTTGAACCTGTTCAATCGGCATACCTTTATCTATCGCTGTCGTCGCCATTGTTCTTCTAAATTTATGCGGATGTACCTTCTCAACCTGAATAGCATTTCCCATTCTCTTAAGTCTCGATTCTACACCACCTATTTTTAGCCTATTATATGGATGCTTCAATCCAACAAAAAGCGCGGGATTATTATCTATTCTGTCATCCAAGTAATTCTGCAGATGTATCTTCGTCCTCGCATCAAAATATACGATTCGCTCCTTATCTCCCTTTCCAAATACAACACATTCTCTTTCGTTAAAATTTATATCTACCCGATTAAGTCTAACCAATTCCCCCACTCTCATTCCTGTTGATGCAAGTATATCAATCAATGCTAAGTCTCGTAACTCCGTACAGCTATCCCTTAACCGTTCCAAGTCTTCATCAGTATACGTTTCCTTTACAGAAGTCGTAGCTTTGACCCTATGTATACGTCTTACCGGGCTTTTCAGTATATAATTCTCATCCTCAAGCCAAGAAAAAAAGCTCGACAGATTCCTTCGTATATTATCTATTGTAACCTTGCTAACCATATTACTGTTTTGATACTCTGAAAGATATCCTCGCAAATCCTCTGTCGTAACAGCCTTAATATTTTTTCCAATTGAAGCCAACATTTTATCTATTGTATTCTTATAAAATACCAGGGTTCTCTCCGAACATCCTTCAAGGCGTTTTGCTGCAATAAAACTATCAACCAACACTTCATCAGATTGATCCGTCCCAGTGCCACTCTTTAGCATTGCCCCTTCTAACACATTCTTTAACAGCACTATCTGATCATTAGATAAATGCGGTATCATCTGACAAAGCACTTCATTTATTATCTCTTGGTTCATATCAAATCCTCCTTTACTCTTTACATTATCCGGAGGATATAATAAAAATACAAAGTAATTATTGTCTATTTAATATCAACATCCATATCTTTCATAAGCTTATCAAAATCACTTTCATATAGTGAATCCTGGATTACTCTATATTTTTCAAATTCGCTTTCAGCAAATTCTTTTGCAATTGCTGCAGTTACCTTCCCCTTATCTTGCAAAACATCGGCATCATTGAATCTTAAAAATGCATCCAATTTAGATTTCCAATCTTCCATTGTCATAGGTACATGCCTTCTTGCCTGTCTTGTTGCATAATCAAGATACATTGTAACTATCTCATTCAATTCCTTAATCTCATCCTTTGCCAGGTAATTTTTTGCAATTGATACATCCGTCTTCACAATCTTACCATCTGGGGCATTCTTCCATGATGTAAGTCCCATATGCTCTTTTGTATGATCTGCCCTTGCAACTATTACCTCTGCCGCAGTATTTCCATGAACAGCATAATGCATCTTATTCTGCACAGTTGCATAAAACTCTTTTGTAACAACTGAATTCTTATCGTAATCAACTGCTGTTGCATATATATCTGTTATCTTCTGATAAAATCGTCTTTCACTTGCCCTAATTTCCTGAATCTCTGAAATCAGGTGATCAAAATAATCTTCATCAAAAATCTGCCCATTGATGAGCCTATTTTTATCAAGTACATACCCTTGTTTTGTAAATGTATCCAAAACCTTTGTCGCCCATACTCGAAACTGTGTTGCCCTTTCCGAGTTTATTCGATAACCTACAGCAATAATCGCCGCCAATGAATAGAATTTGTAATTATATGTTTTTCCATCATCGGCAGTTTGTGCAAATTTTGCACAAACTGAAGCTTCATGAAGCTCCCCTTCACTGAATATATTCCCAAGATGTTTCGTCACAACACTTCTATCCACTTCAAATAGCTGAGAAATCGCCTTTTGAGTTAACCATACATCATTATTCTGGACTCTAACCTCTATTCCATCTTCTCCTGCATCTCGTGTAAATACCAGAAAATCAACTGTACTGTTTCTTATTTTTATTTCTTTATCCATCATCAACTTTCCTCCATTTTACACTAAATACTAGAGCAAATAAAAATTTATCTTTTCATGTATATTGTTCATCAAACATATGTTTGTTATAATATAAGAGGTGCTACCCTATTCGGTAGGCGGTTAGCCTTCGCCACAGGAGTTTATAGCCTGTGTTTACATAGATACATCCATTTCTGGAAATCTATTACGAAGGTTTGTGCTTATGCTTACAACGGAACTTTTTATAGCCATCATCAGCTTATGCATTACATGCTTTGCTCTTGGTTATGCCGTTGGCTCTAAGAGCAATGATAAGAAATAAGACAAAAAAGTAACCGCCCTGTCCTGACAAAACTTGGCGGTTACTTTTTTGTAATTGCAATATCAGGGCTAACCGTCTATCGGTAGCACCTCTTTACAATTATATTAACATTCAACCGCGTTTATGTCAAATATATCGTTTTTATTATTAACGTATAATCATAACAATTACCATTTGTCGGAGTAACAGTTACCGTTTTTGTCCTATACAAGTACTTGGTCGAGAACATTCAAATTCATAACTAACAAAACCTTTACGGTTACATATTCCATTCTTCCTATAGGAACAATCATTCATGTCTAACTCTTTCTTCTTCGAATTTGCATCTATCTTATTTCGTTTAATTTCTACTGGTCTTGACTTACCATATTCTGCAAAGAAAAAAGACGACATCGATCTATTAAAAGTTTCGATGGCTTGCCTTCCACTACTCACTATCCTTAACTTGGATAAATCTTCATTTGATAATGCTTGAATATCTAATAATTTAAAATAGCTCTTAGGAAATATAAGTTTGTCAAATAACTCATCATTATAATACTCAGGATATCCATTATCAGGCTTCTCATATCTTATCTCTGAAACATCCGCAACATATCCTTTTCCTTGTGAATATAAAATAATCTTGGGAGTTGCCTCTTTAGTTATCGCATCAATTGCTTTTTGTGATGGAACAACACCTATTTTTCCAAACCAACAATATCCTTTAAATTCAATAACTTCTCTATGTTTTTTATACAATCAGTTTTCTTACCGTATCTAATTATGAGAACCTTTTGTCCTTCTTGCAATTCAAGCATTTAATCACTTCCTTAAAAATCAATTTCTGATACCTCCAACTCACCCGACATTAACTTAGGCAATAAGGAGTCTCTTAATTCTGACAACTTGGCATTTTCTTTTACGTTTTTCTCATATTGACTCATCAGACCACCCGCCAAATTCTCAAATTCATCTAAAGCTGCATCATTTGGCAAAATGATTTCTATTTTCTTTAAATCACCTTGTGTAATCAATGGTTGCGTTGAACCACGATTCATACTTTTATAATCCACACCTAGTAATATTTGATTTACAAATTCATATCTATCAGTAGTAATAACCAAAGTATTATCCGAAGGCCAACAGCCTTGATTAAATCTTTGAATAACTCCATGAGTACCTACTCGTCCAGTTACCAATATTTTTGAATCATATAATACAGTGTTCGTATAACCCATGATAGATGCCGCTCCAACTAAAGGAATACAAACATCATCCGTTTTATTATTTTGCTTCATAGGAGGTCTTTTTCCACTGGCAATTTCCGCAATATCACCAAGAACTCCATCTGTCCAGTCATCGGGACAGATTCCATTATTCATTTCAAAATTAATAAACCATGCTTTATAAATCGCCGCTGCCTGCTCCGACAAATTCCTATTTATGCAACCAGTGCTAAATTCCTATTTATCCTAGAATTAATATCTATTTTTTCTTCAATTGGCTCTATAAATGACAGAATTTTTTTCTGTTCACTTAATGGCGGTATATATAATTCTAGCCTATTTAAAGTCTCTGTTCTTAGGCTAGGTATTGATGTTCCTTCATTGTATTTTCTCATGTCTAATAAAGATAAAACATAATATAGAAAATGAGGTATTACTATTGCATCATTTATTTCTGTATAAAAAAGTGTATCTACAGTCCAAAACGGGTGCGTAACATATCTAACTTTATCTATTGTACCTTTTCTACCAATTAATACCGATGGCTTATCATATAGATATTTGCTTGCATATCCCATCAACCCGCCTGTACCATATATCGGAAAAGATCCGTCTGACGAAACAACATTCTTTTGATTCTTTCCATACCGGATAGTTGCAAGTTCTTTCAATGTGTATTTATTATATATCATACCCAATCGCCCTCAACTTCCTACGAATCTCATCCTCCAACTCATGACTCTTATCAAACAATTCAGATAGCTCCGATGTAAGCCTTGTCATCTTCTCCTCAAACGGCTCACCATCATCCTCCTGCTCTTCTATTCCTACATATCTGCCTGGAGTAAGTATGAAATCCTGTTTTTCAATATCTGCAATATCCGCAACTGCGCAGAAACCCTTCACATCTTCAAGAGTTCCGTCAACAAATGCTGTGTATGTATCTGCTATTTTCTGAATATCTTCATCTGTGAGCTCTCTGAGCTTGCGGCTTACCATAGTTCCCGTCTTACGGGCATCTATGAACAAAGTTTTGCCAGACTGTTTTTTCTGTTTATTAAGGAACCACAATGATACCGGGATCTGAGTTGTGTAGAATAACTGAGTTGGCATAGCAACAATGCACTCTACCAAGTCAGCATTTATTATGTTCTTACGGATTTCTCCCTCTCCGCCAGACTGTGATGACAGAGATCCATTTGCAAGAACCATACCTATCTTTCCTGCCGGCGCAAGATGATATATCATATGCTCCAGCCAAGCAAAGTTTGCATTTCCTGCCGGTGGCATTCCATACTTCCAACGCACATCATCTTTTAACTTGTCCGATCCCCAATTTGAAAGGTTAAATGGAGGATTTGCCATGATGTAATCCGCACGTAATGTTGGATGACGATCTTCAAGGAATGTATCCGCCGCATAAGATCCCAAATCAGGCTCTATTCCTCGTATAGCAAGGTTCATCTGAGCCATCTTCCATGTCGTTGGATTGGAATCCTGACCATATATTGATATATCACTTATATTTCCACTATGTTTTTCTATGAATTTCGCCGACTGAACAAACATACCGCCTGATCCACATGCCGGATCATACACACGACCTTTAAATGGTTTGAGAACTTCCACAAGAGTACGCACAACACATGACGGAGTAAAGAATTCTCCGCCACGCTTGCCTTCCTGCTCGGCAAACATTGACAGACAATATTCATATGTTCGACCAAGGATGTCCTTCTCGTTCCCATGTTCAATCATTTGAATATTTGTAAATAAGTCTACTACATCCCCAAGGCGTCTCTTATCAAGCTCTGGTCTGGCAAAATTCTTAGGAAGAATATCCTTAAGTCTCTTATTTTCTTTCTCTATAGCTCGCATTGCATTATCTATTATTGTTCCTATCTCCGGAGTATGCGCATTTGCTGCTATATCATTCCAACGTGCTCCAACAGGTACAAAGAAAATACCTTCTGATGTATATTCATCTACATCTTCCTCGAATCCGTCTCCTTCCTCCATAAGTTCTTTATATTTCTCATCAAATCTATCAGATATGTATTTTAAGAAAATCAGTCCAAGTACAACACTTTTATACTCTGATGCATCCAGATTTCCACGGAGCACACATGCTGCATCCCAAATCTGTTTTTCAAAGCCTATTTCAGCAGTATTCTTATCAGCCATCTTCCCTCTCCTCCTATACGCAAATTTTTATTTATCATGCTATAAATTATACACCACGTAATATCAAAAGCAAACAAATAAAACTCCCCAGGCCAGCCATTTATGAAGGGAAAATATCAGATATGGAACACCATATAAGTGCAAATGAGCCATACGACAGTCAGGCATACGTGGACGAACTCACACGGATACCCGACGATTTTGTCGACTTCAAATACAATGCGGGCAGATTGCAGTTCTAATTGGAAATTTTGATTACCATTATAAAATAGTTTATACGATACAATTTTATCCAAAAGTCCTAATGCAATTTCTCCATTCTTTCCCTGAGCACTTCCTCCTCAGTGTATGTATGCTTGCCAAGAAGCTTGTCTCGCTTTGCGCCAAATGCCTTGTTGACACGTCCAAGATTGAATCCAACAAGAAAAGCTGCGATAACCGTTCCGGCGCCCACGCTGCCAAGACTGTGTATGATTATCAGACATGTTACGACCGACACAGCCACCATAGAACAGTCAAAGCCGATCTTTACCTTTGAAAATTCAATGTGTGTGACCTCTGAGACAGCCTGCATAACACCCTCCCCGGCAAGTGGGATGAGATCCGCCGGCAGATAAAAGAATATTCCGCCTGCTATGAATATGGTACTCACAAGCATCAAAACAACCCTGACAACTATGTTATCTGTTGATGGCAGAAATGTCGCAAGATAATTACAGAACGTCGTAAAGTATCCAAATACTACTCCAACCACTATCTGAAGGAGATTTATCGGTTTGAAATTCTTTCGAAGTATAATGATCTGTATAAGCACAAGTACCGCATGGAATATGATGGTCGCTTTTCCCATCTCTATTCCCCATACACAGGTCATGGTATATGGTATGGAACTCACCGGCGACACACCGAGATTGGATTTTACCGACAGTGCAATTCCTATAGTCATAATAACCAGTCCAACGAAATACCTTGGAATTCTTACCTTCATGTTCTTCATCTCTTACGTTCCTCTTTTCTGTTGTCTTTTTCGCTGCCCTTCATATTGTCGTACACCCTTACAAGAAGTGACTGCAATTCTTCCGTCTCTTCCGCGGTAAATCCCCTCAGTGCCACAGATTCAACTAAGTCAAACTTCTTATTGAGCATCTCCACATACTCTCTGCCCTTATCTGTCAGATACACATACAGGGATCTCCTGTCCCCTGCCTTTGTACTTCTCTGTATATAACCTTTATTCTCCATGCCACTCAACACAGCGGTTATCGATGCCGGCTCTATATGACATCCCGCCGCGATATCCTTCTGGCACGCCCCATCATGATCCTTCAGATAGTCCAGTACCTTGGGCTGCCCCATGGTGAGCTCTGTATCCTTTATCTGACTCAGCAATGCCTTTTGCACCATGAAATGATCCGCCATCAGCAGATAATGTATGGATTTTTCATGTTCGTCCATATGGATTCTCCTTTTCAAATAGTTATAATTCTAATTATTAGAATGCTAACGATATTATACACATATTTTTACCCATGTCAAATCGAACTTCGGTCACCCCCATACGCACAAAAAAGATCCGGGATCATATGAACCACCCCGGATCTCCAATTATTCTTTATTTTATTAAGCCTTTATTTCTTTATGACTGCTTTCTTTGACACTCCTCTTTTCAGAAGGATTGTCTTATAGCTCTTGAGCTTCTTCGCCGGAACCTTGACGGTCATCTTGACGTATGTCCCTGTAAATGCACCAGATCCAACAGTTTTTCCTGTCATCTGTGTATTCTTTATCACTACTGTCTTGAGCTTCTTACATCCGTAGAACGTCTTGGCGCCAATAGTCTTGACGTTTTTGCCCAAGGTCACCTTTGTAACCTTTACATTCTTCTTGAACGCCGCTTTCCCTATCGCTGTGACCTTAAATGTCTTGCCACCAAGCTTTATAGTGTCAGGAACCACAACTGTCTTGGTCTTCTTGACAACAGATACGAGAGTTACCGTTCCCTTGCCATTCAGGGATGCATTTGTGATCTTGTACTTGTAATTTCCATTTGCATAGATCTTACCCACAGCCGCAGTTATGTCAAAATACTTTGTCTGTGTTCCACTGTAATTACCGATTCCCATTATCACAACTTTTGCCTTGCCAAAGTCTTTATTTGACGAATATGCAACTCTGTAATCCTTGCCCGCTGTGAGTGTCCGCTTACCGCTAGTCACCTTCACCGCTGGTGTTATAGCCTTGCCTGTATATACAGCCGACTTTGTGATTGTCACAGAGGCTTTACTTATCGCCTGCTTGTTTATTGCAAATGTAAGAGTCTTTGAGCCCTTATATCTGCCCTGACCTTTGACAACTACCTTTGCTGTACCGGCATTGGTATTGCTGCTATATGAAACTATATAGTCAGTTCCCGCATCAAGTGTTCTTCCACGTGATACAACTTTTACGGCCGGTCTTGTCGCTGCACCTGTATATGTAGTCTTGTACGAAGCATTTCCAGTTGCCGCAAATGTAATATTTGCATCAACGCTTATATCCACAACTATCCATATCCATACAGCCTTAAATGTTATATCCTCTGATACAGCGCCGTATACAGAATCAGCATTATAGCTTGTTCCGGCTTCATCCTGCCATGCCAGCACGTATCCATCCCTCGATGTCTTGTAATCAGTACCATCAGACATGGTGATATTTATTTTCGACAGATCAAGAGTTGATCCCTTGTTTACAGATGACGCATACAACTGGTTGCCATTCTCATCTGTGAACACAACCTTTACCATGGTTACACTGTCGCCCTTGCTGTCTACCGGATCCTTGGAATAAGTTGGAGCTCCACCTATTGACACATCGCCATCAACAATGATCGTTCCATCATCTGACTTTACGCCAAATGAATTTCCACCGGCTGATCCGGATGCATCCGCCGTAACACTTCCACCAACCAGTTTGATAGAATTGTCTGCTGAGATTACCGACTCCCCATCGCCAAGTCCTGATGACTTTGCATCAACAGAGCCTCCGGTGATCTCCACATCCGATGCCGATATTGCAGAAGATACGGAATCTATGCTGTTGCTTCCTCCAGCTATCTTCACCGTTCCTGCAGATTCAATTCCCTTGCCGTCGGACTTTATCTGTATATTGTCTATCTCGATATTTCCATCTGCCTTGATCGCAGCCGCACCCGGTGTCGCCGTTGATATCTTGGAAGATGTATCCTTTCCAGATACCTTTACATCCGCTGCGTTACTGTTATCGCTTACACATGTTATACCATCAGCAATCTTATTTTCTCCGCTTACCTTTATGACAAATGTTCCAGAATTGCCCGGACGAACCGTGATCTTCTTTACAGTAGCATTGTCCACGGTTATTCCACTTGCATTTCCGGTATCAACAATTACATCCTCACCATTTCCTGTGATCGTGTAATCCTTATTCTCGGTAAATGAAACTGATATGATTCCACCAGACTGTGATACCTTTACAGTTGGATTTTCCTCACTGTCTGTGAATGCTCCAACATATCTGCTGTCATTCAGTCTTCCGATGTCAATTACGAAAGGATCTGATAAAGGTGTAGTCACCTCAAGTGCCTGGCTGATCTGACCAGACTTGACATTTGCAGTTTCTTTTACCCTGCCATGTACATAATATGTAGTAAATTCCTTGAGTCCGGTAAACTGAGCACCATTCTGCCACGTAAGCTTTGATGCATCAACATCCTTCTCACTGGATATTGCATACTCGATCTCACCTACTGCTCCTGACACCTTGCCGCTGACGGTCACCGAATAAGATGTTACTGAATTCTTTGTCAAAGTAACAACAGCGGTATTTTCTCCCTTTGCCACTGTCGCCTTGAGTGTTACGTTCGCTGAGCCATTTGCTGTTGATATAACCAGTGTATCACTGTAGATTCCGGCGTCGAGTCCATTTACAGGTTTTACAGCTACTGTAGTTTCCTGACCTGCAGATATCTGACCTGCTGGTGATGAAACTATCTGGAATGCTGTTCCACTCTTAAGCTCAGCTCTCACACCTGTAAGATTATCCTCTCCGGAATTTTCCAGAACTATGTTCTCTGAATCTGATATCTGATACCCGTATACCAGCTTGTCCCATGATAAAGACTCTGTCTTACATGAAAGCGTTCCAGGTGTGCGCACTGTGCTGTTATCTTGCCATTCTGTACCGATACCTTTGTCCTGTCAGAGCTTGTCCACACAAGTGAGCTGTCTGTCGCATCCACCGGTGTGACTGTGGTTTTTATCTGTCCACTCTCACCTACCTTCATAGTAAGCGCCGTTTGGTCAAATGTGATTCCTTTGACTGGTATAACCTGAGTTTCCGTAGAAGACTCTGTAGTCTTTTCTGTTGATGAATCTGTATTGGTCTTTGTTGACTCTGTAGTTGCCTTGGTTGACTCCGTGGTGGTACTGCCACCTGACTCTCCGCTTATCGTTCTGAGCTCTGGTGACACCTCACTCTTTGGAACCACCTTCTGAACTGCCCTTTCCTCGTCAGTTCCGCTATTCTTCACATAGAGGTAAAGTCCGGCTGCGGCGCCCACAAGTCCTGCGTTGTAGTCAAGAGCTACCTCCGTATACTGATATTCATTTGCATTATCATCAAAGCTTGTGCTCGATCCACTTGGTCCGCCAACCAGTGCTCCGGTTAAAACGTGTGCCATGTCTGTATATTTGTTTGATGACACGTCGCTATATCCACTTGCAGCCCTGTGGTGTGGATGTTTTACAGAATACTTGTTATACCCAACCACAAAGCACTTAGAACCTGCATTGTTTCCAAGGATATATTTCATCTGACCATTTGCCCAGGATGAATAATCCTTCTTACTGTTGATCTTATCATACATAAGACCTGTCATCTGATGGGCAGCGTTATATCTCGCTGATCCCCATGAATCAATAAGACAGTAATTATTATCATCTGCCCTTGTTTTACCACTTATAATCCCTGACTGATTTTCAACAAATGCGCTCTCTCCTTTAAACTGTGGACTGTAGAGCAATGCCAGTGGATCCACGCTGTTCCAGCACAGCGCCCAGTTAGGGTTAGATTTGTTTCCATAGACGCTGTTGTATTTATCTGCATAAGTATTCTTTCCTGTCGCTTTATAGAGAAGTGCTGCAGCTAATGCATAGTCGTCATCCCATGAGCCTGATGCATAAAAACTATATGCAGGTCCTGCACTTGTCATCTTTGCCTTTGTATCAGCATATGTAAATAACTTCTCCGCATATGTAAGTGCCTTTGCATCCTTATAATTCAGATAATATGCCGCAAGTGCCGCCGCTGTCTCTGAAACGATATCTGTACACGTATCCGAATCAGATGTGAATGTTGCCTGTCCACTTCTTGATGACTGCTTTTCCGGAGCTCCCCAGTATCCATGATCGACATTTCCATCACCGACCTGATAACAGAAAGCCTGAACCGAGCCATCACTTCCAAGGACTGTGCATCCCTCGAAATAATCAACGAATCTGTCCATGATCCTCTTATAGTGTGCCTCTGTAGCAGTATCCGCAAATGCCTCGGCAAACTCCATGTGCGCAAGTCCTAGAACTGTAGCCGAATATGCCTGTGGCAGACCAAACTTGGCATGATCTCCCGCATCATGGTATCCACCGCTGACATCCACAGTCTTTCCATTATATGTTGTTTTTGCATCCTCAGTATGGCAGTTTGATCTCCAAGAAAACTCACTCTTTGCAGATACATCACTTCCGCACATATTCGCATCATAAAGATCTAGTGACTCCTGCAGAAGATTTGCATAGTTGTACTCAAAATTCGTATTGAGCTCGCCTGTGTTGTCCCCGGCTCCGCCAGATGATGATGAAAGCGAACCGATAAATGAGTCAAATGCACCTGACTGTGAGCTGTAGTACACCTTGACACCTGTTATAGACACACCGTTTGCCGTACCTGTGTAGCCAAGCTTTGAATAGCTCACGCTCGAACCTGCATTTACTGCACCTGACTTCTTGGATGTGTTTGGATATATGTACAGCTTTCCATCACTGAATACACCCTTGAGGGCTGACCAGCTGCTGTAATCCTTAACTGCAGTTACCGAGCCACTCACATCAGCCACCGCTATCCAGTCTGCTATGTATGAATTGCTCTTGTTATTTATCGTTATCTCTGTCTCGTAGTAGCCGTCTCCCTTGGCTTGCAGTTACGCTTGAGCTTGTGTTTCCTATAGAATCAAGATCCGCACTTCCTTGTCCGCTGCCTCCCGAACCGCCAGACTCACCTGTTGAACCTGAACCGCCTGAACTATTCTTTGTTCCGGCAAGAACCGCTGATACAATTCTGAACTTTATCGTACTGCCCGCCTGAAGGTTCGCCACCTGTATTCCAAATGCCACCTTCTCCGTGCTGGTTGTGCTGATAGATGACAGATCAAGTACGGTCTCAAACTGACCGCTCTTGGACAGATCTATCCACTTGTCATTATTCGACCAGGAAGA
>OGNM01000575.1_pt1 | contig 21355 bp, 22 predicted proteins | sample 1573441 | NCBI WGS metagenome assembly OGNM01 (sample SAMEA2581915, study PRJEB24529) | metagenome | biome: Human gut stool | place: China | collected 2011
TTTGGCAATTTCATATTCCTTTTCGGTTAAAATGTCTTCTGCGGGAGTCTCCTTTTTATTAAAAAAAAGCTGCCCCTTTGAGAGTGTGCCTTGCTCTGCGACGTAGGCTGTAATATTGCGGTTGAGCAGCCGGGCAAGCTGTGAGCAGGTAATACTAAGAATCTCTGTACTGCCGGTTGCTTTTTGCAGTAAGCGGTCGGTATCAAATAAAATTTGTGTCCGGAATGCAAGCTGCGCAGAGATCTTTGCATGCGTTTTTAATTTAGCTGCAAGTGTTCCGGTTAGTACAGAGGATATCAGCATAATCAAAAAAGTTACGGGATATCCAACGGCATAAGTCTGAAAAGACATACGTGGTTCGGTCAGGAAGAAACAAAATAGGACCACACTCAAACAAGAACTGCAAATACTACAAAGATATCCGTTTGTTACAATAGAAGTGAGCAGTACGCCAAGGATGTATATTGTAACAATATTTGTATCTGTAAATTTCAGCTTTTGAAACAGCAATCCGATGAGTGTACAGATGGCAAATATGGATATTGTTAAAAAGCAGTCTTTTAAGGATGGTTTGTTGGTATACAGTAAAGGCTGCTTTTTAGGATAAATTTCTGATTTAACAGCATCCGGAATAATATGAATATCAATGTCAGGAGCTGCTTTAATCAACTGCTCTGTGAGTGCGGCCCTGCTGAAAAAATGGCTTCGTTTTGCATTGCTCTGTCCAATAACGATTTTTGTAACATTAGATAGATGTGCGTATTCTGCAATTTGAACAGGAATATTTTCACCATGCGTTGTTACAATTTCTGCACCGAGTTTTTCAGCAAAATGAATATGTTCTTCAAGCCTTTTTTTATCAGATGTATCCGATAATATTCTGTTTTGAACATAAAGCGCGGTAAAACGTGCATGCAGGGCAGCAGCCATTGCTGCTGCGGTATGCACAATTTTTTTATTGGAAGGAGAGGAAGACAGACAGACTAATATGTGTTCTTCTGTCCGGTCTGAACCATTTGTGTATGTCTTGTCCATTTATTTTACCACCTTTGTCCGATTTGATTTATTATACCATGATATAGAATGATAATCTTCGATTTTTTTTAATTTTATACTTCAGAAGTTGTTTTACCAATCTTCATGATCATTACCTTTTGTGTTATCATCTTCCATGGCATCATCTTTTTGAAGTTTATCGCGCAAGCTGTTAATAAAGCGGTCGATTTTGGACATAATCCAAAAGCCGACGATAATAAAGATAAAAAGTAAACTGAAAGCAAGAAATATATCTGTCATTAGAACCATCTCCTTACCTATTAAATATGAAAACATTTTTGAATTGCTTTATATTCACCAAGAACCAATAAAGTAATATTATTGGTAAACAAAGTGTTTGTTGAGACAGACATATTAATTTTTCCGTTGCTTTTAACAGCCATAATATTGATATTATATTTTTTACGAATATCCAGTTCACCGACTGTTTTGCCAATCCAGCCGGAAGGAACTTCAACTTCAATAATAGCGTGGGAAGCATCCACCTCCATATAGTCCAGAATGTGATCATCGGTATATCGGATGGATGCCCATTTTGCTACCTGTTTTTCAGGATAAATGACTTTATCTGCACCATTGCGTAAAAGAAATTTTTCCTGTACATCACGTTCGGCACGGGAAATGACTAATTTCCCACCAAGCTCTTTTAACAGTGATGTAGTTTCAAGTGAATTCTGGAAGCTTCCACTGATAGTAACAAAGCAGATATCAAAATTTCCAATGCCAAGTGATTTTAAAAAATCAGGGTTGGTACTGTCGCCAATCTGTGCATTAGTAACAAATGGAAGAATGTCATTGACTCTTTCTTCATCCGTGTCAATAGCCATAATATCATGACCAAGCTGGCTGAGCTGAATTGCAATGTGTCTGCCGAAACGTCCGAGTCCGATAAGTAAAATGTTTTTCATAATAATCCTCATTTCTGAGCGACTTTGTTGTGAAGTTGCGATGAGAAATTCGCGCAGGCGATTTCTCATCTGCAATCATGGCTATTTGTTTTCGCTCAGAAACAAATAGCCGTATGAAAAATAAGCGCATCAGCGTTATTTTTCATAATGATCCTCATTGTATTATCCAATAGTTATTTTTTCTAAAGGCATTTTTGCATTGTTTCTGTTTTTATTAGACAGAATTGCGTAAATTAATGTTAGTCCGCCGACACGCCCGAGATACATAAGAAGAATCAATATAAAACGGGACAGAATGTGCAGGTTTGGAGTAATGCCCAATGTCAGTCCAACGGTACAGACCGCAGATACAGCCTCATATAAACAGCTTGAAAGAGGAAGACCTTCGTAAATACTGATTGCAATGCCCCCGGTGAAAAAAAGTATAAAGTACATCATCGTAATGGTTGCTGCATTTTTTATAGCCTGACAGTCAAAGCGGCGTCCAAAGGCACAGACATCTTCTTGGCTGCGGAAAGTTGCCAAAGCATTTAATAACAGAACCGCAAAGGTGGTTGTCTTTATACCTCCGGCAGTAGAGCTTGGAGAACCGCCGATAAACATAAGCAGAATCATAACAGCCTGTGAAGAATCCGTCATGGATGAAATATCGGCTGTATTAAATCCGGCGGTTCTGGGAGTTACGGATTGGAAAAGAGAGAGTATCAGCCTCTTTCCAAACGGTAATTCTTTAAAATTACAAAGAAAGAAAAGTACAGCCGGAAGGATAATTAAAAGAGCTGTTGTTGTAAGGATGATTTTGCTTTGCATGCGGTATCTTTTTATATGAAATTTATGTGTATAGATATCGTCCCAGGTAAAGAAACCGATACCTCCTGCAATAATTAAGAACATAATGATAATATTAATGATATAATTATTGCTGTAACCTGTAAGAGATGGATAAAGGCAGTCTTTGCTTCCCAGAATATCAAATCCCGCGTTACAAAAAGCGGATATGGAATGAAATACAGACATCCAGAGACCATTTATCCCAAAATCATGAATAAATATGGGCATCATAAGCAATGCACCTAGAAATTCAATGATAAAAGTTCCTTTTAAAATAAATTTTGTCAAACGGACAATGCCGCCGATTGTCGGTGCTGAAATGGCATTTTGCATGGTGCTGCGCTGCATAAGGGATATTTTTCTGCCGGAAAGCATAAAAACGAATGCGGCAACCGTTACAACACCAAGTCCGCCGGTCTGTATGAGTATTAAAATAATCAGCTGCCCTACAAAGGACCAGTAGCTGCCGGTGTCCTGTACAACAAGGCCGGTTACGCATACAGCGGATGTGGATGTAAACAGAGCCTCGTTAAAAGGTGTGATTGTCCCCGTGGCAGATGAAATGGGCAGCATTAAAAGCAATGCACCGACAAAAATAATTCCGGCAAAGCCAAGAATAATAAATTGAAAAGATGTAAGGTGTTTTTTTCTATGTAATGTTTCTAACATATATAGCAGCTCCTTGTTGAGTTAAATGGTTTTGTAATGATTATTATATAGAATACAGTTTAAAGATGGTGTAAGGGTATTTATCAGAACATTAAGATTGTATAAAGAAAACCTCCGCCGCATCAAATTTATATTCGATGCGGCGGAGACCTGAAATATAATGATTATATTATTTAGTATTCCGTATCCGTGTCACTACCGGACATTGTATCGTCTTCATCGTCTGACGCTGATTCATCATCTGCTTTATCTTCTGGTTCTTTTTCATATTCTTCCGGAGAAAGAATATCGGTCAGCTCGTAGAGCGTGTAGCCCTCAACAGTTCCAAGCTTAGTCATGTCACGGCGGTAGTAAGGCTCAATGGAATCGTAGGTTTCGTCGGTGCATACAATAATAACCTTATCAAACGTTTCCATAGGATCATAGTAAGTGCGGCTTGCGCCCCAGCCAAGAAATGAACCTACGGAAATTCCATCAATGATATTCAGACGATTTTCCAAAAGCCGTGCGATACGGGCAACTTCGATAATTTCCGAATCACTGTCACCGATAAAATATACTAAATCACAGTCGGAATGTTCCTGTACATAACTGGTAATTGCGGTACTGGTTTCGTAATTGTTGCGGCTTGTATAATAATAGTAAAAGACGATATTGCACAACAGCCAGATGATTGCAATCGAAGCCATGGCAGAAGTAAAAATAAGCGGATTCGGGTGGGCTTTAAGCCATGCCACCAGGCCGCCGATGCCGATACCGACAATCAGAAATCCGGATACCACAGGAATTAAGTGGTATCTGAATTCAAAGGTTTCAGAGCCGTAAGTCGTATCGGTTAAAATCAATACGGCAAGATTGACGGCAATAATACAGCATACCATGCCGGCAACCGTTTGTACCGGGGAATCTGTCTGACCGTTTTTTAACAAGCCGGACAGTGGGTGGACTGTCTTTATCGTTGCAATCAGAATAATGACAAACAGCAAAAAAGCCGCCATATGTGACAGATAATGGATACCAAAGGCTGATGTTACGACAATTTTCTGATTTGGCAGTGCGCCGAACAGCTCTGCAATGCCGACAATACATTTTGCAAAATTATTGACAAAATTTTCTGCTGTGGTAAGCACCATTTCGTTTGTAAAAATGTCAGCACCGTAAATTTTTGCACTGGCATAGCCCAGTCCGTAAATGACAAGACTTGCGGAAAGCAGAAGCGTGTTTTTGCTCAAAAAGTTTTTGAAACTGCCACTGCAGATGACTGTAAACAATTCATATAAAATGATTGGAAACAGACCGCAAATCAACAGGTACAGACCGCAGGAGAGTGCAGTCAGATACACAGCAGCAAAATAAGTAATCAAAATATGAAGATATCTGCGGACCGGTATCCCAAGCCTGATTTTTAAAAGAATGTCAATCAGCATAATCGGAATCAGCACTTTAATGATGTAATAGGCGGCACCCGTAAACATCATCGGCATATATCCGAGCGGTTCCAAAGAATACGGTGTCAGCAGAAGTACATAAACAATCATGCGTACCAGCTTCGGCAGCTGTAACATTTTAAAAATGTCCCTGAAAATGTAAATGTAGAGCAAAACACCCAGACAGTCAGCAATGCCGTAGGCTAAAAAAATGTTGTGGGTAATACCGTAAAAAATACTCGCGGGAATAATCACGGAATCGAGTCCAAGTGTAGACTGGTAATCCCAGTGTTTTAAAAAAATGCTTTTCTGATTCCAGATTTCCATTGCCTGCGCCATGGCGGCGGAGGAATCAAAGCCTGCTTCATATTTTAAATGGGTCAGGTTAAAAACAAAAATTAACAGCAGCTGTGCAATGACAAAAATTTCAAAAAAAACAATCCACGGACCGGAGTCTTTGATTTTAGCAATCCATGTTTTCATAAAGTTCCTCATGATAAGTGTACCAGTGTTCCGCCCTTGACTTCTACGATTTGTGTGTTGTTAATGCACAGCCATGCAGAAGCAGCAGACGGATTGTATACAAAGCTGTTGTCTGCGGCAAACTGCAGACGGTCAAAGACTTTGTTGTAATCGACGATTTCAATATTGGTAGCATACCAGATGTCATTGTGACCGCCCATCATTTCCGCAAATTCTTCCATGATTTCCCAGTTGTTGTTACGGGTAAATTCAAAACTGTGTCCCCATACATACATCATATAGAGATACTGTTTCTTTTTTAACGAAAGAAATGCCTTGCCGAATTCTACCAGATGATGGTTGTGGTGGCAGGTCGGAAGCCACTGCATATAATTTTCAGGCATGCCAAAACCGGTTTCATCGCCTAAAAGAATCGGGCCTTCAGCTTCTTTAGCACCTTTTTGTGCTGCATAGACAGCTGCATATTTATCGGCGGCAACACGACCGTATTCCATGCCGAGGCTGTTTGCAATACGGCAGACCTTTTCATTGCTTGAACCGTTCGGATAAGCCATGCCGCGGATAGGATAGCCCATCGTTTTTTCAAGCTCCATGCGGTTATTTAAAATTTCGTAGACAATTTCATTGTCAGGGCATCTTGCGATTGTCGGGTGGGTGCAGGTATGAACCGCAACCTCATGTCCGGCATATAAATCCTTCCATTCGTCTTTCGGGATACGGATATCCGGCTGGTCAATGCCGGTGTTTAAGTTAAAGGTACCACGCAGACCGTTTTTGTTAAAAATCTCAACAAGACGTCTGTCCTCTAGTTTGCCGTCATCATAGCTGAATGTAAGTACTTTGTGCTTTCCGCCCGGAAATGCTTTATAAATCTTATTCATCGTAACATTATCACCTTTCTTTAAAAACTGTAAACTTCATACAGTATAGCGCAAAACCTGTTATTTGTCGATAAAACAAAACGATTTTATCACCTGATTGAGAAAATATAAGTAATCGGTGCGGCGGATACAGGCATCGGCATAGACAGGTGTAGAAAATAAAAGTGCATCATTGACGTAGACACAGACAGAACCGACAATATCACCGGTAAAGACAGGGGCGGCAATGCTGTCCGGCGTATTAATAACAACGTTGACAAGGTCTTCTTTACGCAGCAGCAGACGGCAGGTATCGTGAATGGAAACCGGCAGGTCCTGTAGGTTTTTGAAGGCGGCCAGCCGCAGGCAAGCAGTGCTGCAATAAAGGTTTTGCCGTCATACCGGCAGGCACAGACATAGCAGTAGCCGGCATTGCCGGTAAATCCGGTTTTTCCGGAGAGCACGCCGTCATACATATTTAAAAAGGCATTGGCATTGGAAACACTGTAAGAACCAAACTGATGTTCCTTTGCCTGGGTAATCGCCAGGAACTCTTCATTCTGTATACAGTAGGACATGATAACGGCAAGTTCTTTTGCCGTTGTGGCATGTTCCCCGGTTTCATCAGAGGCATCAAGTCCGTTTGGTGTAATAAAATGAGTCTGTGTACAGCCTAGAGATACGGCTTTTTCATTCATCAGCCCTGTAAACACGGCAACGAGGATTTTGCTTTGCTCGGTTGTGATATTTTGCAGAAAAGAAGTGTCAAATCCGGAAGGAAATGACACAAAGGAGAGGTCTTTTCCGGAAAGTACGTCATACGTATCGGGATAAATGCCGGACTGAACCTGATAAATATAGTAACAGGCAGTATTTTCTGCAATAATAACTGCCGAATCATTGTGGGATTTTAACATCAGCGAATAGAGCAGATCATTTAAGGTAAACGTTTCGCCTTTCTTTGCATTTAACTGGACATCGGGCATGGAAGCGGCATAGGCGCTTGTGGTGCAGGTCATTTCCTTTAAACCGTATTCTAAGGCAATGACACAGCTCATAATCTTTGTGGTGCTTGCCATGGGGGCAGGGGTGTCTTCATTCTTTCCATATAAAACACGTCCCGAATCGCCGTCTAACAATACGGCATATTTTGCATGCAGCTGCAAATCGTCTTCGGCGGCCGAAACACGGATACGGGACGGCAGGAGTGCCGTAATGGAATATGTAAGGGTTGTCAGAAAAAGCACGAGGCAGAGCCATTTTTTCATAGTGCGCTAAAACCTATCTTTTTTAATTAGATTTATGATAAGAATGTGCGAAAAATGCCACCAAAGAAAAGTGGCAAATGCCACAAAAATAAGTGGCAAATGCCACCAAAGAAAAGTGGCATATCACAAAAGCTGTCCACATATATTGGGATAAACCAAAAAGAAACAGGCGGGGCGTCTGTAGAATGGAGGGAAAATGACGGACAGAATAAAAGAAATTGAAAATTTACTGCCGGACAGGCTGAAAAACAGTCTGTTTTCAGGGATGTTTGGTTTCCGGGTTACCTATGACGGACTGGAAGAAATCCGTCTGCGGTGTGCACAGCCGCCAGAAATCCGGTTTAAGGGAAAGGATTACCGGACAGACAAAGTAATTATAGCACCTCAGGATATCCGGCAGTGTCTGGAATATATGAGCCATTATTCCCTCTATGCGTTTCAGGAGGAAATCAGGCAGGGGTATCTGACCGTGCGGGGAGGACACCGGATTGGTGTACTAGGGCATGCCGTGCTGGAAAACGGTATCGTCACCGGACAGACGTCCCTGTCATTTTTAAATATCCGGGTGGCGCATGAAAAAATCGGCTGTGCAGATACGGTTATGGATTTTGTATGCAAAGACGGAGTCCTGAAACATACGCTGATTATTTCGCCGCCCTGCTGCGGCAAGACTACACTTTTGCGGGACATTGTAAGACAGCTTTCACAGGGCAGTGTGATTCCTGCAAAAAAGGTGTGCGTTGTCGATGAACGTTCTGAAATTGCCGCCTGTGTGGACGGGATTCCGCAGAATCATCTGGGAGAGCGTACCGATGTCATCGACTGCTGCCCGAAGGCAGAAGGAATGCTGATGGTAATCCGGGCGATGTCGCCGGATATTGTGGCAGTCGATGAGATTGGCGGAAAAAAAGACATAGAAGCCATTGAGTCAGTAATACACTGCGGCTGTATCGTGATTGGTACGGTGCATGGGGCAGACGTTAAAGAACTGTATCAGAAACCGGAACTGGGTGCGCTGCTAAAACGCGGGGTATTTGGCAGATTGATTGTATTATCCGGCAAAAATGGTGCGGGAACAGTACAGGAATGTCTGGAATTATAAAGGAGGAGTGAGCGATGATAAAGTTATGCGGTGCAGTGTGCATTGTAGCCGGTACAACCTGTTACGGACTGTTTTATGCGTTTCAGAAAAAAAGCAGACTGTGGCGGTTAAAGCAGTTTAAGGAATCCCTGCTTTGCCTTAGCGGACAGCTGCGTGTGGCGAGAATGACCATGCCGCAGGCACTGGCACAAATCGGGCAGAAAAGCCGTTATGATTACCTTTCACAGTTTTACATCTTTGTATCGGAAAATCTGGAACAGCATACATACAGCGGATTCTGGGAAACGTGGGCAGCCGGTATTGACAGCTATGTCCGCGATATTTATCTGACAGAAAGTGACAGTGAAATTTTAAAAAATATCGGAAGTATTCCGCTACATCTGGACATTCAGATGCAGCTTGCCTTTTTGGAAGAAAATATTTCGGAACTGGAGAATCTGATTGAAGAAACACAAAAAGATATCCGCGCCCGGTGCCGCATTTATCAGAGTGCCGGAGTTATAGCAGGACTTGTGATTGTATTAATTTTGATTTAAAGCATCAGACCGATAAGGGGGTGGTTATTTGGAGGTCAGCCTGATCTTTAAAATTGCGGCGGTCGGAATTCTGGTTTCTGTCATCAGTCAGATTTTAAAGCACAGTGGGAGGGAAGAACAGGCGTTCTTAACAAGTCTTGCGGGGCTTCTGCTGGTGTTGTACTGGATTGTGCCGTATATCAGCGATTTATTTGAAGCCATGAAAAAAATGTTTGAATTATAGGCGGGAGAGGCATGGAAGGAATCAAAGTGATTATGGCGGTGTTAGCCGGGGTGGGTCTGGCGGCGGTTTTAAAAAGCGTAAAAAGTGAAATGACGATGCTTGTCGCCGCCGGCGTATCGGTATTGATCCTGTTTTATATTCTGTCGGGACTTTCGGTAATCGTAGAGCAGTTAAAAATGCTACAGGGGTACATCGGAATCAGCGGAAAATATATCGGAATCCTCGTTAAAATGATAGGCATTTCCTATATGACACAGCTTGCTGCAGACATCTGCCGGGACAACGGTCAGAGCGCGGTGGCGGGACAACTGGAGGTGTTTTGCAAGATCACGATTGCCGCACTGGGTATGCCGGTGGTGCTTACATTATTTGAGGTTGTGACAAAATGTATTGGGTAATAAAAGTATTGTATCGGAAAAGAAATGCGGCGGGGAGAAAAAGTTTTTTGGGGATCAGGGTATTGGGGGTGATGGCAGCGGTGTGTGTCAGCCTTGCGGCGGCAGGCATGAGGGCAGAACCGGTATGTGCCGCAGCCGGTACGCAGATGGTATTGGAAGCGGCGGCAGACACGGTGCAGGAAGCCGGTTACGGCGATTACGATTATTCTGCCATTGACAGGGCAGTACGGCAAAACAGCGGTTATAGCATTTCTTTTCAGGAAATTATCAATCAGATAACGGGAGAGGACGGTATCACCGGACAGGGAATTTTTCCGGTACTGAATAAAACATTTTTACAGGTCATAACAGGCAGTAAAACCGCAGTCGTACAGATTATCATACTGGCACTGTTTTCGGCAGCAATCCGCTGTTTCGGTCCGTCTGCATGCAAAGAGCAGATATCCGACACGGCACAGATGATTCTGTCCATATCGCTGACGGCGGTGCTGATTGCTTCGTTTTATACGGCATGTACCATCAGCACCGATACGCTGGAGGGCTGTATCAGCGTATATAAAGCGGTTGTTCCGGTATTTTTTTCAGCGGTTGCCTTTGCATCCGGCAATGTGACGGCGGCAGTTTATTATGAAATTGTATTAATGCTCATTACCACCGTGAATCTGCTGTTTAAAAGCGTGTTAATCAAGGTGGACCAGATTTATATGCTGATTTCCATGGCAGATGCCGTTGCAAAAGAAGAACGTTTTACGAAAGCGGCGGAACTCTGTGTGCAGGTCATGAAATGGTCGGGCAGGACGGCATTGGTTGTTTTTACAGGGCTTGGAGGCTTAAAGGGAATGCTCGTACCGGTATCGGAAACCTATAAAAAGAAAATGCTTTACCGTGCCGTGCAGACACTTCCCGGTGTGGGCAGTTCAATAGAAACGGTTACGCAGACTGTCTGGGGGGCGGCTAAAATTATTAAAAATGGTATCGGTATGGCGGCGGTCATTGCTGTGTTGATTGTCTGTGCAGTTCCTGTTTTAAAGCTGGTACTGATGGCAGTGCTGTTTAAAGTGACAGCGGCAGTAATTGAACCGGTGGCGGATAAAAGGGTGGTAAAGGCAGTCAATGCACTGGGAACGGCAGTCGGAATGCTTCTGATGACGGTACTGGCAGCAGTCAGTTTATTTTTACTGATGCTGGCAATGATTGTGATGATGACGGGATTACAGTAAGAAGGGAAGTGGACAATGGAAGCTGTACTATCGTGGGTAAAACAAATTTTTATTTTGAGTATTTTATCAACGGTTGTCACACATTTGATGCCGTCAGCAAAATATACGAAGTACGCATCGTATATCTGCGGACTGCTGATTGTCATGGTGTGTATACAGCCGCTTGCGGCAGTTTTTCACGGAGGCATTTCACCGGATAAAATTTATGAGTCTGTCATGACCTATAATCAGAGTAACCGGCTAAAGCAGGAACTGACGTACCGGGAAGGGGATTCTGCACAGTCTGTCATGGAAGCCTATGAAAAAGAAACGGCAAAAACCGTGGAAGAATATGTACTGGAAAACGGTTATTACCCTGCAAAAACAACCGTTACGGTGGAGAAAGACAAAGACAGCAAAGATTATGGAAAGATATGCGCTGTATCAGTGGTTTTATCGGAGAAAAAAGAACAGCAGATTTCAGTTGAACAGATTGTTATCGGGGAAAGCACAGAAGGAAAAAAACAGGAAATATCGCAGGATTACAGTACACTGCGAAATGAACTGGCACAGCTTTTACATATTACAATTTCATGTGTGGAGGTAAAACAGAAGTCCCGGTGAAAACAGGAGGTGAAAAGATTTCATGGCACCGATAAAATGGAACAGAATTTTTGAAAAAATTCAGAATAAATCCGGTAAAGAGAAAATAACAATAGTAGTACTTACAGGGATTTTACTGCTTGTAATTTCACTTCCGACCGGTTCAAAGTCCGGACAGACAGAAACGAATGAAAATACACAGACCCGGCAGACCGGATTGTCAGAAAGCGCAAAAAGCTACGAAACGGTGTTGGAAGAAAAACTGGAAAAAGCATTAAAAAAAGTAGAGGGGGTCGGAGAAGTCAGTGTAGTCATCACATTAAAAAATACATCAGAAAAAATTATTGCGGCGGATTCGGATTACAGTGAAAGCGTGATCCAGGAAAGCGACAGTGCCGGGGGCATGCGCAGTACTACACAGCAAAGCGGAAGCACAAGCAATATTTATTACGATACGCAGGAGGGCAGTGAGCCGTATGTCACCAAAGAAAATATGCCGGAGGTGGAGGGCATTGTCATTGTTGCAAAGGGAGGTGGTGACGGAAATGTATGCGCTGATATTACAGCCGCGGCAGAAGCACTGCTTGGAGTACCCGCACATAAAATTAAAGTTTTGAAAATGAATTAAAAATCTGGAGGTTGTTTTGAAAAAGATTAAAAAGAATCAGCTGATTATTACGGCACTGGCAATTATGATAGCTGCGGCAGGCTACATAAATTACACCGGCAATTTATCGGATATTATCACGGTAAATGACACGGTAAGCACACAGGACCCGACGTCCAATCCGGTCGATGAGGTATCCGGCGACATTTTAAGCAACGATGCCGAACCGGATGAGCAGAGTCTTCAGGAACCGGGCAGTGTGGTACTCACTTCGGGTAACGGTGTGTCTTCAAGTGTGGTTTCGGAAGCAAAGTTAAACCGCGAACAGATCCGTGCAAAAAATAAAGAAACCTTACTGGAAGTTATTAATAATGCCGCACTGACCGAGAGTGCAAAGGCAGAGGCGGTGGCGCAACTTTCAGCAATTACGGATAATTCGGAAAAAGAAATTGCGGCGGAGCTGCTGCTTGAAGCCAAAGGCTTTTCCGATGCGGCAGTGTCCATTTTAGACGGAAACGTGGATGTTGTCATCAATCAGACACAGCTGACCGATACGCAGAAAGCACAGATTGAAGATATCGTAAAAAGAAAAACAGGAGTGGCGGCAGACAAGATTACAATAAATGTTTGCAATAATCAGAAAAATTGATTATAATATCTAATAAGTACATTTCGATAATTAGGAGGTTTATCTATGACGAAAGAGTTTGAAGATAGAGGAAACACTTATACAATCCGCGAGAACGTAAGCAATATCGGTGAAGTAAGAGTTGCGGATGAGGTTGTGGCAATTATCGCAGGACTTGCTGCAACAGAGATTGAAGGTGTGAAATCTATGGCAGGCAATATTACAAATGAACTGGTAAGCAAGCTGGGTATGAAGAACCTTTCCAAGGGTGTAAAGGTCAATGTCAGTGAGGAAAATGTTTCTGTTGATTTAGCACTCAATATCAGATACGGTTATGAGATTCCGGTTGTATCCAAAAAGGTACAGGAAAAGGTAAAATCTGCAATTGAAACCATGACAGGGCTTGAAGTCAGTGTCGTCAATATTAAGATTGCAGGCGTAGATGTTGAGGCACAGTAAACAGGTGCCGGCGCAGCATGAAAGTGGAAGAATCCGTAAGATATTTTTTTGACATATCGGACGGGTTTTCCATTTTTATGGGCGGATTTCAGGCAGATTTTAGGCGATTGTCCGCAGACAGGGCAATGGAAAAGTGTTTACTTGGAATCAATTCTTGTTTGGTTTCAAGATATTTTTTTGTAAAGCTGTTTTACAGCAGAAAGGACAACAATGACAAGATCGGTAATCAGGGAACATATTTTTAAGCTGCTGTTTCGTGTGGAATTTCATGATGCACACGAACTGGACGGACAGATTCGTCTGTATATGAACGAACTTGGAACAATCAGCGAGGCTGACTGCAAATATATTACAGAGAAAACACAGACGATTGCAGCACTGCTTCCTGAAATAGATGAAAAAATTAACAGTGTATCGGAAGGCTGGCCGGTAAACAGACTGGGTAAGGCAGAACTTGCCATTATGCGTCTTGCCGTTTATGAAATGCTGTATGATGAGGATATTCCGGTAAATGTGGCGATTAACGAAGCCGTGGAACTGGCAAAAAATTACGGCGGGGATAATGCACCGTCTTTTGTAAACGGTGTGCTTGCAAAGCTTGCAAAATAGAAAAAAGGCAGCGTCTGCGGAAAGGAGAAAAATATGCCGGGCGTGTATACGGTAACACAGATGAATTCTTACATTAAGAATATGTTCCGGCAGGATTTTGTGCTGAGCAGGATTTCTGTGAAAGGTGAGGTTTCAAACTGTAAGTATCACACTTCCGGGCATATTTACTTTTCCTTAAAGGACGGGCAGGGCGTGATGTCTGCAATTATGTTTGCGGGCAGTGCCAAAAACTTAGAGTTCCGGTTAGAGAACGGCATGCAGGTGATTGTAAGCGGCAGAATTGACGTTTACGAGCGGGACGGAAAATACCAGCTGTATGCCAATGCCATTGAGGCAGACGGACAGGGCGATTTATATAAACAATTTGAAGCGTTAAAGAAAAGCTATGAAGAAATGGGGTATTTCAGCCCGGAATATAAACGTCCTATTCCTTCATTTTCACGAAGAATCGGTATTGTAACGGCGGCAACGGGGGCGGCGGTGCATGATATTATGAATATTTCATACCGCAGAAATCCGTATGTGGCGCTGTATCTGTACCCGGCACTGGTGCAGGGAGAGCAGGCGGCAGAAAGCATTGCGGAAGGTATCCGTACACTCGATGAAAAGAATCTGGATGTATTGATTGTCGGCAGAGGCGGCGGTTCCATGGAAGACTTGTGGGCATTTAACGAAGAGCCGGTGATTGAAGCAGTTTTTTCGGCAAAGACACCGGTGATTTCCGCGGTTGGACATGAAACTGATTTTACCATTACCGATTTTGTGGCGGACTTACGCGCACCGACGCCATCTGCGGCAGCAGAGCTGGCAGTCTGTGATATTTCTGCAATAGAAGCGCAGATTGCAGCATATGAAAAGGCATTGTATACGGCGGCAGTGCGTAAGATTTCAGACAGTAAAAATGTACTGGAAAACTACAGGCTCCGGCTGGCTGTTTTTAACCCGGTGAGCAGGATTGAGGATGGACGGCAGTATACCATGCAGGCAGAAGAACGGCTGGAGAAGGCACTGTATCAGGTGCTTGCGGCAAAGCGGCATCAGATGGAACTGCTTGCAGCACGCTTAAACGGTGTTTCCCCGCTTGCAAAGCTGGGACAGGGATATGCGTATGTATCCGCAGAGGACGGAACGAGAATCAGAAGCACCGCGGATGTGGCGGAAAAGTCCCTGATGAAAATTTATTTAAAAGACGGATATGTAAAGGCACAGGCATTGGAGGTTACGCATGGCAAAGACACAGACGCTTGAACAGTCATTTGAAAAGCTCGAACAGATTATAGGAAATCTTGAAAACGGGGACGTTTCGTTAGAGGATTCTTTCAAATTATATAATGAAGGCATGAAACTGATTCAGAACTGCAATCAGCAGCTGGACAAGGTGGAAAAAAAGATTGTGGTACTCAATCAAAAAGAGGGTGACGAAGATGAATTTTAATGAGGAATTAAAGCAGCGTGTAGAGCAGATTAATGCCCTGCTTGCGGCAAAGCTCCCGGCAGAAGAAGGGATGCAGCAGCGCGTGGCGGAGGCGATGAATTACAGTGTCAATGCGGGCGGAAAAAGACTGCGCCCGATGCTTCTTTTGGAGGTGTACAGACTGCTTGGCGGGAACGATGAGAAAATCACGGAACCGTTTATGGCGGCGCTGGAATGTATTCATACGTATTCACTGGTGCATGACGATTTACCGGCAATGGACAATGACGATTACCGCCGCGGCAAATTAACAACCCATAAAAAATTCGGGGAAGACTTTGGTGTGCTGGCGGGAGACGGATTGCTTAATTACGCGTATGAACTGCTGTTTAACGGCATTTCAGAAGTGACGGAACCAGACGATTTAATCCGATGTGTAAAGGCGGCAAAGGTGATTGCATACAAGGCAGGCATTTACGGCATGGTCGGAGGTCAGTCACTGGATGTGTGGCTGACGGACAAGCCGATGAATGAAGCACAGCTTGAATTCATCTTTAATTTAAAGACCGGAGCGCTCATTGAAGCAGCATTTATGGCGGGAGCAATTCTTGCCGGGGCAGATGACCGGACGGTTGAAAAAATGGAAAAAGCCGGCAATCTGATTGGTGTGGCATTCCAGATTCAGGATGATATTTTAGATGTCACAAGCACGCAGGAAGTCCTCGGAAAACCGGTATTAAGTGATGAAAAAAATCATAAAACGACATATGTCACATTATACGGAATGGAAAAGGCCGAAAAAGATGTGATAGAGATGTCAAATGAAGCACTGCGTCTGATTGAAGAAACCGGGAAAAATGAATTTTTAGATGAACTTGTGCGCAGACTGATTCACAGAGAAAAATAAGCTGTTTGGTGACAGCGGAGGTTCGTATGATACTTGAAAAGATTAACAAGCCCAATGATATTAAGGCACTTGACCCGATTGAATATAACCAGCTGGCAGATGAAATCCGGCAGTTTCTGATTGAAAATATCAGTAAAACGGGCGGACATCTGGCATCCAATCTGGGTGTTGTTGAATTGACGATGGCACTGCATCTGGTATTTAATCTTCCACAGGATAAATTAATCTGGGACGTGGGACATCAGGCATATACCCATAAAATTTTAACGGGTAGAAAAAATCAGTTTGACCAGCTGCGTAAATTCGGCGGCATGAGCGGATTTCCAAAGCGCAATGAAAGTCATTACGATGCATTTGATACGGGACACAGTTCGACTTCAATTTCAGCGGGACTGGGATATGTCAGCGCCCGCGATATCAAAAAAGAGCATTACAGCGTGATTTCTGTTATCGGTGATGGCGCTCTGACCGGCGGCATGGCATATGAAGCGTTAAATAACGCATCGCAGGTAAAGGGAAACTTTATTATTGTGTTAAATGATAATAATATGTCAATTTCCAAAAATGTCGGCGGGGTATCCAAAATGCTTGGTGAAATCCGTGCTTCCAACTCCTATTATGATTTAAAGGAAGGGGTTACCAACACATTGTATAAGATGCCTATGGGCAGTGTGATTGTGGACAAGATTAAAAAGACAAAAAGCAATATTAAGCAGCTTATTGTTCCCAATCAGATGTTTGAAGGCATGGGCATTACCTATTTAGGTCCGGTAGATGGTCATGATATTGAAAAACTGATAAAAATTTTTAAGGTGGCTAAGCGGATTGACCATGCCGTGCTGGTACATGTGGTGACCCAGAAAGGCCACGGATACAGACCGGCGGAGCGTAATCCGAGCAAATATCACGGTATTGCACCGTTTGATATTAAGACCGGAAATGTGTTAAAAAACGAGAATGGCAAAAGTTATTCGGAAGTTTTTTCAGAGGCGGTCTGTAAGCTGGCAAAGAAGGATGCAAAGATTGCGGCAATTACGGCGGCGATGCCGGACGGAACGGGTCTTGCCAAGTTTTCACGGTGGTATCCGGAACGCTTTTTTGATGTAGGCATTGCGGAGGCACATGCCGTTACATTTTCGGCAGGACTGGCAGCAGGCGGTTTAAAGCCGGTATTTGCCGTGTATTCATCTTTTCTGCAGCGTGCCTATGACCAGATATTACACGATGTCTGTATCCAGCAGTTACACGTGGTCTTTGCAATTGACCGCGCAGGACTGGTAGGCAGTGATGGAGAAACTCATCAGGGAATATTTGACTTGTCGTATCTGTCAAATATTCCGAATATGACAGTGTTTGCACCGAAAAACGCGTGGGAGCTGGAAGCGGGACTCGAATTCGGACTGGAAGAATATAATGGTCCGTTTGCGCTCAGATATCCGCGTGGAACAGCGGTGACGGCATTTGAAGAATTTAAGCAGCCGATTGTATATGGTGAAGCAGAAGTGATGTATTATGAAAAAGATATTGCCCTGCTTGCGGTCGGCAGCATGGTGGAAACAGCAGACATTGTACGGAAAAATTTAAAAGCACAGGGGTACTCTGTCACGCTGATTAATGCACGTTTTGTAAAGCCGATTGACGAATCGGCGGTATTTAAATGTGGCAGGGAACACAATCTGATTGTAACCATGGAAGAAAATGTGATTTCCGGCGGGTTCGGTGAGAGTGTCTGTCAGCTGGTTTCAGATTTACAGTTACCGGTGCGGGTGTTAAACATTTCACTGCCTGATGATTACATTGAGCATGGCAGCGTTGATATTTTACGCTGTGAAGCCGGAATTGATGCGGAAACCGTAACGGAACGCATTATTTCATTTTATGAAAATATCGTACTTTAGAATGGAGCAGATATGGCAAAAGAACGTTTGGATGTACTGCTGGTATCGCGGGGACTGGCAGAGTCAAGAGAAAAAGCAAAAGCAATTATTATGTCAGGAAATGTCTATGTAGACGGTCAGAAAGAAGACAAGGCAGGCTCGAATTTTCCTGCGGAAGCCGTGATAGAGGTCCGAGGCAATACATTAAAATACGTAAGCCGCGGTGGCTTAAAATTAGAAAAAGCAATGGAAAATTTCGATGTGACACTGGCGGGGAAAATCTGCATGGACGTCGGTTCTTCCACGGGCGGATTTACGGACTGTATGTTACAGAACGGTGCAGTCAAAGTCTATGCGGTTGATGTGGGACATGGACAGCTTGCATGGAAACTGCGCAATGATGAACGTGTGGTCTGCATGGAAAAGACAAATATCCGCTATGTGACACCGGAAGACGTTGCAGATAAAATCAATTTTTCAAGCATTGACGTATCCTTTATTTCACTGACTAAGGTTTTAGGACCGGTTAAGGAACTTTTGTCCGATGACGGACAAATTGTCTGTCTGATTAAGCCACAGTTTGAAGCAGGCAGGGAAAAAGTCGGCAAGCATGGTGTGGTACGTGACAGTGCAGTGCATCTGGAAGGGATTGAAAAAGTGATTGATTTTGCAATATCAATTGGATTTGAAGTGCTCAATCTCGAATTTTCACCGGTAAAAGGACCGGAGGGGAATATTGAATATCTGCTGCATCTGCAGAAACATACAGAGGGCAGTTATCCGGACGTTCCGTTTGAAGCGGCACAGGTTGTAGAAAAAGCACATGCGGCACTCGATTAAGAAACACTGGAGGCGCAGATACGCTGATGAAGAAGTTTTATATTATTACAAATAAGGCTAAAGATGCAGATTACAGTTTTACAAAAGAAATTGAACGGTATCTGCAAAAAAACGGTGCGGTCTGTCTAAGCAGCAATCAGGAGCAGACCGGTGGCGATACGGATTACCGCTATACCGATGCAAGGCAGATTCCGGCAGATACAGAGTGCATTATTGTACTTGGCGGGGACGGAACGCTGATTCAGGCAGCAAGAGATGTCAATAAAACCAATATTCCGCTGCTTGGCGTGAATATCGGGACACTCGGGTATCTGACCGATGCCGACAGAAGCACCGTATATGAAGCGCTGAACTGCTGTATGCAGGATACTTATGAAATTGATACGCGCATGATGCTTTCAGGAACAATTTACCGCGACGGTGAACCGGTTTTTGAAAATACGGCATTAAACGATATTGTAATCAGCCGGTGCGGGACACTGCGTGTCATAGATTTTGATGTACACGTAAATGGCGAATATTTAAATTCCTACAGTGCGGACGGTGTAATTGTATCCACGGCAACAGGTTCCACAGCATACAGTCTGTCAGCGGGTGGTCCGATTATCCAGCCGAATGCACAGATGATGATGATTACACCGATTTGTCCGCATACATTAAACCAGCGCAGCATTATATTCGGCGCGGAAGATGAAATTGTGATTGAAATGAGTGACAATAAGCGCCTTGCAGAAGAGCGGATTGCTACATTTGACGGGGAAATATCCCGCAAAGTAATAACCGGGGACAGGATTGTGGTACGCAGGTCAGAGAAGGTATCGCAGTTTATCAAGACCAACAAATTAAGTTTTTTACAGCGTATCCGCAATAAAATGTAAAAAATGTATTTTGCGGCGGGAGGATGGAATAAGTATGAAGTCGGAAAGACAAAATAAGATTATTGAATTAATCACCAAAAACAGTATCGGAACACAGGAGGAACTTGCAGAAGCACTGAAACAGTTGCCGGAGCAGAGCCGAAACATTGTATTGATGTTTTTCTTCTTGGATATGAGCGATTCGGAGATAGGCGAAAAGCTGAACATCAACCGAAGCACATCATACAGGCACAGAAGAAATTCACTTGAAGAAATCAGAAAGCAGTTAAAGGAGAAGAAAACAAATGAAAAATAAGCAACACACACTTCCATCATTTTTTCTCATATCATCAGCCGTGGACGGTAACGAAAACACCATAGAAAAGCTGTTGCTGTTCTATGAAGCCTATATATCAAAATGCTGTTTACGCCCGTTTTACGATGAATACGGCAACGTATACATTGTGGTTGATATGGAATTAAAGGGACGTATCATAGAAGCCCTTTTGAAAATGATATGTGAATTTGAAATAGACGAATACTAAGCAATACTTGAGCGGAGCATGATTTAACAAACTCCCCTCTTTCCTGTTCCGCTTTTTCTTATCATTCTGTATCAGTCCATTTGTAAAAATGAATTGATACAGGCTGACAAGAGCCTAACAGTTCTTTGACAAGTGAATAAAGCAGTCAGATACGTTTGTGCTTGCAGTGAGCCATCAGAAATTGTACGCCGTGACTTTTCCAATCGGAAGATAGCGATTCATGCAATGATCTGGGAGCGACCGTTGGAAAAGTCGTTCTGCCATGACCTGCAACACAGGATAATGATACACCCGTATGACACGGTTCAGCCCACAGGAATGGGAATGGTTGAGATACCAGTGGAGCTTGCCAAAGCCATTTGTCTGCATATAAAAAGTATTAGCAAAAGTGTTAGCAACGGCAAAAAACATATCCGCAAGAGTTATTGATATGCTATAATGACCTTGTTAAACGTATGTATTTTGCTGTTATCACACGGAAAGGAGTTATTATTACTCGTGATAAGTGATACATCAAATACAGAAACTCCTAAAAAGGAGAAAAAGACATATACAGTAGAGGAAATTGCAGAACAATTATGTGTGAGTAAAAAAGTGGCTTACGCATTGGTTAAAAGTGGACAGTTCGCTTATGTTCGTGCTGGTAGAGCCATACGGGTATCTAAAGATTCTTTCGATAAATGGTTAAATCAAAATTAACTGTTAAGGAGAGAATATATTATGGCTTCAATCAAAAAAAGAAAATCAACATTTTCCGTTATTTACTGGTATTTAGACAATGCAGGAGAACGTAAACAGAAATGGGATACGTTAGAGACAAAGAAAGAAGCAAAGCAGAGAAAAGCATTTGTTGAGTATTATCAAGAAAAATATGGTTATGTGATTGTTCCCTTAGAGGAACAGTTTGCACGCCAAATTGATGAATCGAAAAAAGAACTTGATAGTACCGATGAAGATATTACGCTTTGTGACTTTTTAAAAATATTTGTCAATCTCTATGGTACGTCAAAATGGTCGCCTAGTACATTTAGTAGTAAGGTCGGTACTAT
>OGNM01000578.1_pt1 | contig 21229 bp, 18 predicted proteins | sample 1573441 | NCBI WGS metagenome assembly OGNM01 (sample SAMEA2581915, study PRJEB24529) | metagenome | biome: Human gut stool | place: China | collected 2011
GAGAATTTAGGTTCTAGTGTCCCCGACGTGCAGGTTCAAGTCCTGTCACCCGCATGAATATGGCTGTAATCTCTATAAATAAAGGGATTACAGCTTTTTTTATTTGCAAAATGATAGGAAATTGACAAGGGATTTTTGAGATATTGACAGCTATTTTGACATCAATTGAGACAGCAATAGATGTAAATTGTGAGAATAGGTAGTTATAAATGGGTGGTTGATTTTGACATTCCTCTTTTAAGGGACTATATTGGAAATTGGAAAATCCCAATATTATTTTTATTCCAATTTCCGATGGAGGAATTTATGAATACAGTTACAGATAAAATTGGTGAAGAGTATAAGCAGTGGTCGAATTATAATAAAATTTTTATTTCTGCACCTACAGGATCAGGAAAAACATATTTTATTTTGAATGTCCTGCTGCCATTTGCCTGCAGCCAAAACAGGAAAATCTTATTTTTGGTTAACAGAAAAATATTAAAATTGCAATTGGAAAAGGAAATTTCCAATTTTCCATTTGAGATAGCGAAAAACATTACCATAGAAACATATCAGACTCTTGAAAAAAAATATTGTGAAATCAAAAGTGATATTCGTAAAGAAACAATCAATATTGCAGGAAATACAGGATTGCAATATTATGAAAATCATGATTATGTTGTATGCGACGAGTGCCATTACTTCTTGACGGATTCTAACTATAATACCAGTACGGGAGTATCATTTCGATGGATTCAGGAAATGTTTGCTCATAAAATTAGAATTTTCATGTCTGCGACAATTGATGAGATTGAAGACATAATAAATAAGAATGATAAAAAAATGGAGCATTAATGTTCACAATGGTATTATAAAGATTTAAAGTATATGAGTCCTTTGGCTTTGGTTCAGCAACGCAAAGTGGTATATAAGTACAATATTGAATCTAACTATGACTATGTAAGCGTAAATATTCTGGAAAATTATAATGATCTTATAGAGGCTGTTGAAAATGGAAGTAAGAAAAAATGGATGATTTTTGTTGATAGTATTGTATATGGAAAACAATTAGAAAAGACTCTAAAGGATAAGTTAGAATGCGATAGCATAATATTTATTACAACGGATTATAAAAAAGATGTAGACGGTATAAGAGAGGTAGATGAGATTTCCAGAGAGAGTATGTTTTCAAAGAGGATATTAATTACTACTGCCGTATTAGATAATGGAGTGAACATAAAGGACTTGGAATTGCAAAATATTGTTGTTTGTGCCGATACGGAAGAACAATTTATACAAATGCTTGGAAGAAAACGTAAAGATGGTATCAATACAAATCTTTATATTTTTAAGAGAGACAAGGTACATTTTCAACGGCGTTTGGCAATGGTAGAAAAGGTGCGGAAAATTGCAATAAATTATATGAAAACATTTGAAAAATGGCTGAACGGTGATGAAAAATATTATATTTCAAAGGAAGGGTGGCTGATTCAAGAACAGCATTGCCAAATTATGAAAAAAATGGCAGAAAATGAACTTGATTATAAGGATGTAATGAAAGTGTTCTGGGTTTATGGTGGAATTTTGATGCTAAATTTATTAGCATATCACCATTTGGAAATATTGTGTAGTTATTATCAAAGAATAATAGAATGTTTTTCTACATATGGTGATAATGCTTTTTTACAGGAACAATTGAAATGGTTGGGAAAGAATCAGAAAGAGACAGACGAAGTCATTAATGGATGTATGAAAAGCCGGTTGGATGAAGCTAGAGAAAACGTTATTGATGCTATGGAGCAGAATAAAGAAAAAGAAATGACCAAGGAAGAGGCAAAAGCATTTAAACTAAGCATAAAGGATGAATTAGTAGAATTGATAAGAAATGTTGAATGCCCGAAAGAAAAATTAGATAAAGTGAAAGGCTGTTTGAAAAAAAATGACAGAGTAATTTCTGGACAGGCAATGGAGATTTTAAGCGAATATTGTGGAATTCCATATAAAATGGTAGTAAAAAAAGGAGTATACACAATAAAACCAACAAAAGAGTAAAAAAATATATTATATGGAACAAATTGATAATTCAGGACAGGACTGAAAATATCATGAGTGAGGTATAATAAATGGAAAAATTGGTTTATTCGATTCAGGAAGTGGCAGAATTATTAGGCATTAGTAGAAGTTATGCATATGAATTGGTCAGAAAAGGTGAAATACCGGTATTAATGCTTGGAAAGAAAAGAGTAGTGCCAAAAGAAAAATTTAACAGATGGGTAAATGGAGAAGAAGAGCTTGAAAAATAGCTCTTTTTTTTGTGGACAGGAGGCAAACATGAGAAAACGAAAAAATGGAGAGGGAAGTATATATAAAAGAAAAGATGGAAGATGGTGTGCAGCTTATTATGATGAAGGATATAATCGTCATTATATTTATGGAAGGACGAAGGCAGAGGTACAGAAAAAGTTAAAAAGAAAAGATGATGATTCTGCTTTAAAAGAAAAAGATGAGGGAAATGGCAATGATGTAAAATTGGAAGAATGGGTATTGGATTATTTGGAAAATTACAAAAAAAATGAAATTAAAGCGACAACCTACAGTTCTTATATGATTATATTTCATAAGCATATTGAAAATTCAAAAATTGGAAAAATGGAATTGGATAAAGTTACAGTGGAAAATCTTCAAAAATTTTATAGTAATAAAATTTCGGAAGGATATAGCAGCAAAACGGTACGATCAATTGAGACAATCATAAATAGTGCGTTGGAAATGGCTGTTAAAACGCGTGTGCTGAAAGAAAATCCCAATAGGTATACAACAATTCCTAAAAAGGTTAGATATGAAGCGTCTGTATTAACAAAGGATGAAGTAGAAAGATTGCAAAAGGAAGCGAAAGACGATGAATTATATCCGATTGTAATTACTACTGTTTACAGTGGTATGAGAAAAGGCGAGGTAATGGCGTTGAAGTGGGAAAATGTAGATATGAATGAAAAAAGGATATTTGTAAAGAACAGTCTTTGCCGTATTGTAGATGATAAGGTAGATGAACAGGGACATAGACATGCCAGATATGCCATTATGGAGCCAAAGACAAAGAAAAGTGTTCGTATGATACCTATGTTAGACGAAGTATATGAAGCGTTATTAGAACAAAAAAGAAGACAGGATCTTGACAAGGAAAAGTATAAAGATATTTATCAGGATCAGGGGTTTGTTTTTGCTGATTGTACAGGAAGTTTTTTGGCTCAGCGACCATTTATGAACAAGTATCATAAATTTTTGAAAAAATATAATATACAGGATATTCGTTTTCATGATTTGCGTCATACGTTTGCATCGCTGCTAATAGAGCAGGATGTCTCTATGAAAGTGGTACAAGAATTGTTGGGACATTCAACAATTACTACAAGCATGGATATTTATACGCATATTTCTGATAAAAAGAAAGAGGAAGCGATGCAGCTAATCCGTAGAGAAAAGTGATATAAAGAACAGCATTAAAGTGTAGAATACCATTTAGAACACTAGAGTGTAAGCGTAAAGGAGATGGTGCCATCGGATAATATTTCTTGTAAAAATATTATTCGATGGGTATAATAACTATATGCGTATACTTGCTAAAATCCATAGAATATAAGAGGTTGTAGGATTGAACAGGTAGAGAGGTTAAAGTATGGAATTAAGAAGAAATATATATAAAAAGCTGTTGGCATGGAAGAAAGAGAATACAGGACGTGTTCTTGAATTACAGGGAGCCAGACAAGTTGGAAAGACATACATACTGAAAAAGTTTGGAAAAGAAAACTTTTCCAAAATGGTTTATATTAATATGGCAGAAAATACAGGAAAAAATTTTTCGCGCTGTATTTCTATTGCAATGGAATGGGAACCGGGAAAACCGATGGAAGAAACACCTATTCGTAAGGCATTGGAATTGTATGATGAAACATTTAAAGATAATAAAGATACGGTAGTGATTATAGATGAGATACAGGAATCTGCGGAGATTTATAATCAAATCCGTACTTTAGCCAGAGAGTTTCAGGCTTATGTGATAGTCACGGGAAGTTATCTTGGAAGAACTATGGAACCTGATTTCTTTCTGCCGGCAGGCGATATGGATCATATGGTTATGGAATCAATGACATTTGATGAATTTCTGGATGTTTTTGATGAGCAGGAACTGTATGAGAAGATAGATCTTTATGGAAAAGGAAGAACAGAAGATTACAAAAAACTCATGGAATATTATGAGATCTATCAGAAAATAGGTGGATATCCGGCAGTTGTAGCATGTTATGCAGAATACAGGGATCTAAATAAGTGCATGGGATTAATTGGTGACTTGATAAATGTTTTTGCGGATGAATCCAAAAGATATTTTGAGGATATTATTGATATAAATATGTTTCAAAAGCTCTTTAATGCAATTGCGCTGCTTATGATGCAGGAAAAACTGGGTATTCGGGATTTGACTGCGGAACTAAGTAAAATTGCTTATCAGGAGGAGAGTGGACGGACTACCAAGAAAATGATTAATCATGCGATCAGCTGGCTGCAGGAGTCTCATATCATTGGATATGCGTCTAAGGCAGTGGATTGTGATTATAAGCAGATAAAGGATAACAGCCGTTACTATTTTCTTGATATGGGAATTGCATATTACTTTCTTAGCAGAACCGGAGCACCGTATGATGTGATAAAAGGTTTGCTTGCAGAGAATTTTGTGTATTTAGTTCTTAGACGAAGAATCGAAAATACACATGAGATTGCCGGACTTGTGCCTTGGTTTGCTTCTTATGAAAAGATAAAAGGTGAACTTGATTTTTATGTAAGAAGCCTTGTAGACTATAAGAACTACGGAATTGAAGTAAAAAGTACAGATGCATCTGCTAAAACGGCAAGAAAATTATTGGAAGATGGGAAGCTGGATTATCTGTACTTACTTAAGGGTGAAACAATGGGTGGTATTGCTGATGGAAGGATATTTACGGTACCGTTGTGTCTGGCGGATCGGATAGAGTTTTGAGTGAATCTTAATATTGTGAAAAATATAGGAGAATAGGAAATGAATATTATATATCGAGTTGAGAATGTAAAGAAAATTAAAGAAGAAATAAAAAAAGCTATTGATGAGTTTTGCAATGTTTTTAATCCAACTGAAGGTGTACTGTATATTTTTGAAGATACTCTTACCAAAGCAATATTTAGTGAATGCCATGTTTCAGCAGATAAACTGATTTTTAAGGGGACTGTTGATAGTCCATTGGATGCGGAAAATCAAGCGGAGTATAGAGCAAATAGAGATGTGGTAGCGGATAATATTGCTTTTTTACAAATGAAAGAAGATGCGTTGCGCAAGAGAAGCTTTAGCAATATTGTAGCAGAATATAATGTGGCATTTGATGAGCAACATCCTTTGAAAATTATTGGTGGTCAGCATAGGTTTATAGCAAGTGAAGAGGCATTGTCAAAAGGTATAAATCAGGTTCATGGTTTAAAAGTATATTTTGGTCTTAATACAGAACAAAGATTGGATGTACAGTTAATTTCGAATACCAATATAGCAGTTTCTTCAGATTTGTTAGACAGGATGTTAGAAACGGTAAAAGGACCTGAATTGAGAAATTGGTGTCAACAAACGGGATTGCTTAATGAGCATGAAGATTTTGCAGATAAAAAGCAACGAGGAAGTCGTTTTACAGTAAGAGCGGCACGCACGTTTATTATGAATTTTTATGCTGGTAAAAGAATTGCATCTGAAAATTTTCCAAAAGAAAAAACAATTCCGGTTTTAGCGAAAACGGGTGGTCTTGATGAAGATTGGGAAAAGTTAAAACATAATAATGCGCAGTTATGGTCAGATGAGCAACTAATTGAAGCTGGAAAAGCTTTTGCCAAATTGATTCAGGAACAAAAAAATTATTTTTCTAAATCAAATGGAAAGAGTTCTAATAGTGATTATGCAGATAAGGCATCCAGTTACGCAATTGTTGCAGCATGGGCTTATGTTGCTGGTAATTTACAAGATAATCCGGTTAGGCTTGCAAGGCACTATGGACTAACTGACATTAAAAAGAATGATCCATTGAATGCTAAAGTACTTGCACGCGTTAAACATGTAACGGATCCAGACAATTATAGAGGACTGGGGAGTAGGACCGATGTAAAGGATCGAGGTCGTTTAGCAGAATTGTTTTATTTTCAAGCAGAGAAAGGAATAGGAATAACTAAAGAATTGGCAAATGCTGCAATTAAACGTTATCATGCAAAAGAGGCTCTGTTAGAGGCATTAGCAGCAGAAAGTAGGGTATAAATATGACTGAATTTGATTCTTTTGCAACACAATTATTAGAGGAGTCAAAAACTTTATTAGAAAAAGCAAAAAGAGTAGAAGGATTTTCAAAGATTACATATTATCATTCTAGTTTGTTATTAGCTATTAGTGCGTTAGAAGCATGTATAAACTCAATCGCAGATGAAATATTAATAGATCCATATAAGAATGAGTATACAATATATGAACAGGGGTTACTTTTGGAGAAAGATGTTAGATTTGACAAAGGAGAGTTTGTCCTCAGTAATGGATTAAAAATTTCACGTATAACGGATAGAATAGAGTTTTTATATTATAAGTTTACTAGAAAAAGGTTAGATGGAACATATCAATGGTATGCTAACTTAAGACAGAGCATTGATATTAGAAACAAACTTGTACATCCAAAGGAGCAATTAAGAATATCTGATAATCAGGTAGAACTGGCAATTTTGTCAGTCATAGAAACTATAAATCAATTGTATTTGGCTGTATATAAACGAAAATTTCCTGCATACGATTGGGGTATAAATCCAAGAAAAGAGTTGTTGTTATAAAATTTAAAGGATTATTTAAGGGATAGGTTATAGGTAGATTGATAATGCAGAAAAACTGAAAAAGTTATTTGTAATAGCAAATACAGAGTAAATTAATACAACTAAAGATGACATAATCCAAAACGTTGACTGTTAGTGTATCGGTGTATCAATTTTCTCAATCTGTTATTTTACAAGTAAAACGAGTCATAATATTACGGACTCTGACTCCGTCATTTCAAGGTTCGAATCCTTGTAGCCCTGCTAATGAGACCTCAGCAGTGAGAACTGCTGAGGTTATTTTTTGCCCGGAGGGCGCGGAATATGCGGCTTTCCGGGCTTTTTTTGTTTGATAGGATTAGAAAATGGAGAATGGAAAGGAAAATGACTGATGGGAACAGAGTACGGCAAATTCCTGTAAAATAAGAGGAAATTTGAACGGATAGGTCAATTCATAGGTCAATCGAAAATGCCGGGAAGCGTTGAATTTACTGGTGTGTGGGGAAATGTATGTTTTGGGAGTATATTTTTAAAGTTGTTCTTTAATGGCAGGCATTGTATAATACATAGTAATAGAGTGTTTGCAAAGTGTGTATGCTATTATATTATAAATTTGAATGAGCGGAGGGGATGATTGAATGTCAGATTGTATTTATACGATAGACCAGATAAAAATGTATTTAGCACCCGTATTAAGTCAGTATAACGTAAAAAGTGCGACCCTGTTTGGCTCATATGGAAAGGGTAGCGCAAATGCATCAAGTGATGTGGATTTATTGGTCGACAGTGGACTAAAAGGCTTAAAGTTTGTTGGATTGATTGAGGCATTGCGGGCAGCCTTAGATAAGGAAATGGATGTTTTTGATGTTTCTCATGTGGAGAAGGGGACGGAAATTGAGCATGAGATCGCAGAAACCGGGGTAAAGATCTATGAAAAATGATGTGATTATTTCAAAGATGATTAACTATGTTGAAAAAATATTGAAATATACGGATGGAATGAAATATTCGGAGTTTGAAAGCAAGGATATGGTTGTTGAAGCCTGTGTATTTAATTTGAGTCAGTTGGGGGAATTGGCAAACAGTAGATAAAGATTTTCAGAAGATTCATAATACGATACCATGGCGGGAAGTATATGGATTGAGAAATCGTATTGTGCATGATTATGAAGGTGTAAACCTTAAGCTTGTCTGGGAGATTATTTCGGATGATTTACCGGAATTAAAGCAGATGTTATTGGAAATTAAATAGGTTAATTGCAATATGATAAATTAATTTTGTGAGGGGAACCCTGGCAGTGATGAAGATGCTGTCAGGGTTATTTTTTATTTAAAGTAAAATATATTATGATTATTTAGGCAGGCTGCTGTTTCTTAGCACATATTCTGAAACCGCTTCTCGTGGAATCTTCCATATTCTTCCGATTCTAAATGCATGAATCTGATTGGTGTTTAACAGATGGTATGCGGTGTTTTTTCCAATTGCGAGCATGTCGCAGAGATCATCGATGGTTATTAAATCGTCGTAGCTGTTGAACATGATTATATAAATCCTTTCTTTATTATTGTATTACATTCATGTTTGAAAATTATTTTTTATTTTCTGCAAACAAATAAGTAAATGTAATGTCGGACAACTTTGAATAAGACTACAGAGCAGAAAATAATTGATAAAGAAGGTGGATAATTGAAAATAAAATCAAAAGGTAATACTTTTTGCGTACTTGTTATTTATATAACTATATTTATTGTACATAACTGTATTTGTAGAATGATATGTATATAGGTAATAAATACTAATAGTGCATATTCCGCAAAAACAGAGCACTCGCTCCGCATGAGCGGAGCGCTGTTCCGCTAGGAACGGATCATTGCCCTGTTGGTTAATAAAGTTACTTGCTTTCTACACGTCTATCGCGACCTGGAAAGTCTAATCGATATGCTTTAGAGGTCATGCGGCTGAGACATGCATCTGCATATGTGTTATCACCAAACAATTGGTACCAGTTCGCTACTGGCATCTGCGAGATGATGACTGTTGATTTTCGGCAATCTCTAGCTTCGATGATTTCAAAGAGATCACGGCACTTGTCGAGATTTAAGTCCATCAAGCCAAAATCATCTATAACAAGAAGATCATAACCGGCCATCTTGTTTGAATACTCATAGTAATTATCTTCACTATGCGCATGGGCGGATTCTTGAAGCAGATAATTCGCACGGATATATTTAACAGTTCTCATTTGATGTAGTGCTGTGACGCAAAGTGCACATGCAATATGCGTTTTGCCAGCTCCTGCTCCACCTGTAATCAAAAGATTGTTCGGTTCATCAATCCAATCACCTTTGGCCAGTAATTCAATAACATGTGTGTTTAACTGCCTCTCTGGATCATAAAGAGAACTATCAAGGTCAGCTGCCGGATATTTTAGTGTTGCTTGTTTTAAGAGCCGATTGAACTTCTTGTTTTCTCTCCCTGACCACTCATGGTTGATGATTTCAGAGAACCTTGTTTCAAAGCTCTCTAATCCCGAATTCGGATTCATAAGTTGGTTTTCAAAAGCTTCTGCCATGCCGGACATACGCATCTTATAGAGTTTGTCCATAAGAAGATTTTGATCCTTTGTAAGTTTGTCGTTATAATTGTATTCTTTCTGTCTATAGGCCATAATCATTCACCTTTACTTGTAGTAATCCTTTCCTCTGATGTTTTCATGAGATGGAAGTGATTCCGGTGATGATTCTGGATGCTCATCGCACTCCATCTTTTTAAGCACCTGCCTGTACGTCGAGTAGCGACAGGAGTTCATTTCAATGCATTTACGAGCGGCTTCTTCTGCAATGCCTTTAGGGATTGCTTTTACTCGATGTAGTATCCCGGCACATGCATTGAATGCCTGCTCTTCGTGTTTAGAAGATTTTAGGATTCGATCAATCAATTCCGACATGGAAGGACCGAACACAGACGCCCAGCGCCTGTAATAGTTTCCATCTTTCGAATTGATTTCCTGATAATAAAGGTGTTCCGGAGGCATATGCTCATCCGTAGTTATGTACAACGGAAAATCCTTATAAGATCTTCTGTGCGTGCAGATCAGACGGTTGTACTGATCACAGATACGAATCTCAGAAGGTGTAGCCTTAAGGATTGCTGGTTTTCCGCAGTAAGTATACAATACAGAGTAGTAGTGGCCGTCATAATCGATGTGATAATTATTAGGCACCTTCAGTACTGCTTTGTAATCACAAGTTGTGTATTCTCCGCCTGGCAGTGGTTTCATACATGGTTTGTCATACTTGATAAACATTTCTTGTCTGGAAAAAGCTTGATTCTGAAAAGGTCTCGCATTGAGGACGGCTACTATCTTTTTGATATCAGCATTCAAATCCTCAAAGGATGTGTAAATCTTTTCTTTTAACTTTTCTATAAGATGTGTTTCAAGGAAACGCACATGATTCTCGACCGTTGGTTTTCCCTTAGGCTTACGAGCCGGTGGTGGGAGCACAATCGTATCATAGAAGTCTTCCAGATCAGAGAAGGTTGACTGTAATACAAGATCATCTTTTGTATGCTTCGTAACAGCTGTTTTTAGATTATCCGGGACAAAGTGTTTAGCAACTGCACCATAGAAGGATACCGCATGTACACAGCCTTCGATAAAACAAGGTAGCTTTTCATTTGGAAATGCCTCTGCATAGATCATACTGCTCACGCCTAATGTTGTGGCAAAGATGTGAACTCTCATAATTTCACCGGTTGTAACATCCGTCAGAAGTCCAGGCTGGTCGCCAACCCAGTCGATGTACATCTTTTCACCAGGCTTGCGATTTACCGCCATTGAAATTTTTGTGCCACCATAGTTTTCCTGAACAAAACGTTGATAGTATTCATAGAACTGAGATTTTTCATATCCATCTGGATTCTTTTCTTTGTAATCCAGCCAACAGAATGAAATATTTACTCTACTGTTTGGGGCATGAATACGATCATAGTAATACTGAAAATCTGGAAGTGGAACTTCTTTGCGTTGAAGATTTTTCTGTGGGTAAAAGAGGTTCTCTACTTCTTTTGGTGACATAGCTTCAAGCTCGTCAATGGTGAGCTCAAGAGCCTTATATCGACTCATGATCAAGTTAAGAGTGCTTGATCCGATTCGAAAACGATCCATAACAGATCTGGTTGGGCACTTATTCAGACGCATCTGAATAGCACCAATAATAGTGTTGTAGTCCTGCATAAAAATGCCTCCTTTCGTAATCTAAAAATAATGACTACGAAAAAACTATAACACTTTATAAGAATGCGTGATCCGACGAAGCGGAAAAGTGTTCCGTTACAACCGGAAACACTGATCCGTTGCTAGCGGAATCGGTGATCCGATGAAGCGGAATTTGCAGGAAGATATTTAATCCTCAAAATCCATACTGTGAAATTACTGTAAATGATATAAATTTAGCAGTTAAGGATATAATGAATAAATCATTTAGAATTAAAACTGACAAAAAAACAAAGCATTATCATTACATAGAATATGCAGAAGTAGATGAAGAAGAAAAATATATAGATTTTAGATTGAGCCAAGATGTAAAACAATTCTATCTTAAATTGCGTAAGGAAGAATATACAGTATTTTTATTAGATGATATTATGAAATTATCAACAGCATTTCAGTTGAATTTGTTTAAATGGTTATCATGTAATTCAAATTTTAAAAATGATGTATCTATAACAATAGATGATGCGAAACTTAGATTTTATGGTGATATATCTATAAGGACAGCAGATTTTATAAGAAAATTGGATAGTGCAATAAAAAAAATAAATGCTAAGACAAATTTAAATGTAAGTTATCAACGCATAAATAAAAAAGGAAGCAAAAAAATTGTTGTATTAAGATTTACAATAAAAAATATGTATAAGCGTGAAGAATAATACACCAAACAAAAAGATTTAGCATGCCAGTGCTTTTTACTGGCTCGGTAAATTTTTTGTGCGGTAGACTGGGAATTGATGCATCAGCATCAAGGCGTGTAGCGCAAATTATTCAAATTTTAAGTATTTTTTTCCTTTATATGTTTTAAACTGACATATTATAAGTGATTGCAATTCATATTTTAAATATGATGGTCAAAAATCTATTCTCCAATCTTAGAGGGATCTGCTTTTGTGAAGCAGGTCTTTTTTTGCAAAATTATTATTTATCTGGCATATTATATATGTTCATTGCAAAACCCTTCATAATGAATTTATAGGCTGCCTTCTGGCAGTCATTTTTGTTTTTTATGCATATGTTCTAAGGCAAACTGGCAGGATTGAACGACAAGCTCATTAACAGAAACACCTTCGTCTTGTGCTACCTGTGAAAGCTGATCAGCAAGTTCCTTTGTGATGCGAAAAGTCTTATTTACATATTCTTGTTTTTTTATTTTAAATTCCATTACAATCACCTCAAGAATATTTTATTGTAAATATGATTTGCAATATATACGCTAAAAATACACATATTTTAGTGGGTGCATATTGAAAATTAAGTATCTGTAGAGTTATAATATAATTAAGAAACAAATGTCTATGCACCAAACAGGGAGGTTTTATGAAAAAGGTAAAAAAAGGAATTGTATTGCTTTTGGCAATGGTACTGATGATCAGTGTTTTACCAGTACAGGCAGAAGCTGCAAATAAGGTAAAAATTAACAAGACAAATGCGACAGTTTATGTTGGCAGTAGCACTACATTAAAAATTTCTGGAACTAAAGCCAAGGTAAAATGGTCTACCAGTAATAAGAAGATAGCAACAGTAAGCAGTAATGGTAAGGTTACAGGTAAAAAAGCAGGTAATGCGACAATCACTGCAAAGGTTGGAAAAAAAACTTATAAGTGCAAAGTAACGGTCAAAAATCCATATTTAAACAAAACAAAGCTATCAATTAATGTCGGACAAACTTATCAGTTAAAGATTACTGGGACAAAGGCAAATAAGTGGAGCAGTAGCAAAAAATCAGTTGCCACGGTAAACAGTAAAGGCAAAGTAACAGCAAAGAAAGCTGGAAAGACAACAATTACTTGTAAGGGTAATGACGGAAAATCCTACAAGTGCACTGTGACTGTAAAAGAAAAACATACACATAAATATACCAGTAAAGTAACAAAAAAAGCTACTTGTACAAGTGAGGGCGTGAAAACTTATACTTGTTCTTGTGGGGGCAGCTATACAGAGTCCATTGCAAAAACAGCACACACTTGGGATAGTGGAACTGTATCTGGAACAACAAAGACATATAAATGTACAGTGTGTGGCAAGAAAAAAACAGAAACAGTCGAGTGCCAGCATAAGAATACAGAAGTAAGAAATAAACAGTCTGCGACTTGTGGACATACAGGATATACAGGTGATACTTATTGTAAGGATTGTGGCAAAAAGATTTCAAGTGGTAAGAAAATTGCAAAGACAGCACATAGTTGGAATAACGGTAAAGTAACATCAAAAGCAACTTGTAGCAACTATGGAACAAAGACATATACATGCATAGTATGCGGCGAGGAGAAAGACGAAGATATTGAACCTTTACCACATAAGTATATAAAAACTGTAGTAAATCCTACGTGTACAGAACAAGGATATACTGAATATAAATGTTCAGTGTGTGGATATAGTTATGTTGATAATTATAAGAATGAATTAGGACACGATTATAGCGTAGAAGTAATTGAGACACAACAAAGCTGTCGTTTTGAAGGAACAAAACGTTATAAATGTTCAAGATGTGGTGCAACATCGGCAGATGAATACACGCTACCACCGTTAGGACATAAGTATGTAGAAAATGTAGTAGAACCAACTTGCACAGAACAAGGATATACAGAATACAAATGTTCAGTGTGTGGTTATAGCGAGACAGGTAATTATGTAGATGCACTTGGACATGAAAAGGGAAGTATAGTCAAAACAGTGGATGCGTCAAAGAAGGGACAAGGTTATACAGTATACACATGCAGTAGATGCGGTACTGAATTTAAGGATGATTATACTGATTTTCAGCCGACAGAGGAACAAGTATATAAGGATATAATGGCATTAAAATTAAAATATCCAGAAGGATCAGCATGGGATGAAAATAATTACTATCGTTCAATAGGAACAAATTTGTGGGGAGGATACGGATGCGAAGCATTTGCATTGACACTTACTGATGAGGCATTTGGATATTTACCTGCAAGAAAGCATAGAGATTTTTCAAATATTAAAATTGGAGATCATCTTAGTCTTTATAACGAGGCACATGCAGCAGTAGTTATAGGTGTTACAGAAGATGGCGGTGTGTATACGGCAGAGGGAAATGTCGGAGCAGGTACTGTTACATGGGAAAGTGGATATAGTTATTTAGACGTAGATGAGTATGTGGATTATGTTATTACCCGTTACCCAGAATAAAAATAGTAAACCAAGTATGGAGTATTCTGCTTGGTTATGATATTTGTACAGATATGCAATGACAAGAACTGTTTTGAGTATAATAGTATATATATTATGATGAAAGGTAAAGAAGATGAAATTAAAAATAAAACAAAGTGTAAAACCAGAAGATATAAAGGCTAATATATATGACAATATTAGTTTTATTGTAGATTTGCAAGGTGTATCTACAGAGGGGTTAGAACAAAGTGATAACAATATAGCAGGCTTATTTGATAAAACATTCTATAATCGGATAGAGGATAATTATACGTATGATGAAATAAGTGAATGGGACAAACGTTCGCAACGTCAAATATCAAATCTTGTAAAACGTAGAATTATTGAAACAGAAAAGGTTATTCGATATATTTCAAAAGACGAGAATGAAATAATTACTGTTAGTAAATATTATGTAGAAATAAGGTTGATATATAAAAGAGGACATATATTAAAGGATAAAATGCATTTATTGCATGAAATTATAAAAAAATATATCGACAGAAATGAGTTCCTTGAAGTAAGTAATATTTTGTTGAAAAAAAATAATATTATCGTATGTAAAACATTACCTATGCTATATCGTTGTTATGAAAAAAGCGTATATGGAAACATAAAAAATGGAGTAACATACCAAGAAGCTGTATTTACAGATTATAGTAGTAGCTCCATTATAGTGATGAATGAGAATATATTAAATGTAAGTAAAGAAATCACGGCAGGGATGTATAAAAATAACATAGCCTATATGGGACAATTGAATTTTACAATTGCATATAGCGGAAAAAAGAATATTATGCAAAGAAATATTGAAGATATACTTACAGATATGAACACATGCTTATTTGATATTTTTATAAATCATTTAACGGAATCATTTGTAAGTGACTTAATAAACGGAACATCTACAAAAGTATTGGAGGGATTTCATAGAAATGAAAAATGAAGATAGATTTGTGCCATTAGATTTACAAAAAAAGAATAGTTTAAAAACAAATTTTGAACCAAATGAATTTTACATGTTAAGAAAGCAAAAGGAGAAACCAGAAAATCAATTAGAACCTAGTATCAATGATATTCAAAGGTACAGCAACAGGGAGTAATTAAGATGCGACCGAGGAAAGAAAATAATTTAGAAGCTTTTTCAGATGTGTATATTGATATTTATGTAATCGGATATTCACATCAGGGAGAAAGTATACTATTTGTCTTATATGCCAACAAGCCAGAGTACAAAGTCGTGTATTCGATGGTCATAGATTGCTACGAGGAAAATATTAACATTACAAAAGAATTATTAGATGAGATATTAATATCAAAGAAAACATTAGATATGTTGGTATGGACACATCCGCATGATGATCATACCAAGGGTTTGGAGCAATTGATAGATAATTATTGTTCAAAAGATACAAAGATAATATTAGCTAATATTTTAGGAAATAAGAGTTATAAGTTGTCTGAGGAGTGTCAGGCGCTGGAACAAAAGATTTCTAAATTAAACAAGGGATTACATCGTAGATATGACATAAATGATATGATTTGCTTTGATAATGAAATACAAGAAATACAATATTGCAATGCAGATACTATTCAAAATTTAACTATTCGTTGTGTTGCTCCAATTCCAAGTATAAATGCAAAGCAGCCAGCAAAAGAAAAAATTAATATAAATGATATATGCGTGGCTATTACAGTTGAGTTGCAGTTAAAAAACAACAAAAGACTAAATTTTTTGTTTTCAGGAGATGTGGAAAATGAAGTATTTACAGCCTTAAGTGAATATAAAAAAGACTACATGATTCCAAGCACCTATAATTTTGTAAAAATACCACATCATGGGGGAAGAAGTGGTGAAAAGATAAAAAGTATATTAGATGAAGAATGTAAGTCAGAGTATGGAGCAACGACTATATATAGAAAAAGTAATGAAGGGGAAATTACAAATCCAGATAGAGAATTACTAAATGAATATAAAACGTATATAAAGAATATCGGTTGTACATCAGATATAATACATGACAGATATGGCATAGGTGTGATACATATTTGTTATCCATTGCAATTATACTCAAAAGAAATGAAGCGTATCATTGATATGTTTGGGTGTGCAGTAGATTTATAGGATATTGAAAAATCAATTCTTAGATGATGTAGCTATAAAAATTTCACGAATTTTATAGTACTTGTTTATAAAAATCACCTTACCGTCCTAAAATTAGTATATACAAAGGTAGCAAAACAATAGAGAAATATACTTGATAATAAGAAAATGGCTGGCAGAAATGCCAGCTTTTTTTAATAAAAAATACTTCCCTTCAGTATTTCAAAAGTCATACTAATTATGTTGATAATAAAAAAGATATGAAAGGGGGAAGCGTGATGAACGCATTTGTAAAATATAGAAAAAGAATTATAGCGATATTTACAATGGTCATTTGTGCAATGGGCGTTATATCGTCAGATATAACGGCAGAAGCAGCAACAAAGCATGTAAAACTAAAAATTACACCACAAACTGTTATCAACAAAGATGAAGATATTGGTTGGGATGAATTTACAACAGACGATGCTTCAGGAGCCTGGTATATTGAAACATATAATAGCAGTGCAACTAAAAATTATGATAAATATATGATATTTAACAATCAGAACAGCAATAATATATCAGGATATCTTTGGTCTGCTGCACCATTGGAAGATACTACAATTTCAGCAGATATTGGTGTAGCAGCTAAATTTAGAAAGAAGTCGGAAACCAGTGTTGTACATAATTGCAATTATGTACATAAAACTTATCCAGCACATAGTACCTCATCATGTGGAATATATAGTCAAGCAGGTGGTTATAGTTGGTCTATAGCACCAAGAAAAGATAACTCTTCACCATATGGAACAGGATTAACTGATTATTTTTATTTTGAAGATGATGATGCAACGGGACTTTTATTAAATGGAACATTGGATTCAAAGGGAAGATATACAGGATTTATGTTAATAATTAATGAAAGTGATAAATCGGCAGCTCTTGGTGATGACAGAAATTTTCATAGTGGAATATATTATTTCAATAACTTAAAGCCAAGTATAAAATCATACAAAAATAATAAAGTAAGCAAAGAACAAATAGAAGCAGGTGCAACAGGGGTATATTGCTGCAAGTTATTTGATTTAACTGATGAAGCAAATGGACTTATAACATATGGTGTTAGAGCAGGTGAAGAAGATGATGCTACATCGGATAATTTCACAAATGTAAAATTTAGTAGTAAAGTAAATAGTGGAAAAGTTACAGTGACTGCTAAGGTGGGATCTAAATCAATAAGCTTTACAGGAAGTGCGAGTAAATATGCATCTTCTGGCTCTGTTGGATTTTTCAGTTATTCACAACCATGTGCGACTTTTTATCATATAAATGTTGAAGGTAATGTGCCAGAATATACAATTACATATAATGCGGATGGCGGTATATTTTCTGATGATACAATGAAGAATAAAACGCAAAAAGTAGAACTTTATGATTTAGAAACTGAGGATGGCGTGTTAGTAGCAACACCTAAACAAATAACATCATTGTTAGGTGGAAAACCTACAAAAACAGGATATCATATGGGTGATAGCACTCATAAAACTGCCAGTAGTTCGCGAGGATGGTATTACAAATTAAATGATGAGAATGAAACAGAACTAAAAACTGGTTATTACAGATTTCATAAGAGTATTACAGTAAAGCCAGATTGGCATATCAATACAGGAACAGTCAGATATAATGCTAATGGCGGTACTGCTTTAAGTGGATATAAACTTGTGAAAAATATTGTATATAACAGTTCTACGAATGAGATGGTTTCAAAAAATGTAGATTATAATACATCAACTATAAATTTGCATAATGTAACAAATTTATTAAGCAGAACAGGATATTATATACCAAGTACAAGGGCATGGAGAATAAGTAGTACAAGTGGAAAAGAAGTTTCTCAGGCAGACGGTGACAGTAACGCGTTAACACAGATAAAGAACGCTTTGAGTTTGGATACTAAAACAGGAAACACAGTTACATTGTATGCAAACTGGCAGCCATATAAACTAACGGTAAAATATAATGCTAATGGTGGCAGTGGAGCTCCAAGTGCAACACAGATGTATTATGGATCAAATTATCAACTAAGTCAAAACCAGCCAACTCGTACAGGTTATGATTTTGCAGGCTGGGGAACTACAGCAGCTTGGTGTGAAACAAGATATACGACTGAAAATAAATCTGCCAAGGATTGGGCGTCAGCATTTGGAACAAGTATTGATTCAAGCAATCAGGAAGTAACGTTATATGCGCAATGGCAAAGAACAATAACATATACTTTCAATTACTTTAATAACAAATCAGCAACTGTATCAGCAACATTCCATAATGGGGATACAAGTAAGAAAGTAACAATACCAGCAACTGCAAGAGGCACAAATAAGAACTATGGTGGATATAGTGATTGGAAATTTAGTGGATTTAGTACTGGTACAGCATATAATTCAGGTATTGCAATTAATGCAGACACATCAACATTAACTATAAACAGCACGGATAGTAATAAAACATATTATGCACAGTATCAAAGAGCTGTAACAATTAAGTATGTTGATTATGGTGACAACAAACAATGCACTGATCCACAGCAAAAGAAAGCGAAATTAAATTATAATGGTGGCAGCGTATTTTCGCCAACATTTACATTTCCTACATTGAATACAATGAAGCTAAAAGAAAAGAATGCAGCAGGTGAAGTTGTAAATGATCAATGGGACAAAGTTGGGTGGACAACAAAAACAGCGCAAAATGCAAGTGCAAGTAAAAATGCAGGAGATACATTAACAACATACGAAGATTATACTTATTATGGTTTATATAAAAAAGACGTAAAAGTTATTTATGATGTGAATGGTGGAACTGTATTAGGAACTACAAAGAATAATACAAGTAATGCAATGATTAGAACTTCACTTAGCAACAATGAATTTACATATACCAGATATGCGAATGCAGTCGATATAACGAAAGCTACAACCAATACGTTTACACTTGCAATCCCTGAATGGAAAGAAAATGGTGAAGTGAAATATAACTGGTTCGGTTGGTTATACAAAAGTGTAGCTGCTAATGAAGAAACTAATACATTTGGTAATTATTTAGTAGGAAAAACAAATAATATGGGGTCATTTACATATACACCACTTATTAGTGACACCCTATATGCTTATTGGAATATCAATGAGCCAGGTAATCCATATTTAACAGATTCAATTATAACTAAATCTGCAGAATGGGCAACACCAAGCAGTGATAACAGTGCAGTCGATTTTGATAATAAGCAAAACATTGATATTGATGGTATTGCAAGAGTTACAGTGAAAACAAAAATCACGAATAGGAATGGCATAAGTTCTAAGAGCATAACGGTTACGGATTATTTTGATACAGATATATGGGAGTATTATCAGGATGATACCCATAAAATAAATACCAGTATCGGAAGTACTCAAAAAGTAGATGACACGATTACTTGGTTAATACCAGACAGTTATACATCTGGACAGGAAATGACTTTTACATATTATGTGAAATTAAAAGAAAAGTACTGGACAGTTGATAAGAATGAAAATGAGATCAAGGGGAATACCGATTACTATATCAATGCAATAAAAGATTTGGCATCTTACAAAAAAGAGTTGAACGCCGATGGCAGTTTGAAATCTTCATCTACATATCAGACAAAGGATAAAAAATCTTTGATTCAATTACGATATACAATTAAAGGTGGATTGCTCAGCGGTATTACAGTAAACAAATATAATTCCACACCATATGTTGTGATGCGTCCTGTAAATTGGATTCCAACAATTGCAAATCAAGGAATTGGAATAGAAAGTGATACAAATAATATTTACCACAACATAGACAGCAGTTATACTAATACTTACTTCGTAAGATATGATACAAAGGGTGCAAATTCCACATTTAGATTATATGAATTATCTCAATTAAAGAGAAGTTATTCATATTACCAGATTACAGATAACTTAATGGATATGCAATCTGCAAATAAGACGCAAGAGGTAATAGATAACGTTCTTGGTGTAGGCTCTATGAGTAGTGATACTTGCAATGATGTAACAGGTAGTAAGTTATCAAGCGGATTTAAGGCATTAGATTTATTAAAAGTAGCAAAAGCCAATAATATTCGCAGCAGTGTAAATACAAATGGTATTATATACCCATATGGTGCATTAACATCATACGATACAGACTATGCAACAAATCGAGATGGTTTAAAAATTAGTGTTTATCCATTTGTAAGAACAACAAATAACATAACTGGTGAAACATATGAAACCACAAGGAATACCAGTACATTAGCAGATAAGAGACTTGATTTAACGATAGACGCAACTGATCCAATAATAACAGCAGACAGCAATATTAAGACAAAATCAGATACATATGGTGAATGGACAGAAAGTGATGGATATATTGATATTAACTTAGTTAATAAAGCAACCAATCCAATAGCTGCAACCAAAGAATTAACATTTAAATTCAAAGATGATGTATCTGGTGTAAACAGTCCAGATGCTACAAGCGAAGATTGGATTAAGACATCAAAAGATAATGTACAGGTAACATTAAAACGTGTTGACAATGAAGCAATTACAATATTTGATTCAAATGTAACAACATCAAATGATAACAAATATGTGAAGGTAACATATGACAGCACAAATACAATGAATAAGACAGGTAATGTCAAAGTAACCTTAGATCCAACAGATAAAAATATCCTTGGACATTTACAACTTACAATTGAACAAAATCGCTGCGCGATGGCCTGCCAAGGCTGTGGCGCAGTTTTCTCTTTAACTTAAAAAAGGCAGTAGATAATGAGTCC
>OGNM01000597.1_pt1 | contig 20798 bp, 20 predicted proteins | sample 1573441 | NCBI WGS metagenome assembly OGNM01 (sample SAMEA2581915, study PRJEB24529) | metagenome | biome: Human gut stool | place: China | collected 2011
AACAAACCGTCGCCGCCAAATACATCTTCCATAGTCGCAGTCACTTCGATAGTCATATCCTGCAGAGAACCCAGCTTTGCAGAAACCTTGCCGTCGCCGGAAAGCAGGAATGCTTCCCCAACACCGTGCAGAACTAAATTTTTTGTATCAATTTTTGCCATTAATAAACACCATCCTTAATTTTTATTTTCCGTCAATCAACGGGTTATAAATCAATCTATATTTGCAAACACCGTCAGCACTAATGCTCTGCTGACCTTCTGAACTGAGCAGAAGCTGCCGAAAACGTTTGGATAAGCGGCCCGCCTCCGACAGCGCATCGGCATAGATATCTACATAAAGCTCGCCTTTATTGACCAGCCAGTTATGCTCCAGCTTTTCAGCGCGTGTAAAATAGTAAGCGATAAAGGGGACTTCTGTGGCAGTTACCGCTTCGTCCGCCTGACATTCAAGCCTTAACTTATTCTTTAATACGTCTGTATTTGTGTTATCCGTAACACCCAGCATTCTCATTATTTCTTCATCGGCGACGCACCAGTCAAAAATATCGTTCAGTAAATCAAAACTATTGCGCATCAAGCACCTCCTTTAAGCTTTTACAGCGCGCCGGCTGTAATTTTTAGATTATGGTAAACTGCATCGATATCGATATTTCTATTTTTTACTCATGTTGATTGATAGATATCAATGCCGGCCCGGGCAGCAGATTCCCGCACCGGTTCCGGCTGACTGCGGTCAGTTATAAGCGGCATGCCGTCCCACCCAATCCAGGCACGCTGACCGCAAAGACCTTCGACAGCAATTTTATATTTTGCTGTTATCAAAAGCTCATCCAAAGCCTGTGTTTGCGCAAACAGGTCCAGTTATTATTTCATCCTTCACCTATATATGAACTTTAGCTGTTTTTTATACCCTGTTATCAAAAATATTTTTCAACTTATACTTCTCAGCTTACTCTGTTGGCAGCAATAATCTGTTCGAGCCGGTCTTTTTTCCAGGGCTGCAGTAACGGTCTTTCGGTACGCATCTCGCGGCGGCTGCATTTTTTGCCGCAAAGTGTACAAACTGAATCCGAATTGGTATTATGCAGATATTCGGGCATATGACAGGCAGTTTGTGTCTTAAAAACCTTTCGCCCGAATCTGGTCTGCCATGAACTGCCGACAGCCAGCTTCATTTCCTGTTCGAAAGGCTGCCCCACTCCCAGCGCTTTCTGAGCTTCCTGGGCGATTTGCGGCAGCAGCAAAATCTCTTTAAAAGCTTTCAGCCTGATACCAAATCTATTTTGCAGTTTCTGACGCACGCTTTTGATGGTTTTAAAAATCACTGGCTGGCTGATGCCAAGACTGCGGGCAGCGGCCATAGTGTTTTTGCCGCATTGCAGATAGGCCTTCAATATTTCCAGCTGTCTTGCTGTCAGCGCAGTTTCCATTCTCTGCCACAGTTCAAGCAGCTCCGTCAGCCTTTCCCGTTCCAGCAAAACAGCTTCAGGATTATTTTTATTGGAAGCGATACTCAAATCGACGAATGTCAGTTTCATTTTCAGTTTTGTTTCCTTACTGCTCTGCGAGCTTTCCTGATACTTGCCTAACCTGCTCAGATCTCCTGCCGCCTGCTGTTCTGTCACTTCGCCTGCCTGCACGGCACTGATAATATCTTCTATCGTATATCTGGCCATATCAAAACTCCTTTCGTTTTGCAGTTATGCCGTAATAACAGCAAAACTGCAGATCTATAATCACTGTCTCACTGCCAATCAACCGGTTGCCTCTGGCATTGCGTACATTTTGTTCCCGCATTTTCTGCGTATTCAAAAAGGTCGACGCATCGGCATATTTTGCAAACCACTGCTGCGCTTCACTCTTTTTCCCAACTATCAAGGCATAATAGCATTCACTCTTAAACCTGACAAAATACGCATGCACTTCGATGCGTTGTTCCTGTTCATCCATCTTCCCACCTCTGTTTTTAGAATAAAATAGAATTTTTAGAATCAAAAGGGCATAAAAAATAAACCCTTCTGTCAGCAGCACTGTTCATTTGTAAAAACTCATCTTTTGTAAACTCTGCTTCTTTCATGATGTAATTTTCCTGATGATATTGATATAAATAAGTTTTTGTTCCAGCTCGTCAAAGCCTCTTAAAAACTGCTCGACCTCGTCAACACTTGTAAGTGTTTCTCGAAAAAGCCTGGAACCGCCAAAAAAAATAAATTCTACAATATACATCTTTGCTTCCCTTCCTTTACGACCGCCCGTTGACATCTTTTTTCTTACCTTGATACGATGACCGCAGGCGTTTTATATGCAAACTTTTGTTCGTTTTATGATGCAATTATACTCTTTCAACTCGAACATTGTCAACTATCATTTTAATATCAAAAAGCTGTTTCTCATACTTTTAAAGTCTGATACAGGCGCCAATTTTGCTTGACAAGCAGTTTTCTTTGTCATTCCTCAGTATAGCGCTGATTTTTTTCAGCCCGGTTTTTTTATTTTTCGTCCATTTTCTTTTGTTCGTTTTTGTTCGTATTTATAAGCAAAATTATTGTGTTTTTATCTGCTAATAAAAAAAGACACCCGTAAGAGCGTCTTTTCATTCCTGCTATTATCATCAACTATCCGTACCAGCTCCATTAGCTATAAAGAGCAAATACACACCTTTATTCTAACGATTTGCAAAAACATCATATTCTGTTATCGTTATTTTATCACTCATAAATCTTTTTTCAGTATCTCTGTAAAATTCAACTTTTGTTTTCTCCCATTTACCCTTCTGATAGCCATAGTAAAAGCGCCAGTGCTGCATAGCATTAGAAAGATATGATTTCTCTGCTTTGGAGGCTTCTTCTTTGGTAGGATAACTGCCTGTAAATATTTCAGTGTATCGCTCAACATCAAGTATGCCTATATAAGGGTACATGACAGAATCATTTTTTTTAACATCCAAAGAATAAACAGGTTCCAGATTCCGCACCTTGAACCAATGTCCTGAACCCTGCAGTCCATGTTTAGAGGGATCAAAATAACGTATGTGGACAGCATCTTTTTTATAGGTAGCGAGAACAGGCTGCATAATATCCTGCACATGCACTTTAAAAGAATCCACTACAACCTGCTCATCAGCTAAACAAGAAGCGCAGACCAAAAGCAATGCCATAATTAAAATCAGCAAACGTTTTGTCATTTCTCTCACCCTTTCAGCTTGATTATACAATGCTGAAATTTTACATTAAATCAAATTTACAATGCAACTTCTTTTATTTTCTGAACTGCTGTTACAAAAAGCTCTGTCAACGCAGAGTTTTTTGCTTAGCTGTTTATATCAGAAATTACGCTGATAGCTGATACCGACAACTTTAGCATAGTTATCATGGCTGCGGGCGGTATCATAAGTATCACCAGCTGCTATATGTCCTTTGATGCTCAACCCATCAATATCGATAAAGCCCAAGGTCATGGCAAGTGTCTGTTTTTTATCGTGGTACTGGAAGCCCAGACTGTAGGTGCGGCGGGCACCGGTCGGCACGATAAAATCGGCGCCGTCAAAAGGTATTACCGATTCATCATAGGCATAACCGCCCATGATGGTATATTTGTCACTCAGTTTATGTTCTACGCCCAAAGCATAACGCCAGCCGTTGCTCCAGTTTTTTGGAGAAGCAATAGTTCCTAAACCTTCAATGTCGATATTCAAAGCATCATAAGTACTCCATTTGGTATAGGTACCGTTCAATTCTACCCGAGTACGGTCATCAAATTTATGATTGTAACCAATAGCCCAGCTGTCGGGCAAAGTTACTTTGCCATAGGCATCTCTTTTTATACTCATACCATTTACCATATAAGCTTTAAAATCTGCTTCCATACTGTGAGTCACCTTGCTGCGGTAAACCAGGCCGATCTCATTTTTAGAATCAAAAGCATAATTGGCAGCCGCATTCCAGCCTAAAGCCCAGCTTTCGCCCTTTGTTTGCGTAGCTGCACCCCCCATAAATGGAATTTGAGAATTTTTCTGCAGTTCCAGACCCACATAATTGACTTCCGCCCCCACGGCCGCACTCCACTTGTTATCAAACTTGCGGGCATAGGTCGGCGTCAGGCTGGCGCCGTTCAAGCGAGAGAAAAAGGCATTAGATGCAACTTTAGAATCCCGTTCAAATTCTGAGATCATGCCGAAACGGCTGAACAACCCTATACCAATCCAGTCTTTGTCGTTGAGCTGTTTGACATAGTAATTGCCGGGAGCCCAACCGGCATGTACGACATTTTTACCTTCGTCAATAGACTTTCCTGTAGCGTCATAAGCCGTATATTTGCCATGCGGGCTGATATAAACCGCACTCTGTTTAAAAGCTTCGCCCCGCACTTTGGTGATCGACGCCGGATTGTAGGCAATATTGGCGGCGTCATTCTCAGCAAACATTCGCGCTCCGCCCATAGCCACGCCTTCAGCTGACCACTCGTTGATCGCAAAGCCTTCGGCCCCAGCATCGACAACCGGCACAGACAAAACACAGGCCAACCCTATTATCGTAAAATGTTTCTTTAAAAACAAAACAGACACCTCACAATTAACAAAATTTTCCAATATTAATAACAATATTTTAACAGCTTTTGCTTTTTATTGTGGAGAAAGTTTTAATCCAACAATTAAATTATTTTTTATAATATATTTAGCTTGCATTTTTCAACCTTTTACGTCATAATATTAGTTGAAAGTTCAACTAATATGGCGGTGAATATTATGACAAAACTGCATAATGACCTGCTGCGTGACATCGGCACGCTGGCGCGCACGATCCACTATCTTCACGATCTGCATTTTAAGGAACTGGCGCTGCAGCGGGGACAGTTTATTTTTCTGACCCGGATCTGCGAAAATACGGGTATCAATCAAAACGATTTATCGCTCTTATTAAAAGTCGATAAATCTACGACTGCCAAAGCTGTCCAAAAATTGACCGCTGCCGGTTATATAAACAGGCAGCGCAGCAGCGAAGACCAGCGGCACTGGCAGCTTTTCCCAACAGAAAAAGCTCTCCTGCTCTACGATCAAATCATCACTGAAGAAAACACCAGCCTGCAGTTGTGTCTGCAAAATTTTAAAGCGTCAGAACGCAAAGAACTGAACAGGCTGTTCAAAAAAATGTGTGCCAATCTGGAAACACACTGGCAAAAAACAAAGGGTCAAAAACAAAGAATCGAGGTGCAATGATGCTGCGTTTGGCAACTATGCAGGATTTAACACGGATCATGGCTATCGTGCAGGCTACGGTCAGGGAAATGCACGCTTACGGCAACTACCAGTGGGACGAGGTTTATCCAACTGAACAGGATTTTGCCGCAGACATCACCCAAGGCGATCTTTTTGTATCAGAAGCTGAAGGACAGATCTGCGGCCTGATCTGCATCAATCAGACCGAACCAGCTGTTTATGCTGATGCCGGCTGGACTTTGGCGGAAAAAGCCCTGGTCCTGCATCGCATGGCAGTTGACCCGGCCCTGCGCGGCCGCGGTACCGGCTCTGAATTGCTGCAGCAGGCTGAAACGCTCGCTCTCAGCCTGGGACTGCGTTATTTAAAAACAGATACCTACGCCCTGAACGAAAAAGCTCAGCAGCTATTTCTAAAGCACGGCTATCATTTCTGCGGTGAAATCCAGTTCCGTAAAATGGAGCACCAGTTTTACTGTTATGAAAAAGTACTGTAAAATAAAAACACACCCTTTAAAAAGGGTGTGTTTTTACTTATAAAGCAGGGTCGTCCACGCCGTTGGCCTTAAAGGCATTGGCCCTGTCGATGCAGGTGCCGCATTCGCCGCACGGCCTGTCGCCGCCTTCATAGCACGACCAGGTATATTGATAAGGAGCACCCAAATTCAGTCCCAGCTCCACTATCTGCGCTTTATTTTTATTCAGCAGCGGTGCTTCCAGATGACACAATTTACCGCTGCCTTCATAAATAGCAGTATCCATAGCCGCATAAAACTCCGGCGTACAATCCGGATAAGCCCGTCCAGCCGCATCGTCAGCATGAGCGCCATAACAGATCGCATCAGCTCCCAATGAAATGGCAATAGCGGCAGCAGCGCTGATCAAAAGGCCATTGCGAAACGGTACATAAGTCGCTACCGTACCTTCGCCATGCTCAGCCAGCTGCTGCGCGTAGCTTTTATGTTCGATGGCTTCACTGCTGGCTGCCAGCAGTGAGCAATTACTATAGGACATGATGCCGGCAATATCCTGCTCCAGTAAACGTACACCATAATAAGCCGCAACCTTACGGGCTGCTGCCATTTCCCTGCTGTGCTTCTGCCCGTAAAAAACACACAGCGCCGTGACATTTTCCGCACCGCAGACCTGCACAGCCTGCGCCAGACAGGTGGGGCTGTCGATACCGCCCCTTAATAACACTACTTTTTTCATACTGCAACCTCCGTCACAGATCGCGCCTGATGATGGCAGGCGGTAATTCTTCCCAGGGCTTGTATTGAATCGTGCTGCAAAATACATAAGCCTTATAACGGTCGGCAGCTGTTTCAGCCGCTGCCGCTTTGGCCAGATCACGCTCACCGGCTTCACTGACCGGATAATACCTGAAAGCCTCCGCAAACAGCTGTGCCGCTTTTTCGTCATCACCATTATTATGTTCATGCTCAGCTAAAAATTTATAGGCAAAATAACGGTAAGGATTGATACCGTCGTTTTCAGCTTCCAGCTCCAGCATCTTTTCCGCTTCCTGTACAGCCTGCTCTTCTTTGCCTACCTCACGCAGGATCGCCAGCCGGCGATAAAACATATCGCCGCGGGAAGCGCTGCGGAAGGGATGTTTATAGGCCCGGCTCAATGTATAGGCCTGATCCAGATAATTCAAAGCAGCATCCTCATTACGGGCCAACTTCCAAACGATTTCAGCTATATCCCGCAGGCACAGCACTTTATGTTCAGCTTCGCTGAGGCCCATTTCCGGTGCATCCTCCATATCAGGCTCCACATCAAGTATCGTTGCCAGGACATGCATCGCGGCTTCTACCTCATCCATCCAATATAAAGCGCCCACCGTCGAGCGGCAGCGCCAGTCGTTATAGTTGCTGATCATACCGCGGGGGACCGGATATTCACCGCCAGCCACATGGTTCACACACGCCTGCCATTCCTGTTCGTTCATAGTCAAGTCACACTCCTTACTGATTCTTATATTATTATTGTAGCATATTGCCGCCGCAGCGGCCTAAATAAAAATAACGCCCTCCTGCTTTTACAGCCTTTGCAAATAAAAAAGCGGCTGCCCGGCCGAAGCCAAAAGCAGCCATAAATAAGGGAAAGCGTTTTTAAAGCAGACTCACTTTTCGTTGCGCACATAACGGCGCGGCATCCGCGGACTGACGCTGCAGACCAGCTCGTAGCAGATAGTACCTGCCCACTGTGCAACCAGTTCCATCGGCAAATCTTTGCCGCCGAAAACGGTGACTTCGTCGCCCACTTTGACCGGAGGCAAGTCGGTAACATCAAGCATCACCTGATCCATACACACGCGGCCCACGATAGGAGCCCTGCCGCCGCCAACCAGCATATAGCCCACGTTGGAAAGACGTCTGTTGACGCCGTCGGCATAACCGACCGGCACCGTGGCAATAACACTGGGACGGCTCAATGTATAAGTACGCCCATAACCGATAGTCGCACCGGCAGGCAGGCTTTTGACAAAGCTTACCGTCGATTTGACCGTCATGACAGGCTCAAAATCTTTATAACAATCGCTCATATGCGCAGGATGCAAACCATACAAAGTAATACCCTGACGCACCATATCCATCTGATATTCACGCAGTTCTGTCAAAGCGGCACTGTTGGCGATATGTGCCAGCGGTACCCTGATACCCTTCTCCCTGATCAGCTTCAGCGCTTCCTGGAAGCGTTCAAACTGATGCGCGGCATAGGCTTTGTCATCAGCATCTGCCGTTGCAAAATGCGAGAACACTCCTTCGATCTCAATGCCAGGCAGCGCCGCGGCCTTAGCCGCAAATTCACCCGCATCGCGAACATGTACGCCGATCCGATGCATACCGGTATCAATAGCGATATGGATCCTGGCTTTTTTATTCAATTTAACAGCCGCTTCGTTAAGGGCATATAAACGTTCTTCGTCAAAAACGGCGTGACTGATATCAAACTGCACTACAACATTGGCAGCTCCCGGCTGCAGCGAACCCAGCACTAAAATAGGCAGCCTGATACCTGCTTCACGCAGCTCAAGACCTTCCTGCAGCAGCGCTACGGCCAGAAAATCAGCGCCGTTCTTTTCGGCTTCGCGGGCTACCGCTACCGCGCCATGTCCGTAAGCATCAGCCTTGACAACGGCACACAGCTTAGTATGGGGATCAAGATTGCTTTTGGCGATCTGCACGTTATGCGCCACGGCATCAAGATTGATCTCGGCCCACGCGCCCCGGTCGATATGATACATAAAACTAAACCCACCTTCACAAAAAAACGCAGGACACGTACGTCTGCGTGCGCCTGCGGCTGATACAAAATCCAATGACCTTATGGTCAAATTATATGCTTTTTAAAATGATTTGTCAATAATCTGCAAGGCTTCGACGCCGCAGGCGTCTGCCATTCCACCGCTTATTTGGAGGCAGTTTCCTGATCCTGTCCGTGACAGCTGGGTCCGCAGCCATTACAGCCGCTGCAGCCGGCACAACCGCCGGAAGATGTTTTTTTGAAGACGCTGCGCAGTGCCAAAATTGCCAGAGCCACTAAAATACCGCCAATAATATAATCAGCCATTTTTACACCTGCTTTCGTTCACGCTGCGCCATTACGGCTTCTGCCGCAGACGCTTTATTGTACCATAAATTTAAATTCGCTTAGATTAGCTTTCGCTAACCACATTGTACTACGTTCCTGCTTTTTTGGCAAGCACTTAAAATATTTTTTACAGATAAGACAAATATTTTGAAACCAAAAAATTTAAAATATTTTACAGGAAAATCAAGCTGCAGCCACTTAAGCTTCTACTTTCCAGCGATCGAAAAAGCTCAGCCTGCTTTCATACAAATGTACAAACCGCCCTACTAAAACTGCGGCCACTACTGTACCGGCTCCAACTCCTTGTAATGTACCGAATTCCACCCAGGAAATAATAATCGCCAAAGTGACCAGCGATATATCGAAACAATTTTTGATCAGGCTGAACTTTTTTTGAGTAACAAACGCCAGTACACTGACCACACCTTCGCCCGCAACTAAAAAGATTTTAGCGCGCACCTCCAGAAAAACACCCAAAGCCAAGACAACAATGCTTAAAAGGCAAGCAAGCCATTGCTCCAGCGCACTGCCCGGTATAAACCAGTCCAACAGACCCATTGAAAAATCAATGCTGCAGCCAAAAGCCAGCGTCGTCAGCAGCTGGCCCACCAGCTCCCTTACATAAAGCGCCCTCAGAATAAGCGGCTGCGCCAGGATCATAACAATGTTCATCATGATCGTAATATCACCCAAACTAAAAGGTAAAAACATACTCATAACCCACGGTACACTGGAAATAGGCGATGTGCCCAAGTCGGCCTTACAGGACAGAGCGATACCAAAAGTCATTAAAAATATCCCCACGGCAAACATCGCCAGCCGCGGCTTAAAATGCTGATTATGGACTGATCCCAATTTACTTTTCCTTCTTTCAAAACATAACAGGCAAGCTCCAAATAAAAAAACGGTTCTCAGCATGCAAGAAACCGTACGCTCAAGCCATTTGATTGTATCTTTATTTTACCATAAATCATGCGAATATAAAATATGACCCGGCATCTACAAATAAACGCCCGCAGCAAAAGCAGAAAGCCTGCCGATAAAAGGCAGGCTTTCCACACAGGGACACAAAAGGGTGAACAGGAAAAAGAGATTTTGAAAAAGTTGTTTTTTAGAAGCTGTAAGTTACATTGAGCATAAATTTGCTGTTTTGAGCATGACTGCCTTTCTGGCAGGCATAGCCTAAGCCATAAGTCCAATCACCTTTTTCAGCCTCCAGGCCCAGTTTGCCGACAAAGAAACCGCTGTCCATGATATCATAGCCAAGTCTGTCGGTCGCATTTACACCCGGAACGGTAATATCCATCGCAGTATTTTTATCACCTAAAGTCCAAACATAAGCGATATCGGCTGTCGGACGCACTTTCCAGCCTCCGGCAGTAACGCTTTCATGGCTGATGCTGATGCCTACCGGCAACAACCACAAATCAGCTTTATCGGTACTGTAATGAGCGGCCCTCTTCCCGTCGATACTGCCGTTATAGCTGTCCGTATCAATATTCATATAACGCAGGCCCGCATACGGTACATAGCTCGTTCCATGCCCATTGCTGATAAGTTTTTCACCTTTGACTCCCATACTGATGACCTGCGTGTCAGGTTCGGCCTTGATTACGCCTTTGACGTCACTGCTGGTTTTGCTGTAACCGACATCGAAAATCAGATTGGTATCGCCGTTTTGGATACCGCCATAGTAACTGAGGCCCCAGAAGTCAAATTCATTTTTAGAGGCGCTGCCGTTGCTGTCACCGCTGCCGTAACTGAAAGCTATGCCGCTGCTGTATTTGCCACGGTCTGCAAAGTCGCCGCCTATGATAACACCGTTGTATTGTCCGTCATAGCTGACGCCGCCCATGTTATCGACTTTATCCTTGTTGTGGATATATTGTGCCCAGATGCCGCCGTTGTCAGCAGTATCAACAGCAGCTTTGCCGAAACCGCCGCTCTGTTCTGCAGCCGCCTTGGCTAAGGACAGATGTTCCTGCACCGCCGTCCCCAGATCCAGGGCTGCTAAAGCACCCGTGCGGGTAGCGCCGCTGTTTTCCGCTCCCTGGGCGAAGGAGTTGACTGCAGCGATAAAACCCTCTTTATCAAGCTTATTGTCATTAGCCAAATCAGTTAGATATTTGATCCCGGCATATTCTGTCCTGCTTTGATCCATAGCCTGCAAAATGTTCGGCAATGCGATGCCATCATATTTCTTTTGGACGTCCGTCTGTCTGACAGTTACTGTAAAATCACCGTCAACAGTATTTTTCTCGATTTTCTCGATTTCAGAAAGCTTATTTACACTGACATCAACAGCTGCAGCATCTGCTGACCAGGCCCAGCCATCAATCGTAGTATTGGCAAAACCTTTGGTGATCGTATAAGTTCCGGCATTAGTACTGGTCAGGTACAGCTTGGCTCCCTGATTGACTGTAAGCGTGGAACCTGATCCACCTGTCAACGCTGCAGTTCCACTTGTTCCTATACCAGAACCGTTAACGATCAGCAGCGAGCCGTCGGCAAAACTTGCTTTATTAGCTTCCGCTGATGCGGCGGTCTTAGTGCCGTCAAGCAATATGCCGCCCTGACCTTGCAGTTTCTGGGCCTGGTCAATGTATAACGCCGCACTCACACCAGTTTTCCCCCAGGTCAATTCAGATTCTGCAAAAGCCTGCTCGGCTTTACCTGTATCGTCCGTTCCCAGGCTCAAAACCGAATTGCGCCCTACTGTCATCAATCCATTGACATTATTATTTGTAAAAGCTAATGCCGCCTTAGAAGCATTCCCAATCGTATCATTACCCTGCCATACAGGGTCTAAAACTACAGCCGCGCCGTTGAGATCAGCATTACCGGCAACTAAACTGCCCGCGCTGTTACCAGTACCGACACTAATTATTGCATTGCTGTCATTTACCGTAAGAGTCCCTGCTTTAGCCGTACCTGTAACTTCTATCGTTCCTGTATTAACAGTCATACTCTTGGCCTCTAAAGCGCCTGTACCGCTTAACTTAACCGTACTTTCTGCTGAGCCAACAGTCAAACTATCGGTCTTGAGTTCCGCACCTTCGTTTACATTGATCGTGCCTTTATCAGCGCTGATTTCATTAACCTTAAAAGTTCCGGCATCGACATTTACTTTACTGTCATCATTGGCAATGGCAACTGCCGCATTAAGATTGCCGCCGCAGGCCGTTCCCGCGACTCCAAGATTTAAAGTGCCTGCATTAGTGCCGTCGCCAACTGCAACGGCAACATTAGTTTTCGCCGTACCACCAGATGTTTTTACCAAGGCATCATTTTCGCTGCCGCTGCCAACCAAAGTCAATTCTTTACCATCACCTACAGTTACTTTGCTTGCATCTGCAGCTGAACCGCCAAGAGCCAAATCTTTGACGCCCAGATTTTCAAGACCGCTACTGCCGATTGTTACATCATTAGTATCTACTTTACCTGTCACACCTGCATGTACCGCACCGGTATCAGCCAAATCACTGGCACTTGCTTCTGTTTGAATTTTTCCGTCAGTAGTGACTAAAGTCCCGGTAACAACTAGTCCCATTGTGCCGCTATCAGCGTTATTGAGTGCCGCTTTAGCTGTCTTTAACCAAGCCAAATTATATTTCTCATCGCTCAGGATCAGTTTACCACTTTCAAATTTAACGGCATTATTCACTACAGACAATACATCACCACTATCAATAGCAGTACCTGCCGCTGTTAAGCCACTGGTAAAAATGTCTTTGGATGCCGCTTTTAAGGAGCCACCATTCACCACAAAAGAATTACTGGCTAAATTTTGATTATTTAGCGTACCGAAATCCATCGTACCACCATTCAATTTGACGCTACCATTACTGCCAGTCCCTTGGGTAACGAAGCTGTTGATGTTGATATTATTATAAACAGCGTCACTAGCGCCACTCAGATTAACAGTGCCACCGTCAACCGCTTTGACTATACCGTTAATTGTATTAGTTTTACCAGCAATATTAATCACACCATCATTTTTAGCAACAATGTCCCCCGTCAAGTGAACGGTTTTACCGGTACTGCCAACGGTGATTTGTCCATCAGCTTCGGCATTCAGTGCGTAAGAAGCAGTTTTACCAGCAGCAACGATAGTCGTATCACCTAATAACTCTACAACAGAAGTAGCTGAAGCCGCATTTACTGCATACGCAGTGCCTAACCCTTCCTGTATAGTAATGTTAGTAACAGTACCTGTACCTACTGTAATATACCCACCATCCGGATCTATACCATAGGCTTCCTCAGTCGTATGATCTCCAGGCGATATATCTTCAACATTATCAGCAATATTCATTTTTATATTAAGGGTTGCAGAATTGATAAGAGCCTTAACATCTTTATCAAGAATGATGCCATAAGTTCCGGTAGAATAACTTGTACCATCATTATCCACACCAGCTCCCGACAAAGTAATATTAAAATCCTTTACTTTATCAGTAACTACTGTCTCTGCCCCGCTGCTCCCCGACTGAATACCCACTACATTAGTCTGAGCAGACTTATTACCAGGAACTATTGTGCCAACAATATCAATATTACCGCTATTATTAAAAGTAATATTACCCTGATTATCAACAGCAGTTACGCCGAAAGGACTTTTAGCACTAATAAGCACATTGCCAGTATTATTAAAAGTAATCTCCGAACCAGCTTTAGCCGTTACCGTTTGAGATGTATAGTGATCCTGATAGTTTTTAATCGCGACATTTTGCCCATTGAAAACAGCTGATCCTCCTACAGTACCATTAAGCAATAACCCAAATCCCCATTTTGAAGAACCGCCTACACCAGTAACATCTATTACAGTTTCTTTAGCGTTGAATTCTACTTTACCACCACTGGTAACCCAAACACCACGTGGATCATTTTCAGACTGTGAATTGATAATTATTTCCGTTTTATCACCATCGAATACTGCCGAACCGTTATTGGCAACATAAACGGCCGTACGGTCGTCAAGAGTAGGCGCAGAATACTTTATACTAATATTGTTGCCATTATATATACCGCCGTCAACTTTTAAAGCACCAATCTTATCAGCATTTTTGACAATTATCTGTCCGCCATTTTCAGCAACGACATTACCAGTAAGGCTGACTTTCGCCATACCCCTGTCACTGATTTTCACCAAAGCGTTAGAACCAGCATAGATAGCATTTTGGACCCCTGTAATATTAATTTCTTTGCCTGCATCAACGCTGACAAAAGCATCGCCTTTATCTCTGCCATTAGCAGCATAAATTCCATTTTTTCCAGCTTTAATATTAACTACATCGTCAGCGTTGAGAATAATGCTTGTTTTTCCTGTTTGAAAATCGTTAGACAGTAATCCTGTAGATTTTTCAGAAATCACATAAATATTTTTCCCCTGCAAATCCACTGTCACTTTGTTATCAGTAACATTACTATCCATATTAGCAGCACCTACTGCCGTAGAAGATGTCGACTGCAATGTTATATCACCAGAAGATTTAATTTTGACATCACTGGGATAATCTCCACTACAATTACTTAACTGTGCCCAAATAGCATTTTCATCTTTTGACTTTATTGAAACTGCATCAGCATCAATATAAATAAGTCCTCCTTGAGCATGTAAACCACTACTTTTTTCTGTTGTAATATTAAAAAGCCCCACTTTATCAAATATAATGGCACCATTAATATTACTATGAAGTAAACTGTCATTTATTACATTGCCTGTAATATCAACTTTTTTCACATTTGAAATCAATACCTTGGCATTGCTACTACTTTGTGCAGCGACAGCAAATTGAAGTCCTTCGCCATTTATAGTTAAATTTTCCATGTCTGTACCAATAATACTCAGCCCGGCATTATCAGCATTTAACATAACATTGCTTATAATATTATGCCCGTTCATCTTTATCGACGCTGGTATTTCACCAATAACATTATAAACAGTATCACTAGTCAGCTTTACCGTATTCTCAGCCCATACGTCCCCCCCAGATATACAAACAGACATTGTACCTGCCATAAGCAATGAAAGCATTACTTTTCTGCTTAAAGCTTTTTCCCTTGCACCATTCCTCAACATGAACCCGCACCTTCCTCTTTCTTTAGCCTCTCCCTGAAATCTGTCTGACAAATAAAAAATACCCGACCGTATAACGGGCAGGCATCAAAATTGTCCAAGTCGAGAATATCTCTGCTTGTGAGCAACTGGCTGTCATTTCGTTATACGAAGTAGACCCTATAGCTTTGCGTCACTGCCTTTCGACAGTTTTGCCGTTTTATATTATTTAATATTATTTTACTTATTAAAAGAATATCATACTTTCTATATATCTACAAGCATATTTATTTGTATTCTTAAATATTTTTCTAGTAAATATAAATAAATCAGAACGACAAAAAAGCTCCGTCAAAAAGACGGAGCTTTTGTTTATTGTTTTATTACAGCAGGCAGTTGCTTTCAATCATCAAAAACTGTATTACGGGTCTCCCAGCGTTTAAACTGGCAATAGCCCCAGGGAGCATAAATCCCAAAAGTAACAGCAGTCAGAAGCATAATGACCAGCCATTGAAAAAAGAACCCCAGCCCGGTGCCGTCGAAACGCAGCCGCCTGCCTTCAACGTAGGTATTAGCACAGATCCAGCGCTGCTGCGCTGAATAAGCCCATGGGAAAAACAAGCCCACAGTAATAATAGAAACGACAGTCGTCCAAATGAGCAACCACAAATAGCCCAAACCTGAACCAACAAAAACAAACGGTTTATTCATTGCGACACCCCCATTTACAGGATTTAAAATCAGCAGTCGTTTACTGCATTTTTTCTACTAATAATTTATTGACCATACCCGGGTTGGCTTTGCCGCGGGATTTTTTCATGACCTGACCGACCAGGAAGCCGATAGCACGGTCTTTTCCGGCTTTAAAGTCGGCAATAGACTGCGGATTTTCGGCCAGCACTTCATCAACGATAGCGGCAATAGCGCCTTCGTCGCTGACCTGCTCCAAGCCCAGCTCTTTAACGAGGACTTTCGGAGATTTGTCGGCTTTGAGCATTTCGGCAAATACTTTTTTAGCAAGCTTGCTGGACAACACGCCGCCTTTGATCAGGGCAACCATTTCGCCCAGGTTTTCCGGTTTGATCGGGAAAGCATCGATTTCGATGCCTTCGTTGTTGAGATAGGCGGAAACGTCGCCCAAAAGCCAGTTGGCTACAGCTTTGTCATCACCGGCATTTTTGCAGGCAGCATCAAAGTAGTCGGCCATAGCTTTGGTGGCAACGATCAATCCTGCATCATAAGCAGGCAGGCCATTTTCTGTCATCAACCGCTGCTGACGCTGAGCAGGAAGCTCTGGCAGTTCATTTTTAACGCGTTCGATCCAGGCGTCGTCTAATTCTACCGGCACCAGATCAGGTTCCGGGAAATAACGGTAGTCATGCGCTTCTTCTTTGCTGCGCATGGATAAGGTCATACCCTGTGCGTCATCCCAGGTACGGGTCTCCTGCACAACATGGCCGCCGCTTTCAACAAGGTCGATCTGCCGCTCGACTTCGTACTCGATCGCGCGCACCAGAGCGCGGAAGGAGTTAAGGTTTTTGATCTCGGCGCGGGTACCGAACTCGGCAGCGCCTTCCGGCATGACAGAGATATTGGCATCACAGCGCAGACTGCCTTCCTGCATTTTGCAGTCGCAGACATCAGTATATTCCAAAATAGCTTTTAATTGTTCCAGGTAGGCGCGGGCTTCTTCGGAGCTGCGCATATCAGGCTCGGAGACAATCTCGATCAGAGGTACACCTGCACGGTTGTAGTCTACTGCCGACGAGTCGGAGGTACTGATCGTAGCGCCGCTGTGGTTCAGCTTCCCGGCATCTTCTTCCATATGGATACGGGTCACGCCGATACGTTTTTTCTCGCCTTCCACTTCAATGTCGATATGCCCGCCCAGGCAAATAGGCTGATCGAATTGAGAGATCTGATAGTTTTTTGACAGATCGGGATAAAAATAGTTTTTACGGTCGAATTTATTGAATTTCTGGATATCGCAGTTCAGAGCCAGCCCCGCACGAATCGCAAATTCCACCACCTGTTTGTTGAGCACAGGCAAAGCGCCGGGCATCCCCAGGCAGACCGGGCAGACATGGGTGTTAGGCTCGCCGCCGAACTCAGTCGAGCAGGAGCAGAACGCTTTAGAATTTGTTTTGAGCTCGGCATGGACTTCCAGGCCGATAACAGTAGTATATTTTTTCATTATTTGTTACCTCCTAACGGTGCCAGTACCTTGTGGTATTCGTTGGCTTGTTCAAAGGTATAGGCTGCACGCAGCACGGTTTCTTCGTCCAGCGGTTTGCCGATCAGCTGCATGCCCACAGGCATACCGTCCGCGAAGCCGCAGGGTACGGAAATACCCGGCAGGCCCGCCATATTGACCGGAATGGTGTAAACGTCGAGCATATAGATGGACAAAGGGTCCATTTTGCCGTCGATAGGATAAGCAACGACCGGGGAGGTCGGCGCCAGGATAACGTCACATTTTTCAAAAGCGCTGTCAAAGTCGCGGCGGATAAGCGTGCGCACCTGCATGGCTTTTTTATAGTAAGCATCGTAATAGCCGCTGCTCAAAACATAAGTTCCCAGCATGATACGGCGTTTTACTTCCGCGCCGAAGCCTTCTGTACGGCTGAGCGTAGTCATTTCGGGCGCGCTGGTGGCATTAGCCGCACGGAAACCGTACCGGACGCCGTCATAACGGGCCAGATTGGCGGAAGCCTCTGCCGGAGCAATGATGTAATAGGTAATGACCGCATATTCGGTATGAGGCAGGGAAATCTCAACGATCTCAGCGCCCATGGCTTCGTATTGAGCGATTGCTTTTTTCAGTTCGGCATGGACTTTGGGGTCCAGGCCTTCGCCGTAATATTCTTTCGGCAGACCGATACGCAGGCCTTTAACGTCCTGACGCAGAGCTTTGGTAAAGTCAGGCACTTCCACCGGCAGCGAAGTAGAATCATGCTCGTCCTTGCCGCAGATAGTATTGAGCACTGTAGCGGCATCGGTAACGTCGCGGGTGATCGGCCCGATCTGGTCGAGCGAAGACGCAAAAGCCACGCAGCCGTAACGGGAAACACGGCCATAGGTCGGTTTGATACCGACACAGCCGTTAAAAGAAGCAGGCTGACGAATAGAACCACCGGTATCTGAACCCAGAGTCCAGATAGCTTCGCCGGCCGCGATAGCAGCAGCACTGCCGCCGGAGGAGCCGCCGGGTACGCGGTCCAGGTTCCAGGGATTATGAGTAGCCTGGAAATAAGACGATTCAGTAGTAGAACCCATCGCAAATTCGTCCATATTTGTTTTGCCGAGGAAAATAGTTTCTTCGGCGCGAAGTTTTTTAATAACATGCGCATCATAAATCGGCACAACGTTAGCCAGCATTTTGGACGAACAGGTCGTCAAAAGACCTTTAGTGCAGATATTATCTTTGATCGCGCCGGGGATGCCGGCCAGCGGAGCGATTTTTTCACCGGCGGCGATCATGGCGTCAACCTTGGCCGCCTGTGCCAAAGCATTTTCTTTATCCAGCGTCACATAGGCTTTGACCTGATCCTCGACAGCGTCGATGCGCTCATACAGAGCTTTAGTCAGTTCCACGGAGCTGATTTCTTTATTAACGAGTTTATCATGCAATTCATGAGCAGTGCTCTTGTAAAGATCCACAGTAGTTCCTCCCTCTCTTATTCGATAACGCGGGGCACTTTAAAGCCGCCGTTATGGACTGCCGGAGCATTTTTCAGCGCTTCTTCCTGAGTAACGCCGGGCAGAGCTACGTCCTCACGAAACGCGTTGCTGATCGGCAGCACGTACGGAGTCGGCTCGATGCCTGCGGTATCAAGCTTCTGCAAAATATCGGCATAATTGAGGATCTGATTGAACTGTTCCGTGAATTTTTCCATTTCACCCTCAGGAATAGTCAAACGGGAAAGCTGGGCGATGTATTCTACATCTTTGGTCGTGACCTTCATTTTTTCACCTTCCTATGATAAATGTTCTTCATTATATGCAATAAATCGGATATATTATATCACAAATTGTCCTATACTTCTATAATATCCATCATATACCGCTTTGCTTCAGCAACTGCCGCGGCAAAAAAATAAACCCGCCTTTAACGGCAGGTTTATTTTTTATTATTTCACTCTGAAATTAGTAACTTTACCTGTCTGGGCATCGCCGGTAGAATAAGCATCTTTACGTTCACCTTTTACCGTAGCCGAAAAACTGAGAGTCTGCTTCCTGACATTGAAATTGATCATAATGCTGCTGCCCAGTGAAGCCTTTTCGATACCGTTTTCTTTTGCCAGTTTCTCTGTTTCAGCAATAAAAACAGGTATCGCATCCCAGTTGACGTCGTCAATATTGAATAAATTATCTTCAAGTTTACCGCCGCCGCTCAATTTTACGATTTTAGGTCCCTGCCAGCCTGTATTAGGCGTCCAGACAAAATTATCGACGTTTTCTTTATTCTTAGGGTCCTGTCGGGAAAAATTAATAAATTCCGGTCCGAAATGCATACTTTGAAAAATCATCAGCGGCGTACCGCCGCCTTTGGCTTTTATTTCAGTAACCGCCTTATTAATAGCTGCTTTGTCGCGGAAAAGATCCCCATACCCATTGCTCATGACACCGTCACTACCGCCGCAGCCTGCCAGTGCCAGGGCAAACCCCATGACCATAACTACTGCCGCCATACTTTTCTTCAACATAAAATGCCTCCTAAAGATATATTTTTACTTGCACCTAGTTTAATTTATTTCTTTTGCACTGTCAATCGATCTCTATTTGAATATTTTCACCTGGCTTCAATGCCTGTTTTCGCCAAATTTACAGCATTGTCACACAAAAGCGATTATAATAATAGTAGAAGGAGTGTGACAGCTATGCAAAATATCAACGCTTTCGACCATGCGGAAACTATTTTAAAGGTTTTGGCGAAGGGTGCTTTTCTTACTACTGCCGCAGGCGGCAGACACAATACGATGACGATTGGCTGGGGAGCGCTGGGCAATATTTGGGGCAAACCTGTTTTTACCGTAATGGTACGTCACTCACGCTATACGCACGAGCTGATCGAAGCCCATAACGAATTTACCGTCAGTTTTCCGCTGACAGCCGCTTTCAGTAAAGCACTGGGACTATGCGGCAGCAAATCAGGACGTGACATGGATAAATTCGCCGCGGCAGAAATCACCCCTGCTGAAGGGCAGACCGTTAAAGTGCCCGTCATCAAAGGCGCCGGGCTGCATCTGGAATGCCGCATCGTGGAAAAACGCGAAATGGCACCGGAAAATTTTGATAAGGCCCTGGCCGACAGATGGTATGCCGATAAGGATTGGCACACCTACTACACCGGCGAGATCACAGCCGCTTATCTGGACAAATAAAAATTTTAGCTTCATAAACGCCAAACGACTGCATAATAAAAATTATGTAGTCGTTTGTTTTTCTATTATATTTTTAAAAAAGCTTCTGTTCCTTTGTCGCTGTCCCCGATACTTCAGCTGCACCGCTTAGCAAGCGCAAAAATTCGGCTTCGTCGATAACAGTCACACCCAGTTGTTCCGCCTTCGTCAGCTTACTGCCTGCTTCGGCACCGGCGACGACATAGTCCGTTTTTTTACTGACGCTGCCGCTGACCTTAGCGCCCACGTCCTGCGCCATAGTCTGTGCTTCAGCACGTCCCAAAGTCGGCATCGTACCTGTAAAGACCATAGTTTTGCCATAAAAGGGATGCTCTTCGCTGACAGCCTGAACCTGCATTTCCATATTCAGACCCAGCTCTTTCAGACGGGTGAGCAAGTCGCGGTTCGACGGCGACGCCAAATAAGTAACGACGCTTTCAGCTATCTTCGGTCCAATATCGTCGATAGCGGCGATCTGCTCTGCATCGGCAGCCAGCAAATTCTCAACCGTACCAAAATGCACT
>OGNM01000643.1_pt1 | contig 19413 bp, 18 predicted proteins | sample 1573441 | NCBI WGS metagenome assembly OGNM01 (sample SAMEA2581915, study PRJEB24529) | metagenome | biome: Human gut stool | place: China | collected 2011
GGATATTGATAAAAGCCTTCGCATTTGCATGTCCGCCCTGTGCCATCTGCAAAAATGTTGTAAATAACACGATCACGAAGATATCGTCGCACGATGCCCCCGCCAGTATCATCTGTGGGATACCTTTCTTCGTTCCATAGCCTTCCTCCATGAGTTTCACCATACGCGGTACAACGACGGCTGGGGAGACCGCACCCATGACGGCACCCATAACGGCTGCCTCGACACGTGTCACGCCGAGGATCATCGGCGCAAACAGAATATACCCACAGATTTCAAACGATGCCGGCACAAACGACATCAGGATTGCCGGGCGTCCCACCTTCTTTAAATCCGAGAGGTTCAACGACAATCCTGCCTTGAGCAGAATGATGATAAGCGCTAATTTCCGCAGATCTGCGGAGATTCCCAGGATTGATGGGGACAACAGATCCAGCACATACGGACCGAGTACGATTCCTGTCGCCAGCATGCCGATGATGCCCGGCAGGCGGATCTGTTTACAGATGGCGGACATGGCAAGTCCGACCAGAAAGATAAGTGCAAGTGATGTTAACATGTTTTTTTCCTCCTTTTAAGCTCAAAAAAAGCTGACACCTTCTGCGATCAATATCGTAGAAGTCATCAGCTTTATAAGCAGTTCCGGTTACCCGAGGGAGAACTTCATTCCCTTTTTCTGTATGTAACTATACGCCCGTATCACCGGTCTGTCAATCCCGAAGTTTCATCACTTTGTTTCAAACACCAGACGCATGCTGTCGCTCCCTGAAATCACGATCGTCATCTGTTTTCCGGAAATCGTAGCTTCCATCGTTTTGTTCGAATCACTGTAATGCAGGATGTATTTTTCACCTGATTTTTCCAGTGTTCCCGTGTGCGCTTTTCCATTGTTTGTAAATGTAAAATTCGTTCCATCCGTACACGAAAACTGTGGTGCCTTTGCATCCCGGTTTGAATCATCATACGTCATAGACTTCCCATTTACTGTCATTTCGACAATTGACCACGCAGATGTAATCTTCGCATTTTGGGGACCCGCACCTCCACATGCTGCAAGACACAACGCCATCGCAACAACCATTACAACACATAATACCCTTCTCTTCATCTCATTTCCTCCCCTGTTACTTATTGCTTTTCAGTGTACCATATCAAGATTATATATTGCAAGCAATCTCATGTTAACTATATGTAAATCATTCATGTTCAGACACAATTATGAAATCTCCCGCAAGGCTTTCTTAAACTGGAACGAAAACAGGATTGATGTAAATGTCACCGCAAGCACGTCCGCGATCGGCTCTGCCAAATAAACAGCCATCGTCTTATCTGCTGTAATGATATGCGGCAGAATGAAAATAAGCGGGAGCAGGAGCACAAATTTACGCATAATCGCAACAAGAATGGATGCCGGTGCATTTCCCAGTGCATTGAATGTCATCTGACAGGCAATCTGGATACCAAACATGAATAATGCTGCAAGGTAATAACGGAGCGCATCCTTGGTAAATGCAATCAAGGCTGCATCTGTCGTAAAAATCGATGCAAAAACCTTCGGGAAGCATATGATAAACAACCACAGAATCGTGGAATATAGCAGGCTGACCTTCAGCAATAGTTTAAATGCAGCCCGGACTCTGGATGCATTTTTCGCACCATAATTGTAGCTGATAACAGGAACAATGCAGGTCTGCATTGCGCCGAGCGGGATAAAGAAAAAGGTCTGCCACTTATAGTAAAGTCCCAGTGCGGTTACTGCCTGGTCTGAAAAGGTTGCAAGAATCAGATTCAATCCCAGTATGTAAAAGGTATACGCCGACTGCATAAGAATATTCGGAATACCCAGCTGGAAGATTTTAGTAATGTGGTGTGGGTAAACCTGTCTGTGCGGGGATTTGCGAAAGCCTTTTTTCATGACAATCAGTGCCGCCATAATCTGTCCGGATACTGTCGCCACCGCCGCGCCCGCAATGCCCATTTTCGGAAATCCGAACATACCGAAAATCAGCAGAGGGTCTAACACGATATTCGTAATCGCGCCGATAATCTGCGCTGTCATCGGCGTTTTCATATCGCCGCAGGATTGCAGAACCTTTGTCCAGATACTTTCCAGAAACAGTCCGACACTCAATACGCAAACAATACGTACGTATACGATGACATCGTGAATGATGACTTCGGAATTGGTTGACATTTTTGCGTAAAACGGCATGGCAAACCAGCAGATGACCGCAAATAAAAGCCACATAAAGCCTGCTAACGGCGTGCCGACACCGGCATACTCATCGGCTTCTTTTTCATTGCCGACACCCAGCTTTGCCGCCATAACCGTGTTAATGCCCACCCCCGTTCCCACGGCAAGGGCAATCATTAAAAGTTGGAGCGGGTATATAATTGACAGTGCCGTCAGCCCCGAATCGGAGTATCTGCCGACAAACAGGCTGTCAATGATGTTGTAGAGCGCCTGTATCAGCTGGGCGAGCATGACCGGTGGAGCCAGTTTTAAAAGTATTTTGCTGATTTTTTCTGTTCCAAATAAATCTGTCTGTTCCATGATTTTGCTTTACCTCAGGTTTGTTTAGTCTTCAAAAAGTTGTAATTGTGATTGGGCTAAGGAAAGTATATCATATAAACAGAAAAAAGAATCCGCTATTTTGCAATCTTTATGAAAATGTCCAAAGTACCATGCTTTAAAATCAGTATGGTCAGCTACCTGCTGTAAAAATTCTCTTAAAGGGACTTCTTCGTTGTGACCGGGTAAATCTTTATATCCCATTTTGGAAATAATGTTTTGAGGTGCGGTATGGGTAAGAATATAGTCGACCTTAAAACCGGATTTTTGCAAATTTTCCCAGCCTTCTAAGTATTCCTGCCGGGAGGGAAGTTCTTCCGGAAACCATGAAATGCCCTCCTCCCGATATCTTCTGTCAGGGCTGTATGCCCCGCCAAAAGTAAAAAATGTAATGCCGCCTAAATTAAAAATCTGTCCGCGCATCAGATGAATAATATCTTTTTCAATAAAATGGACATTGCCGCCATGCCATTTTTCAACCGGAAAGGCATTTAATTTTTCAAAATCCTCATGGTTTCCGTCTATAAAAAGTGTTGTAACGGGAAGATTTCTTAAAATGTGCCGTACTTTGGCTTCTTCTGTTTCAGAGTACCCGCAAATGCCGGTATCTCCGCAGATTATGAGATAATCTTCTTTTGTGTAAGTTGTGTTCTGTTTCCGAAAAAATGTTATAATTTTATCAAGGTCAAATGTTCCGTGTGTGTCGCCGGATAGGATGAGTTTCATGGGAGGTGTCCTTTTTTGCTATTTCTATTTAATAATTTACTATTTCCATTATTTTTAAAATATTTACAGAACAAAAGCTTTCAAGTCATTAAACTCAAAGGCTTCTGTTCTCATATAATTTTATACAAGTGCAGGTTCTTTCCCTGCAATAATCGCTTTCACTTCTTCAATATCCTTATCTGTAGCCATAGCACATATTTACTAATTATTTATTTAATACCACTTCCAACATTTTAAATTTATCGTTTACATTTTGTTTCCATTTAGCTGTGTGATCAATTTTCCCTATTACTTTATTTTCATCAAAAAGCTCTTTCTTTGTTTTTTGACTTAAAATCTCCCAATTCTCTTTAGGAATGATGTATGTTGCATTTCCGTAAATTGCAGATTCTAATACACAACACTTTGAGAATATAAACGCATAATAACCTTTAAAACCGTTAATACCTTCTACTATTTTTTCTGAATTATATTTTTCCATATATTCTAATCTAAAAATATCATACGTATCTATTTTTTCCCCACGTTCTCCTAATTGCTTTTTAATGTGTCTACTTGGCATTTCACCAGGAGGGAGCATTTTCCAGTTGCATCTCTGTCTTTTTGATGAATAATCTAACTGAATTTCTCCATCAAAAATATAACACACACCATATATTTCCAGTAGGATATTAACTGCTTCTTTCAAGTAATTAGCTCTTATTTCATCAGTTAGAACAACTATAACATATAGTTGTCCATCTTTGCTTTTAAACAACTGTAATTCTATTCCGTAAGGTGGCACTTCTACCTGCGGCCAACATGGTCTATAGATATCAACTGCTACCTCAGAGGCGTTGGTATTCCCAAAAGGATGCACCCAATTTGTTGACACATATCGGCGTTCTTTAGGTTTTGACTTATCTGCATAAGAATATCCATATGCATTTCTTCTACACTGTGCTCCAAATATTCCAGAAGGTAATACTACATCTCCATTTTTAATTAACCCGACCTTCTTTGCTTCATCGCAGATTACAGGAATTCCTATTTGTATCTTATCTATATCGTATTCTTTTGGTATACATACTCTTCTAATTCTTTTGCCTTTAATACAATGTTGTGCCATTTCAATTTCTCCTATTCATTTTACATAATCAATTTCATATAAGTTTCAAATAAAATAAAGCCTTTTAAAGACATGCTTAGGTCCGTATTTGTCATTAATGACATTTAGCTTTGTGATTAGCTAATGTAGTTCCAGCTTTGCTTTTCGACTGTTTACTAGACGATTTACTAGCAAGAGTCTTACCCGCTTTTCCTACTTTTCCACCGTGGTGTACTGCCATATCGCTATACCTCCTTTGCAAAATCTCCTTGCAGAAGAAGGCTTTCTTTGGTATTATTAGTTTGCGAGAAAAATAAGTCCAAAGACCTTCTTGGGCAAGGGAATTAGTCAGAGTTAATCTCTGGCTTTTTCTATGTAAAGAGCAATGCTCTTACATACTATTATTTAATTTCTTCTACTCCAAAAGCCTTATATAATGGATTCAGCTGTTCTTTCACTGCATTTGCAATTTTTTCAATATTCAAGCGTTCTATCATACCATTGCTCTGTATTCCTTTGTAATAAACTTTATTGGCTTGCTTGTACAAACGCTGGAGTTTATCGTATCCATTCTTTCCTGATACTTTTGTATTTTTACCCAGCCTCAAGAATCCTAAAATTCCTTCTATATCATACAAAAACCAGTCTTCAATTGACCTCTTTGCTTGTACGTGAATAACTTTAGCAGCTCCATTATTTGCAAGATCTTTCTTTACTTCATCCCACTTTATCGGTGGTTTTGGTGCAAAATCAAATACATCCGTATCACTACACAAAACAATTGTGAACTCACAGTCATCCCCATATTTAGGCTTGATTTCTTTTGTGAATTTTCTGAGAGTAATACTTTTAAAACCACCTACACCTCTAACATTTCTGTATTCAATATTAGTATCGAATCTTCCCGCAGGGTGTAGCTTTCTGGCATTTGCGACTACTTGTTTGTAAAATTCGACCTCAGTATCTCCCTCTACAAAAAGTACAAGACATTTACTCATCGACATCACACTCCAAATAATCGCTTATGTTACTCTCTGAATCGGCAAGCATTGAGAACAGATAGTCTCCCATGCTCATATTTAATCCAGCTGCATCATTCTCCAACTGTTTCTGACCTGATTTTTTAAAAGCAAAGAACTCGGCCACGCCGGGCTTTCTATTCATACCAACATGAATCCAAGAAGGGTTTAAATAGCTAATAATATATGGCGAATGACTAGTAATAATTACCTTACAATCATCTAACAACTGACTTATAATTTGTATATATGCTTGAAATAGTCCGGGATGAACAGAGTTCTCAGGCTCTTCAATCGCTATCAATGAGATATTGCTTACACTAGATACAATTATCTTGGTCAGTATCATAAATACTCTCTTTGCTCCATCTGACATCATTGAAAAGTTAACTGGGTTCGCTAAGTTTTTATCTTTAACAAATAATACATAGATAGAATTCGTAAATACAAATGGCACATCGTCAGGAAACTGGTCACTTTCATCTGCATTGATTTTGAAATTCTTTACAATAACATCCTCAATGTCTGGAAATAACTGAAAATACACATCTTTCAACAATTCAAATTTGTCTGGATTCTGTTTCTTCAAATTGAAGATAATACGTGGGAGATTATCAGCGTTAATCATCTCATTTTCAAATCCCTTACGAATAATTGGGTCTGGCTGATAAAAACTCTTTGCATCCAGATTATTTTCCATATATATTTTCATTCCATTTAGCTTTGTAATAATCTCTGCATAATATAACTCATCGTAGGCTCTTAGTTTATTTGCAACAAGCTCTGCAGAATCAACTTTTATCTTTGACGAGCATCGTCCTGTCTCAGAACTCTTATATAATGCTGTGTCCAGTGTTCTATTGATTAACTGAGTATACTTCTGTCCTTTCTCGTTAAGCTTAACTTTTAGAAACTCAGAAACAATTCCCGGCTCCATATCCTCACTGTTTTTCCATACAAATTCAAAGCCATACTGGACGATGTACTCCTGACCATGAATATCAGTAGACACCTCCATCTCATACTTATAATTTTTTCCAATCATATTACAATTAATTGGAATTAAATTAGAATTTGCCATCATTTCCTTTTTATCTTCAATTGCAGCTTTAATAAATGCTAACCCAAAATCAATGCCGGAAAGCATATTTGACTTACCAAAATTATTAAGTGCAACAAGAGCAGTAATATTATCAAAAGAGATTTTTACGTTTGATAAATTTTTAAAGCCATCAATCAAAACAGCTTGAATCTTCATACTGACACATCCTTTTTCTTTTATTGTACTCATAATATATCACCCCGTTTAATAAAATGCAAGTATTTTTTGCATATTTTTTATATTTATATTATTATATGCAATGTATTTCAAAATATAAGCAATTTTCATTTTCTTTTTTGCAAACCCACTCTCGTTTTACTCACCTTTTACTCAACAAGGTTCAATTATCATTCTGCCGCTTCCAAAGAAATTTCTGCAAATTCCTCATCGGTCATGTTCTGGAGTTCACCTAACACCTGCTCTCCAAGCTCCTCCATGTCGCTGTCCTTTATGTGCGGCATTACCTGTCTGATCTGCCCAATCATATCCGTCCTGTCCTGTGTCTCAAACATACACATGAAATTGTTTCTTCAACTGTAAATGGATTATTCATATTCTTACATCTCCCTGTGTGTATTCTTTGATTTTTCCTGTTCTTTGGAATCTTTCTTGCCCTGTGCCACTTCCTTCTGCTTAGCCGCCAGACGCTCCTTTAAGGAAGAACGAACCTGCGGTTTTTCCGCCTGTTCTTTCTTTTCTTCCTCACGATTGAATTTCTCCACCCCATTATTAAGCCTGTCATCAATCATGTTATAATTCTGCTCCTCCAGCTCCTCGATCTTGGCAAGCGGCTTATATTCTGCCAGCTTAACAATCAGCTCTTTTGCCTGTCTTTCGCTGTCCTCGTCAATTCCCTCATCAATAGATGTCTGCAAAAAAATCTGTAATGGCTTCACATTGCCACTTCTTATATCATTTGCAATCATCTGAACCTGTGCTTCCCTGTCCGGCACCGAATCTCTGTATTCAAAAGTGTCAATATCATAAGATAACTGATCAAGTTCTGCCGCAAGCGTCTGTATCTTCATTTCTTTTGTCTCCCGTTCATTGACCTCTTTATCCGGATATGCTGCAATCAGTTTTTTCAGAGCATCCTGCACCGTAGGATTATCCCGAAGCTCCGGTGTGTAATTCAGAAAATCCATATCTATGCAATTTTCTCTGACAATATCTGCTTCCTCATCTTCCCATTCTTCTGTACCATCAATGTGCATATTTACACCAATCGAAGGTATTCCATGCATATGGGACGGATTAATGGCATTGTAAAGTTTCATAGCTTCCTCTATCGTTTCAATGCCCTCATGGAACTCTCCCATAGTGTGAAATTCTCCACATTCTGCAACCGTAAATGTGATATGGACTGTCTCTGGTTCAATCACAGGCTCTTTTCCTAATTCTGAAAGCTCTTTTTCGTCTGATACAAGTTCATGCTTATCCTGTTGCTCCTGCACTGCTTCTCTGCCCTTCGTGACAAGCTGATTGTTAATCTGTTCCTGCTGTACCTTCTCCTGCAGGTAAGTTTCCACCTCTGGAAGATAAGTCTCCAGGGTTCCGGCTACCACCACATCAACAATCTGTGCATCTAATCCATACTCATCAATCTGTGACTGCACATAGGCATATACTGTTTTTTCAATGTCATCTGCACTTTGTCCGTCCAGGGCATGAAACATTTCCTCTGTCTTTGCCCGGAAATCTGCAACAACATCCGGATGATTTTCCTTAAATTCTGCCTGCTTTGCTTCCAAGTCAGCCTGCTCCACTTCCTCGGCTTTTTCAGAAAGTTCCTCAAAATCAACAATCTCAGCTTCGAAACCTGCATACACTTCACCCTGCAAAAATTCATCACGATAATACTGCTCTGTGACCGCTGAAAACCTCGGCTCTTTCAAATCCGCAATCACCATATCCATTGCACGCTGAATGGTAATATCCGGATTATCATAAATACCGCCATCCAGTAAATGATACTGTTCATCCAGAATGGAATAATCATATCCTTCATCACATTCGTGCATCAGAATATAACGGTCTGCGATATGTACCGCAAGCTCTGTCTGTATCTCGTTTTCCTTTCCCTCCAATGTCAGCATAAACTTCGGAAGCTCCGTAAAATCAAAGGAATCAACAAAGTGTGCACTGTTCTCCCCATCCTCATGGAACACCACAACATCGCTGACCAAAAGAGAGTGTGCCTTATAGTCTGCCGGGTGGTCAACATTGAGCTTGGTATAGATTGCTTCTAGTGTTTCCGCTTGTGTCTGTCCCTGCAATTCTCCCAGTTCACCCATATAAACGAGCTTATAATTCTCCGGTGTTACAGCATCGAAATTGTCTTTGATTATCCCCAGACGCTTTAGGCTTTCCGTTCCCTGAAAGCGAAATGTATTCAGTTCCGGATTATCCTTTAACTGATAAATACCATATTTATCGGTATTTCCATACAAAAGCTGTGCTTCCCTGTTGGAATCACTCTCTGAAAGTTCTTCCTGCATCATGCGGAGCTTCCGTTCATTCTGCCAGTCTCCTTTTTCAATGCCGCACATTCCATCATACTCTATAATCTGTTTTCTTTCAGATACGGTAGTCTCGGAACCATCTGTATGCAGAAGATACACTGGCAGGTCATGGTCGAATAACTCCAAGGCTCTCTCCTGCGTCAGTGGAAGCATTTCATTCCATGTATAGCCATATTCCTGCATTTCAGATATGCCGACCATGCTATCCGGAAGTGCGTCGATTTCTGCCTGTGCATCTATTATTGCTAAAGCAACATTCTGATTTCCGTATTTTTCCTCATAAAATATATGCTCTGCAAGCTCCCTTGTTTTTTCCATATCACCCAGCTTGTACGCATAGTTTACAATCAGATTTCTTTCAGCTCTGCTAAATATACTTTTTTCACTTTCCAGTTCATTGATAATTTTTTCAGCTTTCTGCATATTGGAAAGCTCTGTATCCGCTGTGATTTCAGTCTCTTTTTGCACTACTTCTTTTTCAAGTTCCAGTAAATGAAGCTGCCCCTCAATTCCTGTGATCAGTTCGGATGCAGTTTTTCTTATGGTATCCATAGAAGCTCTCAGTTCCTTGGTATCTCTTCCGCTGCTCCAACCTGCAATATGCCCAAAAGAATAATCAGAGGTATCTATACCAAAATGCTGGCAAACAGTGTATGCCACACTCTCCGCTTCCACCTCTTTGGTATTGCGGTCTTTTCGCATTTGCTCATCCTGCTCCACTTCCTTACTGTGTAGCTTAGAATGAGCCACCTCATGGATCATGGTCTTTAATGTCTGGCTCTCGCTCATGTTTTCCTGTACCGCAATCCGCTTTGCTTCACTGTCATAATAGCCTTTGGAATCTCCGGCTATCTCCTCCAGTTCAATCGGTACTGGTGAAATGGCTTCTACTGCACGAATCATATCCTGATACCCTTCCACATCTGAAAGAAGCTCCTTTGCCGCAAGTTCCGGTATCGGCTTTCCGTCTGTCTGTGCCACATCAAAAACGGATACTGCCCGGAATACCGGAATTGTTATCTCGACTTCTTCTTTCTGCGGATTTCCGTCCTTATCAAGCAACAACTCTTGTGTAACCGGATCAATCTTATCTCGTTCCTCTTTAATTTTATAAGGTGCAGGTGCAAGGATACGGATTGCCTTTTCCCCTTTATTTACATGACGTTCAAAATTCTTCTGCAAAGCCTTGTATCCGGCCACTAGCGTAGCGTCAGGCTTTTGCATCGCAATTAATAGCGTGTTGTTAAAACTATAATTATGAAATTTTGACATCGTGCTAAGATAATTGCGGTAACTGTCACTGTTGAATAAATCCTGCAATCCTTGCTTCAGTTTATCCGTAAGCTCCTGCACACGTTGTTTTTCTGTATTATTTTCTGCCATAAATGCCTCCATTTTGTACGATAAAAGGCAGCCACTACTGACTGCCTTTACATCAACTGCTATAACATTTTTAATAATCCTGCTTTTATTCCCAACCCGAATAGTGCTGACAGGTTGGGAATAAAGTTGGGAATAAAACTTTTTTTATAAAATCTGATCTTTCCCCTTTGCCTTATCCACTGCATCCCTTCCTGCAGGTGTCCCAGACACTCTTGCCTTCATTGCTGCGAGCCTTTCTTGCAATGAAGTCCGTTCTGCTGGTCGGTCTGACAGCTTATCATCCGTAACCGTTTTTCCAAGATTACTCTGCTTTGCTGACATATCAGCAACCTCATCCCCTTTTTTATCCACCGATTTCACATCTTCATGTGTTTTCCGGTTCCGTGGCTTCGTCATCCATGCCAATCGCATCATCGCCCTTTTCATCCATGTTAAGCAAGGCATTAAGTTCTGCAAGACGTTTCAGTTTCTCGGAAAGCTCCGCTTCCTGCGGAAACGGCTTGTCTACTTCTGCTTTTGCTGTTTCAAGCTGATGTTCCACATTGGAAAGTTACGTCTGTGCTTCCTCAAGTTGTGCTGGCATTGCTTCCAGTGCATTGTTGATTCTTGTGATATTTCCAAGCGGGTCAGCGCCGACCTCCATTGGGTGGCTCATAGCACCTTTAATATTCATCACAAATTTATTGTTGAAAGAATCAAAGGTTACATTCAGCTTAAATCCAAGATATTCCCCTACATCCGCACTGGCATTGATGCCTTTGATTTCTTTACACATGGCCATGATCGCAGTTCCAGCTTCCTTTTTATCTGTATATGGCTTTCCTCCCACCTGCATGAAAAATTGTTCCTTATCCTCCGGCTTATTTTTCGCATATTTTTCCATATCAGCGGTAAAACCTTCGATACGTTCCTTGAAAACAGCGATCTGGTGCGGATAATGCTGTGTGATGTTATCCTCCAGCCTGTACTTCTGACTGGTATGGTTTGCCTTCATCAGTTTCAGCTTCGATACCTGAATATCGAGATCCATTTTTTCTTTTATGTAAGGATTACCTGTGGCAAGTGCCTTGACCTCTGCATAGGAAAGTGCCGCTTCATCCACATCCTCACAGCTTCGTACCGGAGATTTACTGGTCATAATCTGTCCGATGAATTTCTGCTTATTCTCAATGAGCTGCCATGAGTAACTGTCAAATGTACCTTCCGTAACATAACGAAATATCTTGACCTTATCATTCTGGTTGCCCTGTCGTAAGATTCTTCCCTCCTGCTGTTCAATATCAGAAGGACGCCAAGGCACATCCAGATGATGCAATGCAATCAGTCTGTCCTGCACATTCGTACCGGCTCACATTTTGGCGGTGGAGCCTAATAAAAAACGAACCTGTCCGCTTCTTACCTTTGCAAACAGCTCCGCTTTTCTAAGTTCTGTATTGGCATCATGGATAAATGCTATCTCATTCTCTGGCACTCCTTTTTCCATGAGCTTATTTTTTATATCCTCATACACATTGAAAGTGCCATCGCCCTTCGGTGTGGATAAATCACAGAAAATCAACTGTGCTGACTTCTGCTCTTTGGTATTCTCCCATATCTCATAGGCTTTCTCCACACAGGTTGCCGCTTTGGAATTTTCCTCATCCGGCAGCATATCATTGAGCAGCCTCTGATCAAGCGCCAGCTTTCTTCCGTCATTGGTAATCTTTAGCATGTTGTCCTCGTAAGGCTGTATCTGCCTGTCCCGAACTGCTTCGGCACGTTCCGCTAGAGACGCTACCATGTCTTTCTGGAACTCGCTCGGCTTTAGAACCACATTTTCATATTCTGCTTTCGGCACAGGAAGTTTTAACATATCCGGTGTCTGAATGTCCGCACTCTCCTTGAAAAGTGCAATCAGCTCCGGCAGATTGAAAAACTTTGCAAATCTTGTCTTTGCCCGGTATCCGGTTCCTTCCGGTGCAAGCTCTATGGCTGTCTGTGTTTCCCCGAAAGAAGTCGCCCATGCGTCAAAATGTCCTAGTCCCAGCTTTGGGAGCGTTCCATATTGAAGATATCGCATATTCGTGTAAAGCTCCGTCATGCTATTAGAGATCGGTGTTCCGGTTGCAAACGTAACTCTCTTTCCACCTGTGATTTCATCAAGATACTGGCACTTGGCAAACATATCGGAGGACTTCTGCGCTTCTGTCTGTGCAATACCAGCTACATTCCTCATTTTCGTATAAAGGAACAGGTTCTTGTAATTGTGGCTCTCATCCACAAACAGCCTGTCTACACCCAACTGCTCAAAAGTCACGACATTATCCTTACGGCTCTGGTCATTTAACTTGTCAAGCCGCACCTGCAATGCTTTCCTCGATTTTTCCATCTGCTTAATGGTATAACGCCCCCGTTGTCTCTTTTTGCCTGATCAATAGCAAGCTCGATCTCATCAATCTGTTTTTCGATTGTAGCTGCCTGTCTTTCCTGTGATAACGGGATTTTTTCAAACTGACTGTGCCCGATGATAATGGCATCATAATCGCCTGTGGCAATACGGGAACAGAATTTCTTACGGTTGGCAGGTTCAAAATCCTTTTTCGTTGCCGCAAGGATATTTGCTCCGGGATATAACCGAAGGAAATCACTTGCCCATTGTTCAGTCAGGTGGTTCGGCACCACGAATAATGACTTTTGGCATAGTCCCAGACGCTTGCTTTCCATTGCCGCCGCTGTCATTTCAAAGGTCTTTCCGGCACCAACGCAGTGTGCAAGCAGGGTATTATCTCCATACAGCACATGGGCAACCGCATTTTTCTGATGCGGCTTTAATTCAATATCCGGTGTCATACCCGGAAATTTCAGATGTGAACCGTCATATTCTCTTGGTCTGGTGGAATTGAAAAGCTCATTATATTTTGCCACAAGTGTCTGCCTGCGCTCCGGATCACGGAATACCCAGTCCTTAAATGCCTCCCTTATTGCTTCCTGCTTCTGGCTTGCAATCATGGTTTCCTTTTTATTGAGGACTCTCTTTTCCTTGCCATCCTCCTCAATGGTGTCATATACTCTCGTATCTTTGAGGTTCAGGGAATCTTCCAGTATCTTATAGGCATTTACCCGGCTTGTACCATAGGTCATGTTGACAAGCGTATTTCCAAAATCAGCGTTTTTCCCTTTAATGTTCCACTCTCCGGTCACACCCGAAAACTGCACCCCAATCGTATCTCTGCGGAATAAATGCTCCGGTGTCTGGAACGTATCACGCATGAAATCATTGATATATTTTGGATCAATCCATGTGGCACCAATACGCACCTCAATCTCCGATGCGTCCAGCTCCCTCGGCTGTACCTGCGTAAGAGCCTGCACATTTGGAGCATATTCCGGATGATTTTCTGCATAGGTTGCTGCAATGGCAAGTTTCTCACGCACATTTCCGCTGAGATACTGGTCTGCTGTCTCCCAGACATCGGTAAGCGGGTTCTGAAAAATAACACCACGAAGCTCCTCAATCAGCGTATCCTTGTCCTTTTCAGTCAGCTCTGCCATATAATCGAGGTCAACTCTTGCTTTTTCCGATAAGGACACTGCCAGTGCTTCACTTGCCGTATCCACACTTGTGACAACCTCTGCCTTTTTAATGGTACGCTTCGTGAACATATCCGCTTTGCCCTTGAAATTGCCCTCATCATCAAGTTTTTCCAAAGAACACAACAGGCAATAACTGCTGTCCTGATTAAAGGCTCTCTTATTCGTCTGCGAATTGATCAGACCATATTTTTTCGAGAAAGAATCGTATAATGTGTTTAATTCCGCCTGTTTTCCCTTGATTGCCGCATACTTGTCGATGCCAAATAAAATGAACGTTACGAGATTGACAACGCCAAGATATAATAACAGGATTTTTCTCTGGCTCATGTATCTTACAATGTTAAATGTCAGCTTGTCTGCCACATAGCCTTTTGCGAATAAGAATATCACAATGGCAATCACCAAGGTACAGGCGAGCGTGACATGCAGAATCGCATTTGATTTGGTTGTTTTTTCATGTAGTTTCATATTATGACCACGTCTTCCATATTTCCGGATGATATCCAAGTGTCGACTGCTTTCCATTCCGCACAACCGGTGTCTTGATCACCTGTGGATTCTCCAGTATCTTGTCCAGCTTATCCTCCGGGGCAATGTACTGAATCAACGCCAGCAGATCTTTATCCTTAAAACTCGGATTGATCATATTCTCCATGCCACCATTGACGGATGCCACAGCCTGGAACTCTCCTTTGCTCATGCCCTTTTCTTTCATGTCGATAAACTGATATTTAATTCCGCGTTCCTTGAAGAACCTCTCTGCTTTCTTTGTATCGTTGCACTTTTTTGTGCCAAAGATTTGGATGTTCATTTTAATTTTCCTTCACAATTTTTCTTCCTTCTGTATTATCTTGACCGAATACCGCATATGCATTCTATCCAGTTCCTGAACAGACATCATCAAATTTACCATACTAAAAAACGGCAATGCTTTTTCAAGCGGTTCCACTTTTTTAGAAATTATTGCATAAACTATTTCAAATTCATTTTGACTAGGTTTCTGTCTATAATCAAAAATGTTATCGCCTAAATCCGCTTTCACTATATCAAAAACACTTTTTCTGTAATTTTCATCGCTCATAAAACACTCTGCTGAAACTTTGCCTTGCGCAAATAAGTGGCTCAAATTCGCCGAATCCTACTTTTTCTTCACGTGGATCATTTGTTTTTTATTTGTAAAAATATCACATGCTTCTATCTTCTTCGGTCCATCTAAAACACCCACCAGTCTTTTGTCCATCAAACAAAATTCAGGTTTTTCTGATATTCTTTTATTATATTCTCCTTCTGTTTCGCCTGCATTACATATTGGAAAATCAATATTTGATTCTGGAATCCTCTGCATCTCTGCTACTACCCTATCATAAAATTGTTCCTCTATCAAATACCATTTCTTCCCACTCAAAATATACAATTTATCTTCATATTGCACTTGAGCAACCAAAGCATTATACATACTACCAAGAGATCGATACTCATCTTCCAAATCAATAACTTCAAGTTTATCTCTTTTTAACTTTTCCAATATTTCTTTATTGTTGTTGATTTCCTCCCAATATAATTCTAATAATTGTTCTAATTCAAGATTATCTGGATTACCTTTTTTTAATCTTATTCCTCTAATAAAGAAGCGATTTACCTCATTCCAATCAATTATATCTGGAGGAGAAATATAAATGTTGTTTAAATCATGGCTTTCTATTTTTTTTATCAAACATTTTTCTAATTCATCAATTATTTTCTTATCTCTAATTTGCCTTATATTTTCAATCCACGAAAAATATTCTTTATATTCATTGCTTGTATATGCATCTAAATAATACTTTAATTTCTCATATAATTCACTTGGGTCCATTTCTACTGTAACCAATAAAGAATCCCTTCCACTCACTCTGACAGCCTTATTTTCATCTAAAGCTTCTCCAGCAATCGATGTCATAATATCCTGATATGTATTTATAGAAAATTCATTCTGTTCCGTCGCATAACTCGCTTGTTTCTGAGAATGTATTACCATATCTTCAATGGTAGCAGCATATATACTTCGTATTTTTTGCGGGTTTAACAAATTGATCGCTGCCCAAAATCCAAAATCAGATTCTACATATTCTTCCACCAAAAAATTTTTACCATATCCAAACGTTAATGCCATGATTCTACCTTCAACATACACAAACATAACTGCTCTATTAGATGTATTATCGTCAAGAGATATCGTTGATGCACTAAAGGCACTAAGAAATTCTAACCAACTAGGTGTATTTGTCGCAGTTTCTGCAATAGCAATTTGACCAACTAAATCATAATCCTTTGAAAGATCTAACCATGTCACATTTTTATCTTGTTTTATGCACGTCCTAACATTTTTAACGAAATCCTTCATCAAAAAAATATTTAATGAATATTTCCTTTTCATTTGCTTTTTCATTTTTTGTTCCTCCCATATAATTCAACATTTCTCACTTAATTGACTTTAAATTCCACGTATAAGTATATCTTCCAACATAGCCTTCATATATTTAGTTTTCTCAAGTCTGTTGCCTGATATATCCTCAATCATACTCTCCCCACCATAGTATACTGCTATAGAATATATAATTACTACACTTGCAATTGTCGCTATTTTTATTGCATCTTCAACATTAATATTCTTAGCTATAACCCCCGAAACAAATGCTACTATCGGGAAAACACATTTCTCTAAAACGCCATTTTTGCCCTCTTTTAATTTACCCTTTTGCTCATTATATTCATCTATTTTATCCTGACATTGTCTAATTAATTTTTCTATTTTATCTTTAGAACCACAATTTATGTTTTCTTGTTTTAAAATTTCCATTAATACATCTAAGCTCTCATTGTATTTTTCGATATTTTTTTCCCATTTTTTAGATGAAGTTTTGCTAATGATACACACATAAGCTACTAAGAAAATAATAAATCCTCCTATAAAACCTAGTGCCATTTTAAACTTGCCCAAAATTAAAAATATTATAAGCATTATAATATCCAATACAAAAATCCCAAAAAAAATCTTTGAGATAATATCCAATTTTTTTACCGTTTCAAAAAAATTTTTATCCTTTGTTTTCTCTTTGTAGGCATCAATTATTAACTCTAACATTCTGCATCCTCCTTTATTCATTCATAAATACAGCGCCTTTTCCTTCCATTCTACATCAGTATTTCTCACCACCTTAACTACGTTTGATGTCAAAGCATTTATACATCTGTATATATTTTCGGATTTTAATAACTACAATGAATATTTCCAGAAATAAGAATGTAGCATTTTGATAAATCTACACTGTTTAACATTGAATCCCCATTCATGTTATAAAATCCCCATATATCCCAAATTCATATTTATATTCTACAATATTATGCAGAATATTCAAGAAAAATATCACATTCGACAGAATTCTATTATTCTGTATATACATCTAATACAAAAATCTCTACATATTATCGACGTGCACCACTATCAAAAAGGAGGATTTACAAATGAACACACCAACATCCAGAAATCCAATGCTGTTTTGTGATTACTACAAGCAATGGATCAACGTCTACAAAGAAGGAGCGATCCGTCCGGTCACCATGAGCAAATACAACATGGCGCATCAATGGCTGTTAAAGCTGGCTCCCGATCTGTCGATTTCCGAACTGGATCGGATTTCTTCTCAGAAAATACTAAATCAATATGCAGAAGAACATGAGCATCAGACAACGATGGATTTTCACCACCATGTGAAATGTGCCATTTTAGATGCCGTGGATGAGGGGCTGATTCCGCGAGATCCAACCCGGAAAGCGATCATCAAAGGCAAAAAGCCACGTGAGAAAAAGCAGAAATTTCTCAATCAGTTTGAGCTTCACAAACTAATCGAAGACCTTGATCTAGGGCCGGAAGTATCATGGGATTGGTTCATCCTTCTGGTTGCCAAAACCGGAATGCGGTTTTCCGAAGCGCTTGCATTGACGCCGAGGGATTTTGATTTTTCACGGCAAATACTGACAATCTACAAGACATGGGATTACAAAGGAAATGGCGGCTTCCTGCCAACCAAGAATCAATCGTCTGTCCGAAAGATACAGATTGGATGGTTAACCGGTATGCAATTTGCCGGACTGGTGAAAAAGCTTCCGGAAGATGAACCGATCTTCGCAAAAGGAAAAATATATAATTCCACCTTGAACGGAATATTGGAACGACATTGCAAAAATGCCGGAATCCCCGTCATCTCTATCCACGGTTTACGTCATACCCATGCATCGCTCATGCTTTTCGCCGGTGTTTCCATCGCCAGCGTGGCAAGGCGCCTCGGACATGCCAGCATGACGACCACTCAGAAAACCTATTTGCATATTATTCAGGAATTAGAAAGCAAGGACATTGACATCATCATGCGATCCCTTGCGAACCTGAATTAAACTACTTCGCATCCAAATACGCACGTCGATTTATAATAAAAATGGGAATACCATCCATAGATATTCCCAGTCTATTCCAGCCTATCAATTTCTCATTCGTCGTTTGCAGAAAGCGTCCTATATATCCGCATCCCGACATTTCATCAATCGCGCAGCGGCAATACATTCTCCATCAGATCATGCTTGAACTTCTCTACTATAATCTTACGGAACTTGAATTTCGGCATAGGTTCCTCTACACCCTCCTTATACGATGCATACGCGCGATCCTTGAAAGTGTTTTCATTTGCCATCTCGCCATCCCGGTAATTATACACTTCATAACGCACATCGTCCTCATTCAGATTCCACAGCTTCGCAAATGTCTTGATTTCCGTATCAATCGCATCATAGCGCATCTGGTTGACAACCACTGCGATATCCTGACCTTTGTACCGATCTTTGTCCTGCTCGATATTATCAATCACCTGCTCCAACAATTCACCGAGCTTCTGATTATCCTCGGCAAATTCCTTCGAGATCTCGCGCAGCGCCAGAATGTTCTTCGCAAATATCGCATCCTGAAAATCATTGCTCGACTGATCCAGATAATTCACCAATCCCTGCAACAGCTCGACAATATACTCGAAATCCACCCGCATCTTGCTGTACGCAATCAGATCATAGTCGTCCATAACCGGATCATCGTTTTCCGCCTCATCCTTCGGTTTCTTCAGCTCTTCCATAACATTTTTATACATTGCCGCATAGTTTTCATATTCCTCCTGCGAGAAATCATAGTCTGCAAGCAGTTCTTCCCGATATCTGGAAAATGCTTTCAAATGTGCAAAGCTCTTATCCAAACTCCGGAATGCATAGATAAACGACTTCTTCTGCTCCCTTGACAACTGACTAATCTCTTCCGGTGTCCGTCCGATTGCATGAATCGTCTTTACAGCAATCGAGATCGGAAGAGCACACGTCTGAACTCCAGTCACATCACGATCTCGTATGCC
>OGNM01000644.1_pt1 | contig 19407 bp, 16 predicted proteins | sample 1573441 | NCBI WGS metagenome assembly OGNM01 (sample SAMEA2581915, study PRJEB24529) | metagenome | biome: Human gut stool | place: China | collected 2011
CTCTTTATTTCAATCAGATAAAGGAGAGAGGATGTATGTTTGAAGTTGGCGACAGAGTATTTTACGGTGTTGTGGGTGTGTGTGAAGTAGAAGACATCGCAGCACCGCCGATTAAAGGTATTGACGGAAAGTATTATTATTTACAGCCGGTTTATGATGATAAAGGCATCATCTACTCTCCTGTGGACAGTAAGAAAGTGTCTATGCGGACCATTATCACAAAAGAGGAGGCACAGACATTTTTAGAGCGTGCCAGAAACTGTAAAAGTGATGAACTGCTTAATCAGAAGATTACACCGAACCAGTATGATGAAATGGTAAAATCCCAGGATACGGAAAAGCTGATGCACCTGGTACGTTTTTTATATGATATTAAAAATGAACGTGCAAAGGAACTGCGCAAAATGAAGTCGGCAGACAGCAGAATGCTAGTAACGGCAAGAAAACTGCTCTATGGTGAACTGGCTGTTGCACTGGGAAAAGATTACAGTGAAATGTCAGATTTACTTGATCAATATCTCGGACAGAATTAATAAATCTGCACAATAAAAATAATGCAAAAAATATAGAAATAACCGCATACAGTTTTTCATAGATATAAATCAGACAGGATTGATTATCGCAGAACTGAATAAATTCAGTTTGCGATTCCTCCAGCATTAGAATGCCTGCGGAATGGGGATTGGTATGAAGAAAAAACTGATGCGGCGTTTTTGTATTTGGGGCGTATATTGTCTGTGTGTCCTGCTGATGCTGATTGTCAGCGGTGTAGGCGGCAAGGCAGAGCAGACGGCGGCGATTTCTGCAAATGACTGTTATGAGAACAGGATTGCAATTACATTTGACGATGGACCGGGTAAAGGCACAACGGAAAAGTTATTAGACGGACTAAAGGAACGTGGCGTAAAAGCGACGTTTTTTTTAGTTGGTGAAAAAATTGAAGACAACCGTGAACTGGTGGCGAGAATGTATGCGGAGGGGCATCTGATTGGCAATCATACATTTACCCATGTACAGCTTAGTAAGGTGGACGGAAAGCAGGCGCTGGAGGAAATTGTGAAGACCAATACACTGATTGAAGAAATTACAGGCGAACCTGTCCGGTATATCCGTCCGCCATACGGTTCGTATTCCAACAGTCTTTTAATGCAGATTAATATGACACCGGTTTTGTGGAGCGTAGACCCCGAAGACTGGAATACGGATAATACAGGGCAGGTTGTAAAGTCTGTTGTCGCAAATGTAAAATGCGGTGATATTATTTTACTGCATGATATTTATGATTCATCGGTGGCGGCGGCGTTGGAAATTGTGGACGAATTAAAAGCGAAGGGATTCATTTTTGTTACCGTGGATCAATTACTGCTTGATTAATTGTACGAAAGCGTGTACACTGGGGTTGAATTTGAGAGGAAGATTGAAGGAAGATAAGAAAATGAGAGAATAAGAAAATGAGAAACGGAGGGATTACGATGAAGTGGGGTATTATGGCAACAGGCAGTATTGCACAGAAATTTGCGTCAACCGTGAATCGTATGACAGACGAAGGAGAAATCTTACAGGCAGTGGCTTCCAGAACAAAGGAATCTGCAGAAAATTTTGCAAGACAGCACCGGATTCCGGAGGTATTTGATTCATACAAGGCTATGGCGGAGTCCGACAGTGTCGATGTGATCTACATTGCAACACCCAACAATATGCATTATGAAAATGTAAAAATGTGTCTTCTGGCAGGAAAACACGTTCTTTGCGAAAAGCCGTTTACAACCAGTGCGGCACAGGCGCAGGAACTCTATGCGCTGGCAGAGGAAAAAGGTCTGTTTTTAATGGAAGGTTTCTGGATTCGTTTTCTTCCGGTTTTACAGAAAATGCAGGAACTCATCAAGGAGGGAAAGTTAGGAGAAATCCGCTATATCCGTTCCGAATATGGATTTGTTGCAAAAGGGGACAGAAAAGTGCGCAAGTTTAATCCGCAGCTTGGCGGTGGCGCCTTGTTAGATATCGGTATCTATAACCTTGGTTTTTTAAATATGATTATGGGAAAGAATCCCGATTCATTTACCAGCGACGTCCATATGACAGACGTTGGCACAGATGATTTCAGCGTGATTCATCTGCATTATTCGCAGGAGAATGGACAGGGAGCAGAAGCGGTTGTCACAACGGCAATCGGGCTGGATATCCAGCGGAAAGCCGCAGTTATCGGTACAAAGGGCAGTATTTATCTGGACGATTTTCAAAAGGCGGAAACAATGACGGTTTCTTTATCGGACGGAGAAGAATATGAAATTGAAATTCCGTTTGAAATCAACGGCTTTGAGTACCAGATAAGAGAAGCTTCCAACTGTATCAGAGCGGGCAGAACCCACAGCGGTATCTACACCCCGCAGATGTCTTTGCAGACGTTGTCATTGATTGATGATATCCGTGCAGGCTGGAATATGAAATTTCCATTTGAAAAATAAAATACAGTAAAAATAAAATATAAATTAAATATAGCAAAATAAAATATAGTAAAAGCCTGAAATCACAGGGGTTATGTTATGTATGCGGAGTTGGCATACATGGCGGCACGGGTGGTTTCAGGCTTTTATTTTAGCATTTTACCGGAAATGAAAATGGCATTTTATCAGAAGTAAAAATTTGTCGGACAGATTAAGATAGAATATCTGCATTTACATCATCCGGTACAGACTGTAGTATAAAGTGATTTTTATTTGTGGTAAGCAGTCCCTGCTTTTGCAGGCGTGACAGCTCCGCGGACATGGCAGCACGTTCCACGCACAGATAGTCGGCAAGCTGCTGGCGGTCATAAGGAATATCAAAGGAAAGACTGCCCTGCCGCTGGGCTTCGGCAGACAGGTAGGAAAGCAGTTTTTCTTTTGTTGTGCGCTTGCTCATATGTGTGATTTTCTCATTAAACAGTAAAAGCTTTTTGGCAAGAACAGAAATCAGGTTCTGGATTAAATGTGTGTGATGTTCGCAGGCAGACGGGCAGACCCCTAAAATGCGGTGAATATCTAAGTACAGCAGGGAACAGTCTTTCGTTACTACGACACTGATATTTAATGCAGTACCGTTGGAAGCGGCAAAGGGTTCGGCAAAGGTCTGTCCCGGAAGAATCTGTGCCATGATATTTCTGTGTCCCCATACATCTTCCTGAATTACAATCGCACTTCCCGATAACAGCAGTCCCATAGTTGATGTCATATCTCCGGCACGTAAAAGGTAGCTGTCTTTTTCTTTATCGCTTACAAAAGCCCCCATACAGTGTAATACAGATAATATTTCTGAATCGGACATGCCCGAAAAAATAGAAGCTGTCCTAAGAATCGGTAAAAATTGTTCTAAATTGTCAGTAGTGTTCATATGAATCTCCATTTCTGAGCGACTTGTTGCTAATTTCCATTCCGTAGGTGATAATTTCAAAGGTAATTGATTGTTGTCAAAGTAAATTTTTTATATTATTTTTACTTTGTTTGAAATCAAACATACTTGTTTGAATTATTATAATAAAATCATCACAGAAACGCAAGAGCGGCTGTCAAATAAAAAATAGTACCTCCAATAGTATAGCCGCTCATCAACAATAAAAACCTATAGAAAGGATTGTCAAAATGAAAAGAAGAATTATCACAATTGATGAAGAAAAGTGTAATGGCTGCGGGGCTTGTGCCAATGCGTGCCATGAAGGTGCAATCGGCATGGTAAACGGAAAGGCAAAGCTGATGCGTGACGATTACTGTGACGGGCTGGGCGACTGTCTTCCTGCCTGTCCGACAGGTGCAATTACATTTGTAGAACGCGAAGCGGCGGCTTATGATGAACAGGCAGTGTTGGAAAATAAAAGAAAGAAAATGCAGGGACAGGCAGCACAGATGCCGCTTCATGCAGGCTGTCCGGGAACACAGATGCGCCGTATGCACCATGCGGAACAAAACAGTGCGGCGGATAATATGGCGGGGAAGAACAACGGTACAGAACCAGCAAATGCGGCATTGCAGCTTCATTTTCGCCGGTATCACAGCTTTCACAGTGGCCGGTTCAGATTCAGCTTGTACCTGTCAATGCACCGTATTTTGACGGCGCAAAGCTGCTGATTGCGGCAGACTGTACGGCATATGCCTATGCAGGCTTTCATGAGAAATTTATCAAAAATCATATTACGCTGATTGGCTGTCCGAAGTTAGATGCAGTTGACTACTCAGAAAAGCTGACACAGATTATCGCCAATAACAATATTAAGAGTATTACGATTGTACGCATGGAAGTGCCTTGCTGCGGCGGTATTGAATATGCTGTGAAAAAGGCAATACAGGATAGTGGGAAGTTCCTGCCGTGGCAGTGCTATACCATTTCTATAGATGGAAATATTATTGATGAATAAAAAAGGAGATTAACAATGGAAAATAAAATGTTTTGCTTTCAATGTGAACAGACAGCAGGGTGTACAGGCTGTACACAGGCAGGAGTCTGCGGAAAATCAGCTGATACAGCGAGATTACAGGACGAACTGACAGGTGCGTTAATCGGTCTTGCGCGTGCAACGGAGAGTAATCCGGCAACACAAAATACGTATCAGACAATTATCGAAGGACTTTTTACAACAATTACCAATGTAAGTTTTGACGATGATGCCATTATCAGGCAGATTGAAAAGACCCATGCGGCAAAGGAAGAACTGGTGCCGGGCTGCGGAAGCTGTGGTGCGCCTTGCGGCAAGACAGAAGATTATGATATGCAGCAGCTTTGGAATGACAATGAAGACATTCGTTCTTTGAAATCGCTGATTTTATTCGGACTGCGCGGCATGGCGGCATATGCTTATCATGCGCAGATGCTTGGATATCAAGATGATGAAGTGAATGACTTTTTCTGTGAAGGACTGTTTAAAATCGGTTATGAAAATACAATGGAAGAATTGCTTCCAACTGTATTAAAGGTCGGAGAAATCAATTTAAAATGTATGGCACTGCTTGATAAAGCCAATACAGAAAGCTATGGAACACCGACACCGGCAGTCGTACCGCTGACCGTGGAAAAAGGACCGTTTATCGTTGTCACAGGCCATGATTTAAAAGACCTCGAACTGCTGTTAGAGCAGACAAAGGATAAGGGCATTAATATTTACACACATGGAGAAATGCTTCCGGCACATGCTTATCCAAAGCTGAAAAAGTATCCACATTTAAAAGGAAACTTCGGTACGGCATGGCAGAACCAGCAGAAGGAATTTGCAAATCTTCCGGCACCGGTTTTATTTACAACAAACTGTCTGATGCCGCCAAAGGCAAGTTATGCAGACCGTGTATTTACAACGGAAGTGGTTGCGTTCCCGGATACAGTGCATATCGGAGAAGACAAGGACTTCACACCGGTTATTAAAAAAGCACTGGAACTTGGCGGATTTGCAGAGGATACGGAGTTTACCGGAATCAACGGCGGAAATAAGGTACAGACCGGTTTTGGACACGGCATGATTTTATCTGTAGCGGATAAGGTTGTGGAAGCCGTAAAGGCGGGCGATATCAGCCATTTCTTTTTAGTAGCAGGCTGTGACGGCGCAAGACCGGGTAGAAATTATTATACGGAATTTGTAAAACAGACCCCGAAGGACAGCATTATTTTAACACTTGCCTGCGGCAAGTATCGTTTTAATGACCTTGACCTCGGAGAAATCGGCGGACTGCCAAGAATTATGGATATGGGACAGTGTAATGATGCGTATGGCGCAATTCAGGTGGCAGTTGCCCTCGCAGATGCGTTCGGCTGCGGTGTCAATGACTTACCGTTATCTTTCGTACTGTCATGGTACGAGCAGAAAGCGGTCTGCATTTTACTGACACTTCTGCACTTAGGTATTAAAAATATCCGCCTGGGTCCTTCTTTACCGGCATTCCTTTCGCCGAATATCTTAAATTACCTCGTGGAAAATTACGGCATTGCGCCGATTACCACACCGGAGGAAGATTTGAAGGCACTGTTGGGAAAGTAGAGGCTGTTGTACAGGATATAAAAATTAAGATACTGTTTAGTTAGATAACACTGCCAGAAAGTGGTGGTTGGATAATAAAATGAAATGATAAGGCATCGGACAGACTGCAAGCGCGGGCTGGACGGTGCCTTGTTTTGCGTGGAGGAAGATAAAATATAAAAATTTTGACACAGGGTCCGTCTTTGTTATATTCTATTAAATTACGTTTAAAACAGGGTAAAAAATAAATGAAAAAAATTTGAAAAAAGTGCTTGACACGAATAGTGCCTTTGTTTAACAATCAACTATAATAAAATGAAAGAGATAGGATTATGTATCAAATATGTACTTGAGTACCAATAAAAAGATAGAAATGTACTTAAACACATATGCTATGAAATCATAAAAAATATGGTATAAAATAGAGGTGGGCAAATGAATATAGAGAATTACATAGAAGCACAATACAGAGAATTGCAGACAAAAGGATTAAATGCTGAATTTTTAGATTTATATAAAAATGTAGAATACAGTAAACTCCGTGAAATTATAACAACATTGCATCATTATTTTACATCTTTATTTAGAACAATGAATGAGAGACTTCCCACTGGTGAGTATGGTAATCATTTTTGGGCTGCTCCAAGTAGGGAATTGATAGACATTATAGAAATAACTTTAGGATTATATAATGTGCTCAAAGGTTCAAAATATGCTTTTGAAATCGATGATTATTACTTTAATTTGATAAAAAAATGTAAGAATTTTCTAAGCTCGAGTGGTGGAAGCGCATTGCCTCCCAACATGGAAAAAATAGAATTGTATTATATACAACCAATTTTTATAATGGAAAAAAGTATTATTGTAAAAAAAACGGATACAGAAATGGTGTATAATCTAAAATTAATTGGAGAAGGTTCTTATGCAAATGTATATAAATACAAAGATACTTTTTATAATTGTAATTTTGTTATAAAGCGTGCAAAGAAAAATTTATCAGAAAAAGAACTACAGCGTTTTAAAAGAGAGTATGAGGAAATGAAAAAATTATCTTCACCGTATATTCTTGAAGTATACAGATATTCTGAAGATAAGAATGAATACATTATGGAATATATGGAGTATACGTTGGATTCGTATATTACTAAAAATAATACTAAATTATCCGATTCTCGAAGAAAAAGTATTGCACAACAGGTTTTAAAAGCCTTTAGTTATATACATTCAAAGAAGCGATTGCATAGAGATATAAGCCCCAAAAACATATTAATAAAGGAATATGAAGATGTGCTAGTGGTTAAAATAGCCGATTTTGGTTTAGTTAAAATACCTGATAGCGGACTGACTACAGTCAACACGGATTTTAAGGGATATTTTAATGACCCATCACTTGTGACAGAAGGATTTAATGCTTATAATATATTACACGAAACCTATGCTTTAACAAGAATAGTACATTACATTATGACTGGAAAAACTAACATTGAAAAAATAGCGGACAGCAAATTAAGGGCTTTTGTGGAAAAAGGATTAAATTCAGACAAATCAAAGCGATTTCAGAATGTTTCCGAAATGGTAAATGCTTTTCGTAAAATATAATAAAACTATTGATAGCAAGAAATATTCCATATAACTAAGAAAATCTATATTAAAGCATATTAAGGTATATTTCTTAAAAATAGTTATACTTGTTTTATATTTAAAAGAAAATATTGTTTTTAGTAAATGTTATTAAATTGCATACGAGAAAGCAAGCCGAAAAAATTAACTTGTGCAAATTTTGCACAAGTTGCTGATAATGGCAAATATATAATTATAAATGTATTCATCAGCAGTGGTTGTTGCAGTGGGATATTGTATTAATTCTAAACGAATAACACAGTTTAGAGTATGAAAGATTAGTGGGTATAGATGCTTATAATATTAATAAAAGCAGACGGTAAAAATAATTCTTGAAAGATAGTGGTTAATAATGAAAAAATTAAATGAAACGACATTTACAGAAAGAGAATTAAAGATTTTTAAAGAAATCCAAGAATATGCAAAGAAATATCAGACGAAAAAGGTTGTATTATTTGGTTCAAGAGCGAGAAGAACGAATCGTGAAAAGAGCGATATAGATTTAGCGGTATATGGCTGTTCTGATGTTACAGAGTTTTATTTTGATATTGATGAGGAGGTCAATACGTTATTAATGTTTGATGTTATTGACATGGACAGAAAAAATATATCCAAAGATTTGTTGCAGGAAATAGAAAGAGACGGGGTTATTATTTATGAAGAAATTTGAAAATTTTGAAGTGCATTTGGAAAAATATACAATATATAGAAAAAGGAGCCGCCCCACGCGGCTCGCAAACATTTAATAAATAATTTATTTTAACTTCAACAATGTTATTTTGAATGATAATAACATGATTATATTAACATAAGGTACAGGAGGGGTCAAGAAAATTATGAAAAAAACAGGCAAAATAAAGAATAGCGTATTGCAGGAAACACACTATAATGTAGGACTGGATATTGGTACAAGTTCAGTGGGATATGCGGTGGTCGATGCCGATACCGGTAAAGTGCTGGTATTTAAAAAGAAAAATATGCTCGGCGGCAGATTGTTTAACAAAGGTGAAACGGCAAAGGCAACGAGGGTGAATCGCAGTACACGAAGAAGATACGACCGCAGGAGAGAACGTATCAAACTTTTACGTTGTCTGATGTGGGAAATGGTTGATGAAAAAGACCCGGATTTTTTTGCGCGGCTGGACGAAGGATTTTTAATGCGTGAGGATAAAACAATCCAGTCAAAGTCTATTTTGTTTAATGACAAAAACTACACCGACAAAGACTATTATAAAGAGTATGCGACAATCTATCATTTAAGAAAAGAATTATTTGAAAATGATGAGCAAAAGGATATCCGGCTGGTCTATCTGGCACTGCATCATCTTATCAAGTATAGAGGACATTTCTTATATGAAGGACAGAATTTTCAGGAAATCAATAATGATATTAATGAACTGTTTGTCCATTTATATGAGCAGTTGGCAGAAAACTGCCAGTATAATTGTGAAATACATAACAATCAAATTGAGGAAATCGTAGAGATATTAAAAGATACAAAACAGACAAAAAGCGAAAAGAAGGAAGTATTAAAGCCGGTTATTACAAAGACCATGCGGGAAACAGAAAAGAAAGCCGCACAAGAAATTGTAAATGCAATATTGGGCAAAAAAATCAATTTTAATATACTTTTTGGCGTGGATACAATCATAGATAATGAGGATAAGGCTTTAAAGTTATCTTTTGCAGAGGAAAAATATGACGAGCAGGAAGATTATATTTATGAGCAGCTTCAGGAAAAGGCTGAAATATTAGATACGTTAAAAGAAATATACAGTTGGTTCGCATTGCAGGATATATTAAAAGGCGAAAAAACAGTTGCATCTGCAATGGTAAAAAAATATGAGAAGCATAAAAAGGATTTGAAAATACTAAGAAATGCTGTAAGAAAATACTGTACTCCGGAAGAATACAGGAACTTTTTTATAGAAAAAACAACAAATACGAAGAAGTTGAACTATGTAAACTATATCGGTGCAGACGGAAGGGGCAATACAGAAAATCTGTATAATGAAATACAGAAACTGCTCGAAGATAAGGATAATGTGGATAAGGATATTCAATATATTTTAAAGGAAATAGACGCAGAAAATTTTCTGCCTTTACTTCGTACAAAAGAAAATATTTCAATACCGTATCAGCTTACGGTACTGGAAGCTGCACGTATTATTGATAATCAGGGAAAATATTATCCGCAGTTGTCAGCCAATAAGGATAAGATATTATCTATTATTGAATTCAGGATACCGTATTATGTAGGACCGATGAATACGAAAAACAGAAATGAACGTTTTAGCTGGGCTTGCAGGAAAGAGGGCAAACAGGAAGAAAAGATATATCCGTGGAATTGGAAAGATATTATAGATGAGGATAAAACTGCGGCACGATTTATTGAAAGAATGAGAAATACGTGTACATATTTACCGGGTGAAGATGTACTGCCAAGATATTCTCTGTTATACAGCGAATTTGTGATGTTGAATGAATTAAACAAAATTAAGGTAAACGGAAAATTTATTGAACATGGCATGAAACAAAAAATGATAGAGGGATTATTTAAAAAGCAAAAGAATATAACGGAGAAAAGTCTTATAAATTATCTGAAAAAGATGAATTATATGAACACGGACCAATATAAGATTGAAGGTTATCAAAAGGAGAAAGCATTTGCCTCGTCATTGGCTTCATACATTGATTTTACACGCATATTTGGTGAAATTCATTCCGGTAATCGTCAAATGATAGAAGAAATCATTGAGTGGCTTACTTTATTTGAAGAAAAAAGTATTGTGAAACGACAGATTCAGAATAAGTACGGAACGCAGGTTACGGCACAGCAGTTAGAGGCGGTCTGCAAGCTTCGTTATAAAGGCTGGGGAAACTGCTCCGCAAAGCTTTTAAAAGGCTTAAAGACAACGATAGACGGTGATAAGGCTTCTATTATAGATATTCTGAATACGACAAATTACAATTTTATACAGATAATAACAAACAAAAAGTATGAATTTGCAAAGCAGATAGATGAATATAATGAAGACAATACAATGACGGACATAACCATAGAAGATATCAGCAGACTTCACGGTTCACCGGCAATTAAAAAAGGTATCTGGCAGACAGTGAAAGTCATGAATGAACTTGTTCAAATTATGGGACATGAGCCGGACAATATCTTTATTGAATTTGCAAGAGGGGAAGATGATAAGGTACGGACAAAAAACCGCAGTACTCAAATAGATAGGAGTTATAAAAAGTGGAAAAAAGAATTTAAAGGAGAGAAATTTTCAACTGAAGTAGAAAAAGAATTAAAAAACAAAAAATATAAAGACAGATTAAATGAAGAAAAAATGTATTTATATTTTTTACAAAACGGAAAATGCATGTATTCAGGAGAAACGCTGGATATTGATAAACTGTCATTGTATCATATAGACCACATTCTGCCACAGACTTATACAACCGATGACAGTATTGAAAATAAAGTATTGGTGCTTGGCATAGCAAACGAAAATAAAGCCGATAACCTGTTGATTAGTCAGAAAATAAGAAATGACAGAAAAGCGTTTTGGCATTATCTGTACGAGTGTGGCTTAATGGGTGAGAAAAAATATAAAAATTTGACACGGAACGCGATTGGGGAAGGTGAAATTAAAGGCTTTATTAATCGACAACTGGTGGAAACAAGGCAGATTATTAAAAATGTAACACAGTTATTTACACAGCGGTATGCAAACAGCAACGTATTAGCGGTAAGAGCCGGATTAAGCAGTAACTACAGAGAAAAGTACGGCTTGTATAAAAGCCGCGAAATTAATGATTTTCACCATGCACATGATGCGTTTTTGGCGGTAAGAATCGGAATGTTTCTGACAAAAAGATTTCCGGGAATGGAAAAAGATTTAATCTATGATGCATTTTTAAGATACCGTTCTAAACAAAATAAATCATCATTATTAAAATCAAAGTACGGTTATCTGATGACTTTTTTTGATGAAGTGCAGTGTGATGAAAATGGTGTGGTGATTTGGAATCCTGATGAAGATAAGGCATACATCAAATCGGTATTGTATAGCGGAAATTGTCAAATCAGCAGAAAGAAAGAGGAACTTACCGGAAAATTTTATAATGAAACAATTTATCCGGCAGGTTCAGGTGATTTAATTCCTTTAAAGAAAAATTTGAGTGTTGAAAAATAAAGTACAATTAAGGTACAGCGTGTACGATATTCCTGTCAATAAAAACGGATAATTTATTTCATCAAGGAGTTTGACGTGGGAAGTTGAAGGTTTTGATGGGATAGAACAGATGGAGGGAACATTTAGATGGAGATGAAGAAACAAAAAAAGATAATAGGAATACCGATTTATGTTAAAGAATTGGAGAAAACCCAGCCGGGGGCGATAGATGCTTATATTAAAAAAGAATTAAAGATAACATCATATCGTATGCTGAAAGATAAGATTTGCAAATATCAGGAAATAATTGTAAATGGAAATGAGTTATATTTAACATCAGCAAAGGAAGTAATTAATGCAAAACAGTTTTTCTTTGGCGAATATTATTACAATTTGTATGAGGCTTTATTGAAATGTCTTGCAGATAAAGTGCCGGGAGATGAAAAAGACAAATATGATGAAAAGCTTGTTGAGGTATATAATTACATCATTTCAAAGGCAGAAATACAGTATAAAGAATACAAAAGTGCTTTTGAAAAAATAAAACAAGCGGTAGATTTTTCAATTTTATCATATGAGGATAAAATTGGCTGTCTGAAGGAAGTATTAAAAATAACTGGCGCAGATGCGGAGTGTGCTGATATAACAAAATATTGTCCGAAAGATTCTGAAATTAAAGGCATAAGCAGAATAGGCAGAAAAAATAATTATACATTTAAAATGGATAATAACGGAAAAGATAACATGATTTTTGTAGACAAGTCCGTGACCGGTTTATACGAAAGAAGGTACACACTTTGAGTTGGAGAACAGTGGTGATTCAAACCCACAGTAAACTGTCATATAAAGACGGATATATGATAGTAAAGGGTGAAAGTATGAATATGGTTCATCTGTCAGAGATAGGTACACTTGTTGTCAATTCAACAAGTGTATCTATTACTGCGGCACTTATCTGTGAACTTGTGAAAAACAAGGTCAATCTGATAATGTGCGATGAGAAGCATAATCCGCTGGCGGAATTAAATGCGTATTACGGCGCGTATAATACGAGCAAAAAAGTCCGACAGCAAGTAGAATGGGACGAGGGCTACAAAAAGTATGTCTGGACACTGCTGATACAGCAAAAAATTATGAATCAGGCAAATGTACTTCATAAGGCAGGATTTACAGAAGCAGAAAAACTGTATGATTATGCTCAAAATGTTATTTTTTTTGACCAGACCAACAGGGAGGGACACGCGGCAAAAGTATATTTTAACAGATTGTTTGGCAAAAACTTTTCAAGGGAATATGAGTGCGATATCAATTCGGCATTGGATTATGGCTATGCGATTTTGTTATCGGTATTTAACAGGGAAGTTGTGATAAACGGGTATATCACACAGCTTGGTATTAAGCATATCAATGAATACAATCAGTTTAATCTCAGTTGTGATATTATGGAACCGTTTCGCGTAATCGTTGACTGGTATGTGTATAACAACAGAGAACGTATGTTTAATCAGGAATATAAATATGACTTAATTAATCTTTTAAATCTTAAAGTGGAAATGAATGATAAAGGAAAGAAGAATTAATGCTGTGCATTTTGAGAGTAAGAAAACATTTTCACAGTATTTGTATAAGCTTCAAAGATATTGCGATAATCTGGATACAGAGGATAAAGCGTCTATTGTGATAGACGACAGATTAGAAGACTTTGGAAAAAACTGCATATTTATATGGGACATTTTTCATTTGAATTTCAATGATAAGAAACTGATTTCTGCAATTACAAAATATGTGGAAAATGAATGTGTATCGGACAGTGAACAGTACAGGAATTTTTTGGATAGTTATAGAAAATGTATCAGTATCGCTGAAAATTATCTGATAGAGCTGCCGTTTGAAACAGAAGTGAAAAATGAGGTCAGTATATCAGATTTTCTGAAAAATATTTCAGTGAAAGTAGTTGATAATACATCACAGTCTTTATATGACAAAGTGTTTAAAATTATTGACATTGCAGGAATGGTAAATCCAAAGGGTGTACTTATATTTGCAAATCTAAAAAGTTACTTTGAAAAAGAAGAACTGGTTGAAATATATAAGTATGCTGTGTATAATGAAGTGAATGTATTAACATTGGAACATGGAGAATGTGAACAACCTCTTTCATACGAACATATTATATATATGGACAATGATTTTGAGGAATATGAATGGTAATTGCATTTGAAATGACATTTTTTTAAACTTTGAGGTTTTAGAACAATGTTATTTTGAATGGTAACAAAACTTATGGCTGCGTGATATACATAACAGAAGGGTTTTAGAACAATGTTATTTTGAATGGTAACAAAACAATTATCCCTAATAATAATTACGAGGGATAGTTTTAGAACAATGTTATTTTGAATGGTAACAAAACAATATAGCCATGAAATAACTTGAAGGAGGCGGGCTTAAATCCAGTAAATAGCAGTTTTAGAACAATGTTATTTTGAATGGTAACAAAACTGGGGCGACAGTACATTTATGGGCTGGAATGTTTTAGAACAATGTTATTTTGAATGGTAACAAAACAAATCGAAATCACTTTCCGTTTCTGTATCCGTTTTAGAACAATGTTATTTTGAATGGTAACAAAACCTTTGAAAAGTTTTCCATAAGCAAGCTCGCGTTTTAGAACAATGTTATTTTGAATGGTAACAAAACTTTTGCACCTTTCATAAGTTTTTCACTATAGTTTTAGAACAATGTTATTTTGAATGGTAACAAAACGCAAAGGATTTTTCCGTCAGTATTTGTATTGTTTTAGAACAATGTTATTTTGAATGGTAACAAAACAAGTGCTACAGCGAAACTGTCAAGCGGATTGTTTTAGAACAATGTTATTTTGAATGGTAACAAAACTAGGACAAAAAGCAATGTATGTAACTGCGGGTTTTAGAACAATGTTATTTTGAATGGTAACATAGTATCTTTAATTGTTCATTATTGAAAAAGAAAGTGCTATAACAATGCTAGTGCCAATGATTGGCTATAGGTATTAAAGAAATCAACAGGGCATCGGACAGGCTGTGTGAAGCAGGACTGGACGGTGTCTTATTTTGTATGGTTTAGGTAAAAAAGACAATTTGTAATATACACTTGTATGGTGTATTATACGAATAGGATAAAATAAAAAAATTATTTATAATGATATATAGGAGCGTGTAGCGAGAATAATCTTTGAAAGATTGTGGTATATATGAAAAAATTAGAAGAAGTGGTATTTACTGAAAGAGAATTAAAGATATTTAAAGAAATCCAACAATTTGCAGAAAAATATCAGACAAAAAGGTTGTACTATTTGGCTCAAGAGCAAGGCGAACGAATCGTGAAAAGAGTGATATAGATTTAGCAATATATGGCTGTTCTGATATTACAGATTTTTATTTTGATATTGAGGAAAAAGTCAATACATTGTTAATGTTTGACATTATTGATATGAATGAACGCAATATATCGAAAGATTTACTGCACGAAATAGAAAGGGATGGAGTCATTATTTATGAAGAAGTTTGAAAACTTTGAAACGCATTTGCAGACGTTAAAGAAAGCGCCAAAAGGCTTGTAAATGTTATTATAATGAATTACATTCCTGAATTTGAACGGGTATTAGATGAATTGAAAAAGATTTATGGAGAAATGCTGTACAACATATAGAAATAAAACCGGAGGTGTATCATGACCACCACCCACTACATTCCAGATACCACCCCGCCTATTCCCTACACAATCATCCACTCCGCCCGCAGGACACTGGGGCTTGAGGTGCGGGATGGGAAGGTAACGGTGAGGGTGCCGGAACGCCTGCCAGAGCGTGAGGCAGAGCGCTTTGTAGCAAAGCATACCGAATGGATTATAAAAAAGCTAAATGAAGATAAGGAAAGGCAGAAAATGAAAGCTGCCTGTCAGATTCCGGCACCACAGGAACTCACACAAAACCAGATAGAACAGATGAAGCTGGAATTTGAAACAAAGACAAAAAAATATGCGGCGCAGATGAATGTTACCTATGGAAGAATCACAATCCGTAACCAGCAGACACGATGGGGAAGCTGTAGCAGTAAGGGAAATTTGAATTTTAATTACAGGCTCTTTTTTCTGCCGGAGGAACTGCGGGATTATGTCATTGTGCATGAATTGGCGCATAGGCGGCAGATGAATCATTCTAAGTTATTCTGGGCAGAGGTGGAAAAGGTTCTGCCGGATTATAAAGTGCGAAGGCAGGCTTTAAAGCGGATTGTAATCTGAGCAATAATTATGGCGCACAGCGCTAGTATCTGTTTGACTGCGGTATTTAATTGTATCAGCCTGTATCACTGTCAGAACATCGCACGGATTATGCGGGAGGTCTGATTGAGGTGTAGGAGCGGGAGGTGTAATGTTTTCATCTTCCAAAACAGTAAGCGCAAGATTAAGTGCATCAGTAATAAGCAAAATGGCATTTTGCAAAGTATTAGCAGTTGTAATACAGCCATTAATATCTGGAACTTTTGCATAAAAAGTTCCATCAACTTCTGTAATAATTGCAGTATACATATATAACATATAAAAAGCTCCTTTTTGTTTGTGTGTTCATGTTTAGTTTTTTCTTGATTATAATAAAGGGAATACACCAAAATGTAAAGTGTATTGACAATTAAATATACAGGCGAATAATAGAAAAAATAATAAAACTGTTGATATTGATATATAGGAAATCCTATAATATATTAAATACATAAATTCAGGGAAAGAGAAAATATCTGATGGATAACATGAAAAAGTCGAAATTTAAAGATGCGATGACAGCACTGTTGATTATTGCCATAGTTGCCAAAACACTGGATTTTAAAAATCCCGGATTACTGGATTATGCGGTTATAATATTGTTTGTAATTTACATCATTGTAACAATCGTTGATTTTGTACGCAAAGAAAAGTGAGATAATGTCAAAAGGTGAGTTTAGTACACGAATATAGGTAGCTGAAATAAGCCAAGTGGCGATAGCAACACAATTCAAAAGTCAATAAAACTTGTCATGGAATAGAACTAGACTATAGAATGTGAGCAAAATTATTGACAAAATATAATAATTTTATTTTTTCCCCGATTTGCTTGCATTTTTTTAAACTTCATATTATGATAGAAAGCAATGAGATAAATGCGAGGAAAAAGAGGAGTAGACAGGCTTCTGCCGCAAGAGAGAACCATTCACGGGCTGGAAGGTGGTTTCGGATCAGAACTGTTGAAGGTAGCTTTGGAGCAGCACAGCTGAACACAGACGGCACAAGCGGCATGGTCTGGAAAGTAGGTAGTGACGTATCCTGCGTTAAAGGAGAATGAGGATTATGCGTTTCTTCTATATAATAGTAGGTGTTATATCAGAAACAGCCGCATGATTGAACAAAGGTGGTACCGCGTTATATACGCCCTTTGCAGCAACGAAAGACGCTGTAAAGGGCGTTTTTTGTAAAAAGTTACAAAGAAAGGATTTTAACCCATGAGCAAAGAATTAGAGAAGAATTACAATCCTTCCGAAATTGAGGAAAGACTGTATCAGAAATGGCTGGATAAGAAGTATTTCCATGCTGAAGTAAACCGTGACAAGAAACCATTTACAATTGTTATGCCGCCTCCAAACATTACAGGTAAGCTGCATATGGGACACGCACTCGATAACACAATGCAGGATATCCTGATTCGTTTTAAGAGAATGCAGGGATATGAAGCACTCTGGGTTCCGGGCACAGACCATGCAAGTATTTCTACCGAAGTAAAAGTTACCAATGCTTTAAAAGATGAAGGCATTGACAAGCATGAACTTGGCAGAGAAGGCTTTTTAAAAAGAACATGGGAGTGGAAAAAGGAATACGGCGGAACAATTACAAGCCAGTTAAGAAAAATCGGTTCTTCCTGCGACTGGGACAGAGAACGTTTTACCATGGACGAGGGTTGTTCAAAGGCAGTACAGGAAGTATTTATCAAATTATACGAAAAAGGACTGATTTACAAGGGGTCCCGTATTGTCAACTGGTGTCCGGTATGTAATACTTCCATTTCCGATGCAGAAGTAGAACATGAGGAACAGGCAGGACATTTCTGGCACATCAATTATCCGGTAGTTGGCGAAGAAGGCAGATTTGTTGAAATCGCAACGACCAGACCGGAAACACTGCTCGGCGATAGCGCACTGGCTGTCAATCCAAACGATGACCGTTATAAGGATTTAGTCGGCAAAATGGTACAACTGCCTTTAACAGACAGACAGATTCCGATTATTGCAGATGAATATGTTGATATGGAATTTGGTACAGGTGTCGTAAAGATTACACCGGCACATGACCCGAACGACTTTGAAGTCGGTAAGCGCCACAACCTTCCGGAGATTAACATTTTAAATGATGATGCAACAATTAATAATCTCGGCGGCAAGTACGCAGGCATGGACAGATATGAAGCCAGAAAAGCCATGGTGGCAGACCTGGACGCACAGGGCTTACTGGTTCGTGTAGAAGACCATGTACACAATGTAGGTACACACGACAGATGTAAGACAACGGTTGAACCGATGATTAAACAGCAGTGGTTCGTTAAAATGGACGAACTGATTAAGCCTGCCGTAGAGGGCGTAAAGAACGGCGACATCGAATTAATGCCGGCTTCTATGGACAAGACGTATTTTAACTGGACAGACAATATCAGGGACTGGTGTATTTCAAGACAGCTCTGGTGGGGACACAGAATCCCGGCTTACTATTGTAAGGACTGCGGTGAAATGACGGTTTCAAGAGAAACTGTATGCACCTGTCCGAAGTGCGGCAGTAAAAATGTGGAACAGGACCCGGATACACTGGATACATGGTTCTCATCTGCATTGTGGCCGTTCTCAACACTGGGCTGGCCGGATAAGACACCGGAACTGGAATATTTTTATCCGACAGATGTACTTGTAACCGGTTACGATATTATTTTCTTCTGGGTAATCCGTATGATTTTCTCAGGATATGAACATATGGGTGAAAAGCCGTTTGGCAAGGTATTATTCCACGGTCTTGTAAGAGATTCACAGGGCAGAAAGATGAGTAAGTCTTTAGGAAACGGTATTGACCCGCTGGAAGTTATTGATAAGTACGGTGCAGATGCACTCCGTTACACACTGATTACAGGAAATGCACCGGGTAACGATATGCGTTTCTACTGGGAAAGAGTTGAAGCGAGCCGTAACTTTGCAAATAAAGTATGGAATGCTTCCCGTTTCATTATGATGAATATTGAAAAGGCAGCAGATGTTTCCGGTGTTACTGAAAAAGACCTGACACTGGCAGATAAGTGGATCCTTTCCAAGGTAAATGCCCTGACTAAGGATGTAACTGAAAATCTGGACAAGTATGAATGACCCGGATAATAAAGTAAAGGCAACTGATGCACAGCCGGAGAATTTAACGGCGGCAGATAAGTGGATTCTTTCTAAAATGAACAATTTAATTCAGGAAGTAACAGATAATATGGAGAAATACGAACTCGGTATTGCTGTTGCGAAGTTAAATGATTTTATCTGGGAAGAATTCTGCGACTGGTATATCGAAATGGTAAAACCACGTCTGTACAATGACGAAGATACC
>OGNM01000653.1_pt1 | contig 19284 bp, 8 predicted proteins | sample 1573441 | NCBI WGS metagenome assembly OGNM01 (sample SAMEA2581915, study PRJEB24529) | metagenome | biome: Human gut stool | place: China | collected 2011
TTTCTCTAAGACCTTCAACAATCTTAGGGTCAATACCTTCTGCAATACCTACTTCATGTTCAGCAGCCCAAGATAATTCGCCAGTCTGTTCTTTAAACTTTTCAGCACCAGCACCACAGATAGGACACTTTTCTGGTGGGCAATCACCTTCATGTACATAACCACAAATAATACAGACAAATTTCTTCATAATCATTTACCTCCATAAAATAAATTTATTTTTATTTAATAATTATTATTAATATGATATAATTAATAGTATAAAACTAGGATTTATAAATGATTTTAAATTTGATAATAATATAAATAAGGAGGATATATTTTGTCTGATTTTATAACAGTAAAAGGAGCGAGAGCTCATAATTTAAAAAATATAGATGTAAAAATTCCTCGTGATAAATTAGTAGTAGTAACAGGATTGAGTGGCAGTGGAAAATCTTCATTAGCTTTTGATACGATATATGCCGAAGGTCAACGTCGTTATGTAGAATCTTTATCTGCATATGCTAGACAATTTTTAGGGCAGATGGATAAACCAGATGTTGATTATATAGAAGGATTATCTCCAGCTATATCTATTGATCAAAAGACAACAAGTCATAATCCTCGTTCTACAGTGGGAACAGTTACCGAGATTTATGATTATTTGCGTTTATTATTCGCTAGAGTGGGAAAACCTCATTGTCCAAAATGTGGCAAACCTATCACTCAGCAGACAGTAGACCAAATGGTAGATAATATCATGAGTCTGCCAGAACGCAGTAAATTATTGATCATGGCACAAATCATTCGTGGGAAAAAAGGCGAACATAACAAATTCGCAAAGAAGGTTATGTGCGTGTACGCATTGATGGCGAAGTTATAGATATTAATGAAGAATTTAATCTAGAAAAAAATAAAAAACATACGATTGAAGTTGTAATCGACCGCTTGATTGTGCGTGAAGGCATTGAACAACGTTTAGCAGATTCACTTGAAACTGCTTTAGATATAGGTGAAGGAATTGTCTATGTACAAGTAGTTGATGGTGAATTATTGATGTTTAGCCAAAATTTTGCTTGTATAGATTGTGGTATCAGTCTGCCAGAAATTGCTCCGCGTATGTTTTCATTTAATAGTCCATATGGGGCTTGCCCAGAATGTAGTGGACTTGGCAGTCATCAACAATTTGATATTGATTTAGTAATGCCAAATAAAAATTTAAGCCCAGCAGAAGGTTTATTTGCACCATTATCTAAAAATCCAGCTTCTTATGCTATGGTACAGATTGAAGCTGTATTGAAAAAATATGGTTATACTTTAAATACTCCATGGAATGAAATCGATAAAAATATTCAAGAGTATTTGATAAATGGTTCAGGTGAAGAAAGATTTAATTATTCGTATGTGAATATGTATGATGAATATAAAGAGTATTTTTCACCATTTGAAGGTGTAATGCCTATGCTTGAGCGTCGTTATAAAGAGACTAATTCAGATATAATGAGAGAATCATATGAAGCATATATGAGCACTACACCATGCCCAAAATGTAAAGGGGCAAGGTTAAAACCAGAAGTATTGTCCATCACTATTGGCGATAAAAATATAAAACAAGTAACAGATATGACTATCGCTGAAGCTAGTGAATTTTTTAAAAATCTTAAATTCACTGAGCGTGAAGAAATCATTGCTAAACAGATAATGAAAGAACTTCATGCTAGATTAGGCTTTTTACTAGATGTAGGATTAGAATATTTAACATTATCTAGAGCGGCAGGCACTTTATCTGGCGGGGAAGCTCAGCGTATTCGCTTAGCTACACAGATAGGTTCAGGGTTAGTCGGTGTATTATATATTTTAGATGAACCTAGTATAGGACTTCATCAAAGAGATAATAATAGATTATTAGCTACATTAAAACATCTTCGTGATTTAGGAAATACATTGATTGTGGTAGAACATGATGAAGATACTATGTATGCTGCAGATCAAATTATCGATATTGGTCCTGGTGCTGGTTCACATGGTGGAAACGTTATGGCACAAGGAACAGCAGAAGAAATTAAAAATGTTGAGAATTCTGTAACTGGTCAATATTTAAGTGGCAGAAAAAGAATACCTGTACCTAAAAAACGTAGAAAAATGGTAAAAGGCAAAGTTATAGAGGTACAAGGTGCTACAGAAAATAACTTAAAAAAACAAAGATATGAAATTGAAAAATATTTCAGTTTGTTTATTCGCAGGATGGATACTGATGGCATGCTCCGGAAATGGGTATGAGAAGACGGGTAATGGCATTATTGTAAATGTAGAACAACAGCAACCAACGGATGTGCGAAAGGTGAAGGTTGAAGTTGTGGGAGAGAAGCTGATTCATGTGTCGGCCACTCCCGAAAAGAGCTTTTCAAAGGCAGAAAGTCTGATTATTGTGCCCAAAAAAGATAAGATGGACTTCAGCGTGGAAGAAAGTGAAGATGCCGTTTCAGTAAAAACCTCACAGGTGTGCGCCATTGTATCCAAAGTTACGGGTGAAGTATGCTTTACCGATGTTTCCGGCAATTTGATTCTGGTGGAAGAAGAGAAGGGACGGAGTTTCCGACCTATTGAAGTGCAGGGGACAAAGGCATATACGGTGCGCCAGGTGTTCCGGTCGTCCGATGATGAGGCGTTCTACGGACTGGGACAGCATCAGGCTGATGAATTTAATTATAAAGGAAAGAACGAGGAACTTTTTCAGTACAATACAAAAGTTTCTGTGCCTTTCATTGTTTCCAATAAAAACTATGGCATCTTGTGGGATAGTTATTCGCTTTGCCGTTTTGGTGATCCGCGTGATTATTCACAGTTGAGTACGATCTTCAAGCTCTATGACAAGCAGGGGAAGGAAGGTGCTTTGACAGGAACGTACGTGCCTGCCCGGCAATCAAAGGCAGAAACACTGGTGCGGAGGGAAGATTCTATCTATTTTGAGCATTTGAAGTCGGAGGATTTGTCTAAGGTGGTGAATCTTCCCGAAGAATTTCCCTTTATGGGATCACAGGTGACTTACGAAGGAGAAATAGAGCCGATGGAGAGTGGAGAATTCCGTTTCATCCTTTATTATGCAGGATACATGAAGGTATATATTGACGGTGAACTGGTGGTTCCCGAACGTTGGCGTACGGCTTGGAACCCTAATAGTTATAAGTTTGCCGTAGATTTGAAGGCTGGTAAACGCGTTCCATTGAAAATTGAATGGACTCCTGACGGATATGTATCCTATTGTGGTTTGCGTGCATTGTCTCCTGTATCTGTTGAAGAACAGAACAAACAGTCGTGGTGGGGAGAAATGCAGAATGAGATCAATTATTATTTTGTTTATGGTGAGGATATGGACGAGGTTATCAGTGGATACCGCACCTTGACCGGGAAATCGCAGATCATGCCGAAGTGGGCGATGGGATACTGGCAGAGCCGTGAACGTTATAAGACGCAGGAAGAAATACTGGATGTTTTGAGGGAATTCCGCAAACGTCAGATTCCTATTGATAATATTGTGCTCGACTGGAGCTACTGGCCGGAAAATGCCTGGGGTAGTCATGAGTTCGACAAAGCTCGTTTCCCTGATCCGAAAGGGATGGTAGATTCCATTCATGCCATGAATGCTAAGATGATGATTTCCGTTTGGCCGAAGTTCTATAGGACTACGGAACATTATAAAGAGTTTAATGAAAAGGGGTGGATGTATCAGCAGGCCGTTAAAGACAGTATCCGCGACTGGATTGGCCCCGGATACATAGGCTCTTTCTATGATGCTTATGCTGAAGGTGCACGGAAGTTGTTCTGGAAACAGATGGAAGATCACCTTTACCCGCTCGGAATCGATGCCTGGTGGATGGATGCCAGTGAACCGAATGTGCGCGACTGTACGGATTTGGCTTATCGAAAAGCCTTGTGCGGTCCGACTGCTCTCGGTCCGTCCGACCAATATTTCAATGCGTATGCGCTGATGAATGCTGAGGCTATTTATGACGGACAACGTGCCGCAGACAATGATAAGCGTGTATTCTTGCTGACCCGTTCGGGATTTGCCGGATTGCAACGCTACTCTACCGCGACGTGGAGTGGAGATATTGCTACCCGTTGGGAAGATATGAAGGCACAGATTTCTGCCGGACTGAACTTTGCAGTAAGCGGTATTCCTTACTGGACAATGGATATTGGTGGATTTTGCGTAGAAAAACGCTATGAAGACGGACAAAAGGAGTTCAACAAGACCGGAAAAGAGAATGCGGACTATAAGGAATGGCGTGAGTTGAATACGCGTTGGTATCAGTTTGGCGCATTCTGCCCGTTGTTCCGTGCGCACGGACAGTATCCGTTTCGTGAGGTGTGGCATATAGCTCCCGAAGACCATCCGGCCTATAATTCTATAATGTATTATACGAAGTTGCGCTATACGATGATGCCTTATATTTATTCATTGGCCGGGATGACTTATTTTGATGATTATACGATTATGCGTCCGCTGGTAATGGATTTCACGGCAGACACAAAGGTGAACAATATCAGTGACCAGTTTATGTTCGGTCCAGCGTTGATGGCAGCTCCGGTGTATGAGTATGGTGCACGCACTCGGGAGGTCTATTTCCCGGCAACTTGCGGTTGGTATGATTTCTATACTGGTAAGTACATCTCCGGTGGCGGGCGGCTGAAAGTGGATGCTCCTTATGAACGTATGCCCCTCTATGTGCGCGAAGGGGCTATTGTACCTTACGGACCGGAAATGCAGTATAGTGATGAGAAACCTGCGGAGGAAATTACGCTATATGTATATGCGGGTAAAGATGGTGAGTTCACTTTGTATGAGGACGAAGGTGTGAATTACAATTATGAAAAAGGACAGTATGCCATCATCCCATTTATTTACAATGATGCAGAGGGCACTCTGACTATCGGTGACCGTGCAGGAGAGTTTCCCGGTATGTTGAAAGAACGTACATTCAACGTTGTAAAGGTAAGTAAGGATAAGCCGCAACCTTTTGACGCGAAGGCTAAGGGGGTGACAGTGAAGTATGACGGGAAGCAGCAGAGTGTATCAATATCATGAAACAACTGATGTTTCTGCCGTGGAAAAGCGTTTAGCGGTCGATTAATATTTTTCTTAGGCTCTTTTATTGTTTTCATTGCCTGATATTAGTACATTTGCATGCGAATGCTTATTCTTTCCACCACGGGGATTCTTTCTTTCCTCCATGGTGGAAAGAAAGAATCCCCGTGGTGGAAAGAAACTTTCTCCATGATGGAAAGAATAAGTGTTCACTGCGATTTTCTTTAGCCACCGTAGGGAAAAGAGTTAAAAATAGCGGTGTGATAATTTAATTCCGGCACTTCATGTTTTTTATGTGGGGTACCCATAAAAAATATACAGATGAGTGCATATTATGACCTCCTTGAGAAGCCTGACATTCGCCAAACCGGTGAGCAGCAACCCCTTTATGCCCGTTTTATACCTAAAGGAACTATTGAACGGAAAGAATTTCTAAATCGTGTCCACCTTTTTACCGGCATCAGTCGCAGCCTGTTGGAGGGTGCGATGGCGTCCTTTATGGACGAGTTGCGCGACTGCCTTGCTGATGGCTGGACAGTGGAATTTGGCGAACTTGGCTATTTCACCCCTTCGCTGAATTGCCGGCGCGAAGTGATGGAAAAGAAAGAACTGCGTGCTGCTTCGGTGACGCTTCGCGGCTTGAATTTTCGTCTAGGCAAGGAATTCTATAAAGAATTGAATAAAAAGATACGGTTGGAACGCCATCCGCAGTCGTCGTCCAAGTCCGAGTCTTTTACGCCGCTTCTGTCCGTAGAGCAACGTTTCCGGTTACTTGATGAATACTTGCAGCAGGAACAGCCTTGCATCAACCGTGCACAATATGCCCGTCTGACAGGACGCAGTGTGAAACAGGCGGTTACGGATTTGAACTTGTTTATTGAGGATGGATTACTGATAAGATGTGGAGCGGGGAGGAATGTGGTGTATATGAAGGGGATGCAGAAATAAAGTTCCGGTACTCTTTATATTAAAAAGCGGAGTCTTTTTTCCGAGTAGAAACATAGAATGCTCACTTTCTTTTTATTGACTTTGATACTCTGTTGGCGTCATACCGAATTCTTCCTTGAAGCATTTAGTAAAATATTTGGGCGATGAGAAACCGGTGGCATAAGCCACTTCGGAGATGCTTATTGTTTTCTTCTTCAATAAGGCACAGGCGTATTTTAACTTGATATTTCGTATAAATTCCAAAGGAGTGCACCCGCTGATTACCTTGCATTTCCGGCTTAAGGTAGAGCGGGAGATGTGAAGCTCGTTTGCCATTTGTACTGTGTCAAATTCGGATTCCTGAATGTGCCGTTCCACACATTGCATGGCATTGTTCAAAAATTCTTCGTCGCTGGTTTGATAATTTAAATTGGAAATGTTTATCTCCATTTTTGAACGGAAACTTTGCCGGGATTGTTCACGTGATTGAAGTAGGTTATCTATTCGTGCCTGTAGTATTTTCATTTCAAAAGGTTTGGCAATATAGCTTTCTGCTCCGGCTTTGTAACATTCTATTTGGTCGTCCACTGCATTTTTGGCTGTGAGCATGATGATGGGGATATGGTTTGTTTGTATGTCTCCTTTTATTTGCTGGCAAAATTCCAGACCGTTCATCTGAGGCATCATGATATCGCAGATAATGATGTCTACCGGAGTGTTCTTAAGCAATTCGAGTCCTTGCAAAGCGTTCTCTGCAATGAAGATTTGATATTTCTTACTGAGGATATGCTGTATGAGTTCCCGCAAGTCTTTGTTATCGTCTATGAATAAAATACAAGGTTTTTCATCAGGAATGAATGTATCTGTTTCTTCTTCTTGAACTGTAAGGAGAGAAGACTCTGCTATTTCCCGTTCGCTGTATACTTCTCTGTCTATCGGTATTTCTACGGTAAAAACCGAACCTTTGCCCGGTTCACTGCTGACTTCGATAGTTCCGTGGTGCAGGGTTACCAGTTCTTTGGTCAACGACAGGCCGATTCCGTTTGACTGGCATCCCGGGTGATTCTTATTGTTATAAAACTTGGTGAAGATATGTTTTATATCCTTTTCAGCTATTCCTATGCCCTCATCTTCTACGTTAAGTACCAGGAATCTGCATCCCTCCTTATATATGGCAGACAGGCTTACGTTTATTTTTTTATGCTCCGGCGTATATTTGATGGCGTTGGAAAGCAGGTTGAACAATATCTTGTCAAACTTGTCGATATCCATATATCCCCAAATGCCATCGTCTATCCGGGTGGACAGGGAGATGCTTTTCTGGTGGGCTAACGACTGAAAATTAGACGCCACGATGCCCGAAACAAAAGAAGACAGATTGCTTTTGCTTGCACTTATTTCCATTTTTCTGCTTTCCACTTTCCGGAAGTCCAGGATCTGTTGCAGTAGCCGTTTCAGTCGGTTGGCATTGGAACGCAGTATTTCCACCTGTCTTTCCGAGCTTTCTTTATTTTCTTCTAGATCATCGGCTACACAAGAAATGATGGTAAGCGGGGTGAGGAGCTCATGGGAGATGTTGGTGAAATAATTCAGTTTGATTTGGGTGAGTTCTTCTTGGAGCTTCAACTTGTTTTTCTTCTCCATGCGCTTGGTGTAGGCATAAAATAGCAGGCAGATGATACACACGATGAAAAGAGTGTAGAATGAATAGGCATACCATGTTTCATACCAGGCGGGAAGGCGCCGGATAAGCAACTGTTGTTCTTCCTCCATCCAGTTGCCGTACGGGTCGGTGGCTTTCAGGCGGAAAGTATATTCTCCTTTGCCGAGGTAGTTGTAGAATGCGGAGTGTTTCCCGTTGTCTATGTAGGTCCATTTTTTATCTGCGCCTTCCAGTTGATAGGCATACTTGATTCTTCGTCCGGAGGTATATGAAAGGGCTGAAAATAGGATTTCAATATTCCGTGTTTCAGGTGAAAGTGTTATTTTGTGCACGGAATTGCCTGTTTCCGAACCGGCAGGTGAAAATAAGACAGAGCGGTTATCGGACTTTACGTCAGTGATAAGTACCTGTCCGGTACGTTTATTGTTTGTATTTTGCCTGTCCGGTAATATTTTGATGAAGCCGTTATGTCCTCCGGCGTACAGGCAACCTTCCTCATCGACGAAAGCTGCGCTATGTCGGAAGGAGGAGACGAAGATATTGGGGTCATTGACGAAATAAGCAGTATTTTCTTTGGTTGCCGGATGGTGGCGGATTATGTATTTGTCACATACTATCCATATCTTATCTTTGTATAGTAGAATTTTTAGAATGTTGTCGCCTGTCAGTCCGCAGGCTTCGGTTTCGTCCGTCATTTTTTCTTCGCTTGAATCAAACCGGAGTAGCCGTCCTAATGAAGTGGAAAACCAGACGTCACGAGCATTGGCACAGATATTCACTATCGGGGCGTCGGATAACGGCATTGATTCTTTGGGGTAATGTTTCAGTAGTATAGGCTTGTTCTCATAAGCCATTTGGTAAATGGCATCCCGGGAGGCGATCCACACATTTCCTTTACTGTCTTTGGACATATCGGATATGTGAGAGATATCAAAAGACAGTTCCGCAATCTTTTTTGAACCGGCTTGTTTGAAGAACAACCGCGAGGTGGTTCCAATCCAGATGTTGCCATGATCATCTTCTACCAGTTGGGTTATACTGCCCGGATCGGCAACGACTTCCTTTAGGTCATATTCTTCTAAAATGGAGATGTGCATTTGTTCTTTTGTCGCTTTCCATATATGGGAAGAAAAATCATTGCGTCCGCCCAGCCATACAACATCTTCTTTCTGCGACGGTACGATAGAGGTCACGACTAATGAATATAAAGCATCCGCATTGTTTCCATAAGTAATCTTTCCTGTCTGTTCATCGAAAAGGCAGAGACCGTAACGTGACTGGTCGAACCAAATGGTACCTTTTGAGTCTTTGTTGAAGTATAAGACATTGGCATCTACGCCTAGCCTCTTTTTGATATTTTCCATCGTATGGTTGATTATTTCAGCTTTCTCAAAGGTTATTGTGTAGCCTTGATCGTAAGCTCCTAACCATAAATTGCCGGATTGGTCTTTGATGATCCGGCTGTATGTTTTGTATTGGTCTATGGGGTTATTGATGTCCTTTATAGCATTGATATTCACTTCTTCCAGTTCATTCTGTTCGTTTATGCGGAAAACATAGAGCCTGAAATGGGATAATGCCCATAGATAGCCGTACATGTCGTCTTGTACAATGTCGAAGAACACCTGTTCTGGTGAATGACGGATGGGGTTGACGATAGACTGACGTTGCAATATCTTCTTTCTGTCAGGGGAGGACGGGTCGAAACGCCAGATTCCTTGTCCCCAGGTTGCAATCCAATATCGTCCCTGATGGTCTTGTATCATCCGGTAGGGATTGCTGTTGTCCATGTGGGCATATTGCATAAAGGAATCGTCCCGGTCATTGTATTTCAATATATCCCCGTTCCAGGTCAGAAACCATAGGTCGCCGTTTCTATCTTCGAAGAATGTATTCGGATCGTTTGCTAATGTATATTCTTTTAATACACCGAGGCGGGCGTTGCATCTGAACAGTTTTTTGCCGGCTGCTACCCAAATGTTACCTTTTTGGTCGCAGATGAGATCTCTTATTTCTCTTGTCTGTAGGGCAGAGTCGGGAAATGAGGTGATTTGATAAGTACTTTTGTCCACTAAGTTGATGCCTTGTACTGTTCCTACCCATAAGTAATTATCGTCTTCGGCGAAACACCGGATATCGTTGTGGGTAAGTTTATGAGGATTTTTATAGTTGTTTATGAAAGGCTGGATATCATAGCCGTCATAACGTTCCAGCCCGTATGCGGTTCCCAGCCAGAAGAAGCCTTGTCGGTCTTGATACAGATTGAAAATGGAGTTGACAGGCAGTTTGTCTAAAAAAGGCATGGGATTGACAATCATTTGTTGTGCATGGAGAGGGACGCCGGACAGCAAACAGAACAGGCAGCAAATGAGAAATTTAGGAATATGAGTTTTCATCGTAGTCAAGATTAACATTTCATTTAAAGGGGTTGTGCAAATATAGGGAGATTTGAGTAAACGGGTAAATAATATAGGGAAGCTTTTTTGCTCAATCTAGGTATAAAAATTACTCAGAGCAAATTTTATCCCTTCTCTGGGTATATTTGGGGCGTGATTCCATTTCATTCTCCACATCTTTGCCACATCTTTTTGGGAAAAGGCTGATTGTGGAAGAGACGGGAAAAAAAGTATGGGGATGGTTATTTATAAGATTATTTAGGGGAATGGGATTTGTTTTCGGAATGACAGAATAACTATTTTTTTATTTAATAATTTAATGATATGGAAAAACACAGATTTTTGATGTGGTTTGCTCTCCTGTTTATAGGAGTTGTAAGCGGGTATGCCCAACAGCTTGCCATTACGGGCAGAGTGTTGGATAGTAAAAAGGAACCGTTGATTGGAGTTACAATCTTGCTGAAGGGAAGTGCTAATGGAACGGTGACGGATATTGACGGTAACTTCTCGATTAAAGCGTTGAAAGGAGAGACATTGGTTGTCTCTTATATAGGTTATAAGACGCAGGAGATTCTTCTATCCTCGGACAAAACAACGATGACTGTTGAATTACTGGAAGACTCTGAGATGCTAGATGAGGTTGTAGTGATAGGATATGGCACGATGCGTAAGAAAGACCTTACGGGTTCAGTAACTCAAGTTCGTCCGGATGCATTGGCAAATGAGGCTCCTAAGACTGTGCAAGACGTATTGCGTGGAACTGCCGGTTTGAATGTAGGTTTCGATAAATCGGCTAAAGGAGGCGGATCCATGAGTATACGCGGCCAACGTTCCGTATATTCTGACGGAGGTCATAATGACCCGCTCATCATTCTGGATGGCATGATGTTTTATGGTGAACTCTCCGAAATTAATCCCAATGATATAGCGCAGATAGATGTGCTGAAAGATGCTTCATCGGCTGCCGTGTATGGTGCGAAGGCGGCCAATGGTGTTGTTATCGTGACGACCAAGAAAGGGAAATCAGAGAAGCCGGTGATCAGTTTCAGTGCTAACATCGGGTGGACTGCCAGGGCAGATGGGCGGAAGGTATACGATGCGGATGGGTATCTGAACTATCGTAGGGATTTTTATACGACAGATACGTATGGGGTAAATCCATCTACCGGAAAATATGAGGCTTATCAGACAGGAGGCCGGCCTGCGGGATATTTTGACCGTCCGACAGATGCTAACTTGGGAAAGTATGGACTTACTATGGATGCATGGAGAAACCAGACAACTCAGGATGCCGGTATGAGCAGTGATGAAATCTGGGCAAGACGTATTGGACTTAATGCGAGTGAAGTGACGCTTGCCAACTTCCTCTCCGGAAAAACCTTTGACTGGTATGACCATTCTTTCCAAACGGGATTGAACCAGGACTATAATGTCAGCATCAGCGGAATGACTGAAAGAGTGAACTATTACCTCTCATTGGGATACCTCTCCAACGAAGGCATAGTACGTGGAAACGAGTATAACGCTATTCGTGCCAACATGAAGTTGGATGCCAAAGTGACGGACTGGTTCAGTGTGGGAGCTAACGTCAATTTCCAGAACCGTTCGGACGGTGACATTGCCGTAGACTGGTACAGGCAGATAACAAGTAACAGCCCTTTTACCTCTCCTTATAACGAAGCTGGGGAGCTTGTGGCGCATCCTCAAGGAGAGAATGCCTATTGGAAAGGATATAATTTTGATTTTGACCGTCAGTATCTTGATTTGGAAAAGGGATTTACCGTACTGAACACCATTCTGACAGCCAAGTTGACGTTGCCTTTCGGCATCACTTATTCATTTAATGCGGCACCGCGTCTGCAATATTTCTATGACCGTTACTATAGGTCATCGGAACATCCTGACTGGCAGGCCGAAACAGAAGACCGCGTGAACCGTGAACAAAGCAAGCGCTTTGACTGGTCACTGAATAACACTATCACATGGGATTATACTTTTGCTAAGAAGCATCATACCATTCTGACTTTGGTGCAGGAAGCCGAAGAGCGTCAGTCGTGGGCGGATCGTATTCAAGCACGCAATATCCTGCCCTCTGAAGCATTGGGTTTTCACGGTACAGCCAATGGGGACAAGAATTTGAGTGAATTCCGTTCTACCGATAATCGTGAGACGGCTTGCGGCTATCTGGCACGCCTGTTCTATTCGTATGATGATAAGTATATGGGTACATTCTCTTTCCGTCGTGACGGATATTCCGCTTTTGGTACGACCAATCCGTATGCCAATTTCCTTTCCGGAGCACTAGCGTGGACGTTCACCAATGAGGACTTCTGGAAGTGGGGAGATATTCTGGAGTCCGGTAAATTACGTGTCTCTTTCGGACAGAACGGTAACCGGAGCTTGGCGAACTCTTATATTGCATTGGCCAACCTGGCACTGGGAATGTATTCGCAAGGATACATAAATTCTACTACAGGCACACTGCTGGATATGAAATATCTTTTTGTAGACCGTCTGCCAAATACCGGTTTGCAGTGGGAGAAGACTACCTCCTGGAATGTCGGTTTAGATCTCAGTTTCCTGAGAGGACGTATCAATGCTAGCTTGGAATACTACATAATGCCCACTACGGACATGATTATGAACCAGTCGTTACCTGATTTTACAGGATTCGCTTCCATTACCACCAATTTGGGACGAGTGGAAAACCGGGGCTTTGAAATTTCACTCAATACGCGCAACATTGAAACAAAAAACTTTGAATGGAATACTTCTTTCTCTTTCTCCCGTAACAAAAATGAAATCAAGAAACTGTATGGCGAATATGAAACCATCGTGGATGCAGCCGGCAACACTATTACTAAGGAAAAGGATGATGTGGACAACAAATGGTTCATAGGCCATCCCATCAGTGCCATCTGGGATTATGAAGTGACCGATATCTGGCAGGTGAATGAAGTGGAAGAAGCCGCTAAGTATGGACAAAAACCCGGTGATCCGAAAGTTGCCAATCATTACACTGCGGATGACCGTAAGAATGCAGATGGAACTACTACTGCTGTATACAACAATAACGATAAGCGTTTTTTGGGTGAGACTACGCCTCCTATCCATTGGTCCATGCGAAACAGCTTCATACTTTATAAGAACTGGAGTTTTTCTTTCAATCTCTACTCTTACATGGGACACAAGAGTCTGGACAGTAATTATCTGAACAATGACAATAATTATTCGCAGATTACCAACTGCCAGAATATTTATACCAAGAAATATTGGACGGTGGATAATTCTTCCAATACATATGCCCGCCTTTCAGCCCAGGGACCTACGGGACTTGCAGCGCCAAGCAGAGTCGTTGACCGTTCGTTTATTCGCCTGGAGAATGTCTCTGTAGCCTATAATGTTCCGGCAGAACTCTTGTCTCGGTTTAAGATTCAGAATGCCAAAATATTTGCTACCGTACGCAATGTGGCTACTTGGAGCAAGGAATGGGAATATGGAGATCCTGAAACCGGAGATATTGCACCGCGAACTTACTCTTTGGGTATAAACTTAACATTTTAAAAAGAAAGAAATATGAAAAACTATATAAATCAATTCAAATTGTTGCTGGGGATTACATGCGTATCTGCGCTTTTTACAGGATGTTCCGATGATTTCCTGAAACCGGATCCCCTCTCTCTTTACGAACCGACTGTAACATTCAATACGGTGGATGGTCTGAATGCTGCTTTAGCTTCGGCAGACAAGGCACTTCGTGCTTATTGGACAAATACGGAAGCTTGTGACTTGATGTTGCCTTTGATGAGTGAGTATCTTTTTTCTGATTTGACGGTAGCCGGCAAAACGGATGACCAACTTGCTTTCTGTGACATAAACGAACGTTTTACACCTACTGACGGTTGGTATAATTTTGACCAGAATCGTCTGGTCATCTTTTGGGGGGAGACTTACAACGGCATTAAGTATGCCAATACTGTTATCAGCTATATTGATAAGGTGGAGGGATTGGATGAAACCACCAGGAATGAATTTCTCGGGCGTGCCTATTTTCATCGTGCTTACCGGTATATGAATCTTTGTTTCCAATTCGGTGGCGTACCTTTTGTTTCTAAAATTATAGAGTCTCCCAAGCAAGACTATAAAAGCACCAAGCGCGAGGCCATCATCAAGCGTATGGTGCAAGATATGGAGTTTGCTGTACAGAATGTTCCCGACCAAAAGGATATGACTTACATCGGTATGATCAACAAAGGGGCATGCCGCCAATTGCTTATTAAATGTTACCTTGCTAACGGTGATTTTCAGAAAGCTAAGGAACAAGCCGATATCCTCATCGATCAGTCAGGCTACTCATTGATGCAGGATGAGTTCGGGACTTTTTCCAATCCTAATCCTAAAACATGGAATATTACCAACAATGTTATTTGGAATTTACACCAAGGTGGAAACAAAGCTATTGCCGCTAACAAAGAGGCCATCCTTGTTCTGCCCAACCGTTACGGCACTGATTCAGGTATTCGCACCCGTACTATGCGTAACTTGGTTCCCAGATGGAATGCTGATGAGATTAAAACTCCCGATAATGTGAGAGCTGTGGATAACTTTGCTTTGAACAATCCGGATTATAAAGATAATTTGGATTTCAACCGTGCTTTCGGACGCGGGCAGGCAGTTGTACGTCCCACTTACTTTGCCGAAAACTCTCTGTGGTATGTTAATGGGGTGAATGATGAGGGGGACCTGCGCCATAGTCATACTGTAGGCAACTGGGTGCGTATGGAAGATTTGAGATATAACCGTCCGAACACTAAATATCACGGAGAAAATGTCCGTTTCAGTTGGGTCGACGAGGATGGTGGCACCCAAGTGCTCTGTTCCGATACAATTCGGTGCTGGTTTGATTGGCCCCATTATAAGGTTTGGTCCGAATCTCCCGAAGATGAAACGCCTTCTGCCAATCAATACAATGGTGGTGGCTATGCTGACTTTTACTGCTATCGGCTCCCGGAAACTTATCTGCTCCGTGCCGAAGCCAAATATTATCTGGGAGATGCTACTGCTGTAGATGATGTCAATGCTGTGCGTAAACGTGCTAAATGTCAGCAACTTTATACTACGGTTGATATTGATGACATCGTGGATGAACGTGCCCGTGAGCTTTACATGGAAGAGTGGCGTTTCACTGAACTGAGTCGTATCTCTTATTGCCTTGCTCTCAGCGGCAAACCCGATAATGAAGGCAAAACTTATGATAAAGAGTACTTGCATGAGGACAGCTTCTGGTTTCACCGTATCACTAACTACAACAACTATTATAATAAGGATACTGGAGCCAATATCAGAGGTCGCAAGTATACCATGGGCAAGCACAATATTAACTGGCCTATTCCTCAAAAGGCCATTGACGCCAATCGCTTGGGAAAACTTAGCCAAAATCCGGGTTACGACGGATATGACCCCAATGTGGAGAAATGGGAAACCTGGGAAGAAGCGGTGGCTGATGAGAACTAGTCTGTTTTTTGATTATTTGAATATCAATTATGAACATGCATATCGCTTTATGTCTTTTGACAAGAAAGGCTTTCCTGATTCTGGTAAGCCTGGCTTTTTTCACTTTCTCTGCCTCGGCGCAAAGGATGATGAAAACCATTAATGATGGTTGGGACTTCCGTAAGGATGGAGAAACACGGTGGCAGCCCATCAATCTGCCCCATACATTTAATCTCGATGCCTATTCTCAAAGAAATTATTATCAAGGTAAGGGTGAATATCGCAAAAAGTTGTCACTCCCAGAGATAGCCCCCACTAAACGTTATTATCTGAAAATAGATGCCGCCAGTAAAGCTGCCGACGTAAAAGTCAACGGACAGGTGGCTGGTAGTCATGCCGGGGGGTATTCGGCTTTCATTCTGGATGTTACCGGGCTTATAAGGGAGAACAATGAGATAGAAATTACTGTTGATAATGCTCGACGAGACATTACGCCGCTTTGGGCGGACTTCACTTTCTGGGGAGGAATCTACCGGGATGTGTGGCTTATAACCACTCCGGAACAGCATTTCAACATGGCGAACTACGGGTCGACCGGTGTATTTGTCAGTACCCCCGTTGCCAACGAACGAGAAGGAGTAGTGCAGGTAAAAGCGGAGGTGACTAATGATGCCGACTCAAGGATACGTCTGAAGATGCAAAACCGCATTTATGACGCCCAGGGAAAACTGCTTCAGACGAATGCACAGCCTTTTTCACTGAAGGCGGGAGAAACAGCAACTGTGGAATATAAATCTGATGTAATAGACAATCCTCAATTGTGGACACCGGAAATGCCGACACTGTATCGCGTTGTTACCGCCATTGTGAATGCCAAAACCGGTGAAGTCTTGGATGAGATTTCTAATAAGATAGGTTTCAGATGGTTTTCGTTTGATGCAGACAAGGGATTCAGTCTGAATGGGAAACCTTATAAGCTGCGTGGGGTGAACCGCCATCAGGACCAGGCACCTGTAGGAGTGGCTATAGACGACGAAGTGAACCGCCGTGACATAAGGCAGATAAAAGAAATAGGATGCAATTTTATCCGTATATCCCATTATCCGCAGGATGACGCTTTGCTGGATGCATGTGATGAACTGGGCTTGCTGGCTTGGGAGGAGATTCCCATTATCGACATCGTCCCCGATACCCCGGGATATGATGACCATTGTGAGATGAACCTGGTGGAGATGATTCGGCAACATTACAACCATCCCTGTATCATGGCGTGGGGATATATGAATGAAATATTACTGATTGCTCCTACACCGGATAAACCGGAGTGGCCTGCAGTAAGAGATCGTACTGTTAAGCTGGCGCAGAGGTTGGAAAAACGTTTGAAAGAAGAGGATTCTTCGCGTGTGAGCGTCATGGCATTCCACGGTTCTGATCTTTACAACACGATTGGACTTGCACTGGGAGACGTGGCCGGATGGAATCTCTATCAGGGATGGTATTTTGGTGAGTTACCTCATTTTGAACAGTGGTTGGAAGATCAGCACGCTCGTTATCCACATCGTCCCATTATTGTGAGCGAATGGGGGGCGGGTTCAGACAAACGTATTCACTCGGTTAAGGGTCGTCCATTCGATTTCAGTATGGAATATCAGCAGGAATATATCGAGCACTATCTGCCCTATATTGAAAATAATGACTACATTGCCGGATGTGCTTATTGGGGGTACGTCGATTTCAATGTGGCCGCCCGCCAGGAATCTATGCCTCGTGTCAACAATAAGGGGCTTTTCTATAATGACCGGACTCCGAAAGATATAGCTTATTATTTTAAGGCTATGTGGCGTAAGGATGTGCCGGTGTTGCATATAGCAAGCCGTGATTGGGCATTGCGGACAGGAAAAGCCGGAGAAGAACATCCCATCAAGATTTATACCAATCTGGATGAGGTGGAGCTTATTCTGAACGGTGCTTCTTGCGGCAAGCAGTGCACGTCCAATTATAATACTATATTTCGTGTAAAGTTGCCGGAAGGAAATTCTTCGTTGGTGGCCAGAGGTTATAGGAACGGCGTTCTTGTGGAAGATGTGATGATGATGACGCTCGCTCTTTTCCCCGACTTGCATCAAGGGGACGAACTTGCAGTAAACGTTGGCAGCAATTGTTATTTCATTTCAGATGTCAGTCACTTGACATGGTTACCGGATCGTCCTTATACTGCCGGGGAATGGGGGTACGTGAACGGTAAGGGGCGCAGCACTACCTCTGAAATTTATAATACTGTAGATGGACCAGTCTATCAGACATGGATGGAGGATATAACGGAGTATAAGATTGACGCTCCTGCCGGAACCTATGAGGTGGAACTGTTGATGGCGGATGTTAGCCGACCGGCCCGGCAGCAGGCCAATCTGCTTGGCAATGGAGATGAACGGGCAAGTGCCGTGTCCAAGCGGTTCGACATCACCATTTGCGGTGAGGTTGTGGAACAGAATTTCTCTCCGGCCGATAACAACCGTTATCTCAACGCATGCCGTCGACGCTATATAGTGAACAATAATGATGGATGTATTGATATACGTTTTACGCCGTTGCAAGGCAAGCCGGTTCTTTCGGGGCTTAAAGTCCGAAGGTTATAAACCGAAAGAGATTGTCTGATGGGAAAGGAGTCGATGGGCTCCTTTCTTTTTTTGCGAAATCTACTTTGTTTGTAGAGATGCTTTAAATCCCTTACTCTCATTTTCAATCCTTTAGGGTTCAGGTTTGTAGAGATTACTATCTAATCTTCTACTTTTCTGTTTTTTATAGTTTCCTTTTCATTTCATCCGTTGTAGAGATTGCCTTTTGATAATGTGTTGTTTATTAATGCTTTATAAAATTGCTTGGTAGATGCTGTTTTCTTGCTTTCTCATACTTCTCACCCTAACTTTGCAACATCGAATCTGAGAAACAGAACGTCTGTCTGTTGAGGCCTCACAGTAAAAAGACTTCGTGCTTTGGGATGAGATAAAAGAAAATGAATCATATTATTAATCATTAAAACAACAAAGATTATGGCAATTAAGTATGAAGTAAAGAAGGTGGTGTTTGGTTTTGATAAGACTAATACTGAGAAATTTGTAGCTCAAACCAAAGTGTTGGGCTTGGTGAAATTTGATAAGCTCTGTGAAGAAGTGCAGAAGGTGAGTATGGCACCGCGTGGTGTGGTGAAGATGGTAATTGACGGGTTGATAGATACCCTGAATATGGATTTGGATAAAGGATATTCCGTGCAGTTGGGAGACTTCGGCTGTTTCCGTCCCGGACTGAACGCGAAAAGTCAGGCGGGAGCGGGAGATGTGGATGCTAATACGGTATATCGTCGAAAAATCATTTTCTATCCGGGAAGCTATTTTAAGGATATGCTTGGTAAGGCAAGTGTGGAAAGGCTGGAGTTTGGTAAGGGGACTGTGGCTAAAGATACGGTCGTAAAGCCGGGCGGAGGTGATTCTGGTGATGGCGGTATTGAAGATGATCCGTTGGGATAAGTAGGTGGATTGGGGGGAAGAGGGGGAATCCCTTTTCCCCTTCCGTGAAACTTAACTAAATAGTGTTCCGAAGATTTGTCTTGCCTATTTGAATGACTTACTTTTGCGCATAATTAATGTGTAAGTGCATAATGCAATATAGATATGAAGAACAAACTTACTTTATTTCTCCTCATTTTTTGCTTACTGGTGTCGACAACGGTTGGTGCG